>JGI24806J26614_1000053_pt1 | contig 19892 bp, 13 predicted proteins | sample Kansoi200umMDA_FD_26614 | JGI IMG/M metagenome (IMG submission 26614)
AATAGCACCGTCCTCCCTTTTACACGTTTCCTTGCAGGGCCGGCAGACCATACCATTTGCTACTACCATCGCCCTGAACTGAAGCCGCAGTTAGCTGCTACGCAAAACACAAGGGTTATGAAAACCACGTCAGGTCACCAGCTGGCGATTTCAGTTGTGTTTTACAGTCCCCTGCAGTTTTTATACTGGTACGACAAACCTGAAGATTCGCAGGATGAACCAGAATTGGAATTTTTTGATCATGTGCCCACCATATGGGATGATACCAAAGTGACTGACGGTGAAATTGGCAAATTCGCGACAATAGCCCGGCGGAGCGGAAACGAATGGTTTGTTGGTTCCATTACCAATAACGAATCAAGGGATATGAAGGTAAAATTATCTTTCCTGGCTCCCGGCAAAAAATATAAAGCCACCCTTTATTACGATGATCCTAAGTCAGGTGTACGCACCCATGTTTCAGTGAAGCAGATTACGGTGGATGCGTCAACCGTTTTAGATGCGCATTTGCAGGCATCTGGCGGGCAGGCTATATGGATAAGGCCGATATGATAATTTGAATTTAGTCGCCAATCCCTCAACAGTATGAAATTGCGGCTCAACGAAGTCGCTTATAAAGCAAGTATGATGCGTATGAAAATAAAATTCTGGTCACTGGTATTTGGCGGCTTTTTGAGCCTGCATGTAAGTGCCCAACAGCAAAAAGTAGATACTTCCGTAAGGGAAATCATCCTCGTTTTTAAAACACATTTTGATATAGGTTACACGGATTATGCCGAAGCGGTGGTTCAGAAGTACAGCAGCACCATGATGGAACATGCATTGGCGAACGTTGAAAAAAATAAAAGGCTGCCGGCTGAAAAACAGTTTGTCTGGACGGTTTCCGGTTGGCCGATGGAACAGATGCTGCAGCGCAGTGATCCTTCAATAAAACCGAAAGTTACTCAATTGCTTAAGACTGGTCGTTTTGCCGTGCATGCTTTGCCTTTTAGCATGGAAACCGAATCAGCCGATTTGGAATCATTGGTGCGGGGAATGAATATTTCTTCCACTATAAGCAGGAGTGCGGGTTTGACCCTGCCACGCGATGCAAAGATGTCGGATGTGCCTAGCCACTCCTGGATATTGCCAACCTTACTCACGAATGCAGGCGTGAACTTTTTGCACATAGGATGTAACCCTGCTTCAAGGTCGCCACAGTTGCCCACGCTGTTTTGGTGGCAGGGTCCCGATGGTTCCAGGCTAATGACCATGTATTCCGAAAAATATTATGGCACTTCATTATTGCCGCCGGATGGCTGGCAATATAAAACCTGGCTGGCCATAATGCAAACCAACGACAATGATGGACCGCCCGCTCCCGAAACCGTCGAAAGATATCTCGCCGACTTGCACAAATATGCACCCAATGCCAAAGTACGCATTGGCCGCATAGCTGATTTTTACGATGCCATTAAAAAAGAAAACCCACAGCTGCCCGTCATCAAAGGCGATATGCCCGATACATGGATACATGGATTTATGTCGATGCCCAGGGAAGTAAAAGATTCCCGCCGCATTAACAGCGACCTGCTTACGCTGCAATCGGCTAATAGCCTGTATAATCTTTGGACCAATAAAGGATATGATATAAGCAGGAAAGTGTATGATGCCTATGAAAATAATCTTCTTTTTAACGAGCATACGTTTGGTGGGGCCATGGGCCGAAATGAAAACGGAACCTGGGCCTACGGCGATGATTTTAGAAAGCAAAGGGCAGCAGGTGCGTATGAGGTGATTGAAAGATCATGGCGGGAAAAAAGCGATCGTGTATTTGCGGCTGATAAAGTAGTGACATCTTCCTTAAACCGGCAATTGAAAGAACTGGCTGCCGAAGTAAAATGGAAAGGAAACAGGGTATTTGTATATAACGCACTGCCCTGGCAAAGAGATGGCCTCGTAACACTGTATACCAAAAATGCAGGTAATGCAATTAAAGACATTGAAACCGGGGTGATCATCCCAATCTCGAATGAAAATAACAAAATACAATTTTTAGCCAAAAATATTCCTGCATCCGGCTATCGCAACTATGAATTTGTAAAGGATGCCCAGCTTACCGCTGCAACAGTAAAGCTGGATGAACAGTCAAATACCATTGAGAATAAGTTTTATAAAATTCAGTTTGACCCGTCAAAAGGCGCCATAGCATCCATCATCGAAAAGCGAACAGGAAAGGAGTTGGTGAACAAAACCAGCGAATATGGTTTCGGACAATACCTGTATGAACGTTTTAGTAAGAAAGATGCAGAAGATTACACCAACGTTTATGTAAAGGCTATGGGAAAAGAATGGGCGAACGCCGAACTGGGACGTCCAAATCTTACAGAAGGTCCTCATATAACAGAGAAGGGTGGCATAGCAAAAATGGCATTCACAAAATCGGCCCTGGGCGTAAGCGCCACTATGTTGTTCGCACCAACCAAAAATATTCCGCATGACTATAGCATCACCCTAAACCTGTATGCCGATGCTCCTTATGCCGAACTTGTTTGGAATATCAATGCTAAACCGGCAGAATCCTGGCCGGAAGCAGGCTGGATCAGTTTGCCATTTAATGTTGACAATCCCAGTTTTAAATTGGGCCGTTTAGGTGGTGTGATAGATCCGGCAAAAGATATCATTAAGGGTAGCAATGTTGATTATGGCTTCTTGAATACCGGCATGTCGATCATCAATGAAAGTGGATCTGGCGTAGGCCTGACTTCACCCGATGCTCCCGGCGTCAGCCTTGACCGTCCAGGCCTATGGAAGTATTCTACAGATTTTACGCCAAAACGATCCAATGTTTTTGTAAACCTGTACAACAATCTCTGGAGTACCAATTTTACAGAGTGGATAGAAGGTTCCTGGTCAACAAAAATTTTCCTGTGGAGCGTTGATCATTTTAACAACGAAAGTTCCATCATTACACCATCTGAAGAATTCCGGTCGCCCTTAAAAGCAGTAATGGCAGGCGGCCAGAGTGGTGATCTGCCCCTAGTTGCAGCAGCCATACAGCTTTCAATGAAAGGTGTTGCTGTTACGGCTTTCGGTAAAAATCCCGATGGAGAAGGAACCGTATTGCGATTGTGGGAACAGGCTGGCAACAATGGTTCCTGCATTGTCACTCTCCCTGCTAAGCATTCATTTAAAACAGCACAGTTTTGCAACCTTAGAGGGGAACCATTATCGAATGAAATTAAAATAAGTAGTACGATTGATGTAAAAGTGAAGGCTTATCAGCCTATTAGTATCCTGTTAAAATAAACCAAAAACGAATGCAGTATGAACAATGGAAACTTTGGCTTAGCTATCGCTGAAATGCCTGAACGCACAAAACAGGAAAGTCTGCCACAGAAAAGAGGGGACAAAAAATTTATCTTACTGGTAAGTTTTGTTGCAGCGCTCGGCGGGTTGCTGTTTGGCTTTCACGCCGCTATTATTTCCGGTATAATTCCTTATACCAGCGCATATTTTGCCATGAATGAATATATGCTGGGGTGGTCCGTAAGTTCCATCCTGGTGGGTTAATTATTGATGTTGATTTAATTAATGAAACACGATATGAAGAAACTTTTAATGCTTATAATTCCTGGATCGCTGATGTCAATCGCTTTGATGTCGTACAGGGTTAACACAGAGCGGGTGACTCCAGGCTCTAATAAACCAAATGTGATCCTGATATTGATGGATGACATGGGATATGGTGATCTTGAATGTTACGGCGGGTTCCCTTACCATACTCCTAATATAAACCGTTTGGCTGGTACGGGAATGAGGTTTACCAACTTCTACGTAGCACAGGCAACATGCAGTGCCTCGCGGGCTGCGCTCCTCACCGGGTGCTACCCAAATCGTATAGGCGTGAACGGGGCATTTAGCCCCACATCACAGATTGCCCTGAATCCAAATGAGCAAACCATCGCATCCTTATTGAAAGAAAAAGGATACAAAACAGGAATGTTTGGCAAATGGCACCTCGGGCAAAGAGCTCCCTTTCTTCCACCCAGTTACGGATTCGAAGAATTTGTGGGCTTGCCATATTCACACGATTACTGGCCGGTGGATTATGATGGTTCGCCCCTTGATACAACAACAGCAAGAGGCAAGTGGCCCGTTCTGCGACTGATTGAAGGCAATACGCCTGGTAAAGTAATTGCCAATCTTGACGATGCAGCCACGCTGACTACTATGTACACAGAAAAAGCCGTCAGCTTTATTAAAAAAAACAAGAATAATCCTTTCTTCCTGTATCTCGCTCATGCCATGCCACACGTACCATTGGCTGTTTCATCGAAATATAAAGGAAAAAGCAATGCAGGTTTGTTTGGTGATGTGATGGAAGAAATTGACTGGTCGGTAGGCCAAATCATGAATACTTTAGAAGCTAACGGGCTGTCAAAAAATACGATTATCATATTTGCAAGTGACAACGGCCCTTGGCTTACTTATGGCAACCATGCCGGGAACACGGGTGGATTCCGGGAGGGAAAAGGATCAGCCTGGGAAGGTGGGGTAAGAGTTCCGTTTATTATTCGCTGGCCTAACCAAATTAAAGGTGGCACTATCTGTAACAATATGGCTGCAAGCATGGACATCTTACCAACGATAATGAATATTTGCGGTGCAAAACAGCCCGATAAGAAGATTGATGGAGTGAATATTCTACCTTTATTGAAACAAACTCCCAACGCCAATCCTCGTGATGAATTTGCTTACTATTATGATCGTTGTAGTTTAAAAGGCATTCGAAAAGGCAATTGGGTGTTAACCTTTCCCTGCGTTTCGCAAACGTATAAAAAATTATCAGCCATCGGCAATGACGGCTGGCCTGGCAAATACGCGAGCGATAGTGTACGTCTCGCCTTGTATGACTTACGCACTGATCCTGGAGAAACGCTGGATGTAAAAGAAAAACACCCGGAATTGGTACAACAACTGACAGCAATTGCCGACAGGTACAGAAAGGAAATAGGTGATGACCTTACAAAACAGAAAGGAACCGAGATTAGACCTGCAGCCGAAGTAAAACCGAACCAGGCAAAATTTAATTTGCAACACACCAGTATGAAAATTGTCGACCGTATCCCCTAACCGCAGATTTCTTATGTTCGGCAATAAAAAAATATATTAACTAATATACCTCATGATCGGAAGAATTAAGACATGCGCATTTTTAGTGTTTTTTCTTGGTTGCATACTTAGTCAGCCTGTTAATGCGCAGGTGAGTTTTGCCACGAAGCAATGGCGTTTGCAACTCGACGCAAAAGGCAGGATAACGAGTATGAAAAGTGTTGCACTTCAAAAGGAATACCTCGTTACGGAAAAGGCGAATGCATTGCTCAGTATCAGGGTCAATGGAAGTATTATCGCTCCCCAAAGTTGCACGTGGAAAGCAAAGACATCAGAACTTATACTGGCATACCCATCGGAAGCTGTGGAAGCAACTTTGAAAGTTAAACAGAAAAGTTCTTATGTAAGTTTTACATTAAAGCAACTTACCAATACAGAAAATGTAGAACTTATTTTATGGGGTCCTTATCCCACGAATATATCCGACACAATTGGAGAAGTTGTTGGTGTAGTTCGCGACAAAGAATTTGCTATTGGCATACAGGCGCTGAATGTAAAAACGCTGGGAGGTTATCCTAATACTGCAAGTGATGTAGAACCATCTTATGACATTTTCGAAACAGCAAGCAAGACGGATGTTGGAGTCACTGATTTGAATAAGCAATTATTCAGGGGTGATGTAGCCCGTCCTACCGACTTTGGAAGTGTTCTCCAGGCTTATTGCCGCAACAGGAATAAGGATCGAATCATCGAAAACTGGAAGCACCAATCATACTTTTCTCCATCCTTTAATGATGGTGGCGTAATCGGGAGTGCAATAGCCTTGTTCGGTGTAGCAAATAAAGATGCACTGCCCGTGTTGGGAGAGATTGAATTAAAGGAAAATCTTCCTCATCCTCTGCTTGATGGTGTATGGGGAAAACAGGCTGCTCATGCTTCAGAATCATACCTGATAATGGGCTTTGGTACCGAAAATTTGCAGGAAGCGATCGATGTAACGCAAAAAGCCGGGCTTCGCTATTTATACCACCCGGATCCATTTGAAAACTGGGGACATTTTCAATTAAAAAAGAAAGACTTTCCGCAGAACTGGGAAAGTTTAAAGGTTTGCGTCGATAAGGCTAGGGAAAAAAATATAAGGCTCGGAGTTCATACGCTTTCAAATTTTATTACAACTAATGATCCTTATGTTACTCCGCGGCCAGATGCGGGTCTTGCGAAAGTTGGTTTTTCGCAACTGACCGCAGGCATCGACGCTGCATCCCGGGAAATCGCGATAAAGGATCCCACCTTTTTTAACCAGTTTGAAAACAATACACTCAAGTCGGTTGTTGTCGGCGATGAAATTATCCGCTATGGCTCCGTGTCGCCAGCCGCTCCCTGGCATCTGCTCGAATGCCAGCGGGGAGCATTTGGAACGACGGCCGTTGCCCACCTTCAAAATGATTCTATTGGGAAATTGATTGACCATCCGTACAAAGTATTTCTTACCAGTTATGAATTGCAGGAAAAAATGGCAAAGACAATTGCCGAGTTATTCAACCAAACCGGGTTGATGCAAATTTCGTTTGATGGTCTCGAAGGATGTTGGTCTACCGGTATGGGTCAATACGCCAGGCAGCTGTTTACCAAAACCTGGTATGATCACCTAAAGCCCGAATTAAAAGGAAAAGTGATTAATGATGCCAGTACTCCCGGGCATTATTTCTGGCATATTTATACACGGATGAACTGGGGTGAGCCCTGGTATGCTGGTTTCCGTGAAAGCCAGTTGCAGTTGCGATTAAAAAACCAGCAATTTTTTCGTCGTAACCTCATGCCATCCATGCTGGGATGGTTCAACCTGCGTCCTGAAACCACACCGGAAGATATAGAATGGATGCTTGCACTGGGTGCAGGTTACAATGCAGGTTTCGGATTGTCGTTAAACCTGGAAAGTATTCGCAAACACGGAAAGAAAGACGAAATGCTGGCGATGATAAAGCTTTGGGAACAGGCACGACTCAAGGGAATCTTTAGTGAAGAACAAAAAGAAAGAATGCGGAGTCTGAAGAATGAATTTCATCTTGAAGCCGCAGGTATCGATCAATATAAATTAACACCTGTCTATAATGCATATTTTACCCACGTTCAGCAGTTGAAACAACCGGGAGAACCAACTTTCTCAACTTTCAACTTTGAGAATAAAGGACTTTCTCAACGGCTCGCATTTATTATCACCATCGTGGACAATAAAGAAAAGGATACTGATGGGGCATTTGATAATCTATCCATTTCTGTAAACAACCAGGAGGAATTTGTCATTCCCGTCAGCCTGGCAAAAAATCAAATCCTTTACTGTAATGGTCATTCGATAAAACTGTATAACCGGCAATGGCAGTTGCTTGAAACAATTGAAACGAGAAAACCATTGCCACTCTTGAATGCTGGGGCCAACGAAATACATTTCAACGGTAACTACCCTGGGGAAAATGGAGCAGATTTAAAAATGGAAATTCGCGTGAAAGGCAAAGAGGAACTGATTCGGAAATAAACAGGAACTATGCACAGACACATCATCACCTGTACATCGTGGTTCGGCTTGGTATCTTCGCTGTACCTGGTCAATCCCGCATCAGCCCAAGTTGATCAGCAACTTGCCGAAACTTACTTCAATGAAGCCGCGACCATCTGCCAACGCGACGGCGGACGACTATGGGGTGTCTCTTTGTGTGGGCCGATGGTATTCGCAGACGCGCGTACGCGAACACTCGCGACAAATGAACCTCGTCCGGCAGACGATTGGCCTGGAGTTCTTGGCTTCACGAATGCGCCGATCGAGTGGGCTGGCTCGCGTTGGTCCGCCTACATGTGGGACTTCACGACAGCCCTGCCGACTCCACGCGCACGACGCGAGTTCATGATGCACGAGCTGTTTCACCGAATTCAACCCGACCTCGGGCTGATGACCCTTTCCGGACAGAATGCCCATCTGGACACGTTCGAAGGAAGAATCTGGCTGCGGCTCGAGTGGCGTGCACTGTCGCGGGCGCTCAATCAGTCCGGTGAGGACCGAATGCGTGCACTGAGCGATGCTGCCGCCTTCCGACTGAAGCGGCGTTCGCAGTTTACAAATGCCACGGAGAACGAGCGCGTCGAAGAAATTCGGGAAGGTCTCGCCCAATACACCGGCATCGTCGCCGCGGCTGACTCACGCGCTGAGGCAGTCGCCAGCATGATCGAGCACTTGGCCGCGGCTGAAGGACACGAGACTTTTTTGCAACAATCCTATGCAACCGGTACTGCGTACGGGATTCTTCTCGATGACGCGTCAGTGGATTGGAGGCGCAACGTGCACAGCGACTCAGATCTCGGGCAGATGCTGATGGCGGCTCTCGGGATCAGGCCAGCTGCGGAAGCAGTCGAAGCGTCGGTGCGTTACGGCGGCACGGAAATCCGCTCCGAGGAACAGGCGCGCGACGTACAGCGAAGGGCCCGCGTGCTCGAACTGCGGAAACGCTTTGTCGATGGTCCTGTGCTTTTCGTGCCGTCAGGCGGTGGTGCAACTTTTAACGCGGTAGGAGCCACGCCCATTCCTGGAGCCGGGACGGTGTTCGTCTTGCCGTACCGCGCCAACAGTGAGTGGGGCACGTTGGAGGCAACGAACGGCGTCCTGATAAGCGACGATGGCAAGCGACGGCTTCCCGGACCGTTTCGCATTGAAGGCACCAACATCAGTGGCGACGGCTGGACGCTAACGGTCGCTTTAGGGTGGAAGGCGCACCCTGGGCCTCGGTCCGGCGATTACCAGATCATTCGTGATCCATAGTAAGCGAATCGGCAACACCGGAAAGAATCAATGGCGTTGAAGCCAGCACTTTTTAGATTATCAGAAAAACAAACTATCGCTTTACGGGGAGATAGTCAATAAATTCTACCTCAGGAGAAAGGTAATCTTCCTTGACAGGTTCATTTTTCACCAGGTCGGTACTTAAATATTTTTTATTACTATCAGGTAACACTGTAACCACCACTGCATTTCCACCAAATTGTTCCTGTAATTGAATTGCCCCGATAAGATTAGCTCCTGAAGAAATTCCAACCGCAAGGCCCAGTTGCCTGGCAATTTTCTGCGCCATCAAAATCGAATCGCCATCGGATCCTTGCATTACCTCATCGATTCCTTTTAGATCAACTATAGCAGGAATCGGGTTTATAAGGCGGTTTCGATCATAAGGGTTTGATTTAAAGCAATTAATGACACATTAGCCACATTCGTCGGGTGATATCATCGATTGCCTTTCAAAAACTTCCTTTGTATGAGCTAGCAAGGTAAGATACATGTCAGGAGACGAGGGTCAGCTTTTGACCAGTTTGAATTTCTTTTTGACCAAATCGAAATTCCAGTTGATGAATGATTTGTCAATTGAAAATCAAAATTTGTCCATTGAAAGAGCATATTGATCAACTGCCGTAAAAAACCATGTGCTATTTTATGAATTTACAGAGAAGATAATTTTACTAAATGTAAATTGTGGCAGCTTTGAAATTAAACATTGATGGATTGTTGGCAGCTCCATTTAAAAGAAACAGGTTTTTAGTATTTCTTGCCCACTGGTTGGGCTGGCTTTTACTTCATTTTATCGTTTTCCTGCCCACCTTGGTTAATCTTAAAAAGATTGTTTGGAGTAATTTTTTTTTCACGCATTTTGTTCTCGTAACCCTTAATTTTCTCCTCTTTTATTTAGTAGCATTTTATATCATACCCATGATGGGTAATTTTCGGAAAAAATGGTTTTGGGTACTGATTGCATCTTTAATAATCACCATTATTTTTACCTATTTACGATTTCGGCTTGAAATGTATCATTCGAAAATCCTATTGGATTCCTGGTTAAACAAATTTCCCAGGAAATCAGCTCCCGAACAACTTGATTTTTTCAGCTATCGCTTCAGAATATACTTTCAAAGTAACATACTAACGAATGTATCCCTTGTTATTCTTGCTTTAGCTTACCGGCTTTTACTGATCTGGTTCCAGCAGGAAAAAATCAGGACAAAACTCGAGAATCAAACGCTACAGGCTGAATTATCTTTCCTGAAGATGCAGGTCAATCCACACTTTTTGTTTAATTCGTTAAATAATATATATTCACTCGCTGTAATTGAAGATAGTAAAAGAACCGGCGCTAGTATCCTAAAACTATCTGAGTTAGTGCGGTATATGATATATGAAAAAGAGGACAATGAAAGCAAAGTAAGCCTGGACAGGGAGATCCATCATATTAACAGTTATATTGATCTGATAAAACTTCGGCACCTGGATGATATCCATATCAACTTCTCTATTGAAGGAGATGTCAATGGTAAACGTATTGCCCCCCTGTTGTTATTTCCACTGATAGAAAATGCGTTCAAACATGGTGTACTAACAGAAATAAATAAGCCGGTCAATATTGATCTGAAGATCGCTGACGGACAAATGAAATTCTCGATTACCAACTTTAATAATTACTATCAGAAAGATGATGTTGGCGGTATAGGACTACGAAATGTAAAAAAGAGGCTCGACCTTATCTACGGAGAAAAGTACAAACTTGATATTGACAAAAGTGACGAAAGGTTTAATGTGAATTTACTATTACCTTTATGATTAATAAATAGCCCCCTCCTCATGCTGAAATGTATGGTCATAGATGATGAACCATTGGCTATCCAGTTGTTAGCAAACCATATCAGCAAAGTCGCATTCCTGGAAATGGTCAGCAGTTTTAGTAACCCAATGGAAGCTTTGATCAACTTCAATTCAAATCCTGTCGATCTTATTTTTTTGGATATTCAAATGCCACAATTAACCGGTGTCCAGTTTATGAAATTACTGCAAAACCGTGCGCAGGTAGTTATCACTTCTGCTTATGAGCAATATGCCATCGAAGGATTTGAGCACAATGTCATCGATTATCTTCTCAAACCCATTTCATTTGAGCGATTTTATAAGGCCGCAGAAAAAGCCCACAATTTAAAAAACCCGGCACATAAACTTGACCGTAAACCGGATCTTTACCCGCCCAAGGGTGGGTATATCTTTGTGAAGGTAGAAACGAAGATGGTTAGAGTAGAACTGGATGATATTTTGTTTATTGAAGGCCTGAAGAATTATGTTTCGATCTACACCAAAAGCCAACGCATTGTTACACTCCAGGTGATGAAACAACTGGAAGAAATTTTACCTCCCAATCGTTTTGCAAGAGTACATAAATCATACTTCATTGCACTTGATAAAATCAATTCAATTGAACGACAAGAAATTTATATCGGCGATCGCATCATACCTATTGGTATTACTTACCAGGAACAATTTTTTAAAATGCTTGAGGCAAAGAAACCCTGACCAATCTGTCTGAACCGGGATTTATTTGATTGAACTTACTTGAAAAATTTTGGTACGAGTTCAGACAAATAAAGACGCCATTCCGTCCAGGTATGACTGCCTTCGCTTTCACGGTAGGCATACTTTAAACCAATCTCATCGTACATGCTTCGAAGTGCGGTAACGGTACCATATAGAAAATCGTCTTTACCAATTCCTATCCAATAAAATTTTGGTTTCGATGCCATCAATGATTTAAGCTGCGCAACGTGTTTTTCCCTGTTATAATTTGTATTATTATTCCCAAAAGCAGAAAACAACCCCATACTCATGACGCCAATATAATTAAACATGCCTGGGTTGTTATTGGTAATGTTTTGCGTTTGATAACCACCCATTGAAAAGCCGGCCACTGCACGATGATCTGCATCTGCAATAACACGATAATTCTTTTCAATGTATGGCAGTACATCTTTTACAAGGCTTTCTTCAAACCGAAGGGAAGCCATACCGCCAATACCCGATACATCTTTTGTATTTGTCTTTCGAGGGCTGTCCAATGGCGCTGCAACTGCATCTGGGTTGCCATTGGTTACAACCACAATCATAGGTACTGCTTCTTTTGCAGCGATAAGGTTATCGATAATGTAATTGGCCCTGCCACGACTAATCCAACCGTCTTCATCTCCGCCGCCGCCATGCAATAAATACAATATGGGATATTTATTTTTTCCTTGTTCATAACCCGGTGGCGTGTAGACATACATTCTTCTCTCCGCTCCCAATGTTGGAGACGGATACCAAACTGCGGTAACATTTCCATGCGAAACATTTTGCGTAGCAATAAGATCGCCCAATTTACCCGGAATCAATAACCGGTTCTCAACAAAGCTTCCATCTCTTGTGACTGAATTGTTATTTGGATCAAGCATCCTTGCACTATCGAGAATAAAACGGTACTCATACATATTAGAAGTCAAAGGTCCGATCTTTACTTCAAAAATACTGGAGTCGTTTTTAACCATCGGTACGGGTTTGTCAGTCGCCCATGTGCCGAGCACTTGTACACTTGATGCTCCTGGAGCTTTTATTCTGAAGACTACGGAATTGTCCGGCTGTATTTCTGGCGAAACGAGTCTGGCATTATTCTGTGCGTGTAAACAAAGTGATAAGACGAGCATGCAAAATGCAAGGCAGAGTTTGTACATAATGAGTTTTTTTTGAGATGATTATAGCATTAAGCCGTTTAGTGGCTGATAACGGATGTAATATATTAAACAACTGCAATCCTGGCTTGGGCAATTTTGCGCTAGAAAAACAGACAGTTTTGCTAACGATCGAGTCGGATGTCAACTTTTAATAAGGTTACTTTTAAAAAACTTGCTCAATTATTTCATCTTAAAATCCTTCGGCGTAACGCCAAATTTAGACTTAAAAACTGTAGAGAAATAAGCAGGCGAAGAAAACCCGACTTTATAGGCAATTTCGCTAATACTTAATTCTTCATGATGCAATAAATATTTTGCTTTTTGAAGTCGAACCTTTAAAATATAATCATTCACATTGATGTCTAACAAGGCATTTACCTTTCTGTGCAATTGCATTCTTGAAATACCAATCTTTTTACAAATATCCTCAACACTAAAATTATCATTTGATAGATTGTTTTCTACAAGGGCCGTAAATTCACTAATGAACTTCCTATCTAGCTTACCTATGGTCTGTGTGTTTAGATTAGAGGGCAACTCGGCAGTAAAATGTTGTTTTAACTTTGCCCTATTGGTAAGCAGACTTTTAACGGTCGAATCGAGAAATTCGTTGTTAAACGGTTTCGTAATATACGCATCCGCCAGATTCTTCATTCCTTGAATTTGGAATTCTACTTCAGTTTTAACGGTAAGCATAATAACAGGAATATGGGAAGTTCGGATGTCGTTCTTTAAAATATTAGTTAAGGCCAACCCATCTTTTCCGGGAATAACGATATCACAAATAATTAAATCAGGAATGGCATCAAATGCCTGTTGCAAAGCCGATTGTCCGTTGTCAGCTTCCAGTATCTCATATAGGGCACCTAACCTTGTTTTAAGAAAACCCCTTAGGTCTTCATTATCCTCAATAATTAACACAGAATAATCCTTTTCTTTTTTTATTGCTTCAACACCATCCTTTATTTCTGGTTCCGTTTTCAAGTCAGTAAGATAAACCTTCATATTTTCATATAAATCAGCCAGTGGAACCTCCCTTTCTATCAAATCCTGTTTTTCAAAATGTGCATTTCCGAGAGGTAAATGTATTTCAAACGTGGTTCCTTTGTTTTTTTCACTGGATACAGATATGGTCCCTTTATGTAATTCAATTAGCTCTTTTGAAAGGGCCAGGCCTAATCCCGAGCCTTTATGATTTTCGTATTCACCCTGGTAAAACATGTTAAAGACATTCTCCGCAGCGTCCTCAGACATACCAATACCATTGTCCTCTACTTTTATAATGGCATCACTGCCGTTTTCACTCACATGAATATAGACATATATGAAGTGACCGTCTTTAGTGAACTTAAATGCATTTGAAAGAAGGTTAAAAATCACTTTGTCCAGCATATTTACATCGAACCATACGCTTAGTTGCCTTTCATTAGTAATAAATCGCAGGTCTATGTTTTCTTTATAAGCAATGCTTTTATAGGATTCAACAATTTCTGATACAAAAGCAATCAAGTTATTTTCACTAACCTTTAAACGCATTTTATCCACCTCAATTTTCCGGAAATCCATCAATTGATTCACTAACCGGAGTAAACGAATTGCATTTCTATAGATTAAATTAAGGTTTTTATTTTGCTGATTCTGATTTTTACTTTGTACCAGTAATTCTTCCAAAGGGGACAAGATTAAGGTGAGAGGAGTTTTAAACTCATGAGACATATTGGTGAAGAAATTCACTTTTGCCTCATTGGCAGCCTGCACTTTTACTGATAGTTCTTCCAGTTCTTCTTTCCGGGCTTCCAACTCCTTTTTTTGCATCTCCAACTGGCTTTTCTGCTCCAGGATTTCCAAATTCTGCAATTGCAGTTTCTGATTCATCCTTCTGTTTTTCCTTAAAGAATAAAATAAAATGCTACTCGAAAATAAAGCTAAAGCCAGGGAAATGGAAATTATATATATAACGGTAGTTTTATTTCTTACGATAATTTCCTGTTGTTTCATGATGGCCTGCCCGCGATCTATATCTTCCTGCTGGGCGTAAACTTTTTCATTTTGAAGTTTGACAATTCTAACATTAGACGAATCAACGATGGCTGTAAATAATTGATTTTCTTTTTTATAAGGTTTATGCTCCAGGATATTTACTGCTGTAAGAATAGCTTCTTTGCCTCCGGTGGGATATAATACAGTAGCCGCTATATACTTATTTGCGACCAAATCCAGGCCTTCACCTTTCCAAGGCAGCCCATCAACCCCAATTATCTTTATCTTTTGGTCTAGGTTGAGCTTTTTACAGATTTTATAGACATCAAATGCCATATGATCGTTTTGGGCGAAAACCAGATCTATATTGCTATGCTTCCTTAAGCTGTCTTCGACGGTTTTTTTTAATGATTTGATGCCCCAATCCCCATCAATTTTCTGAACATAGGTTATGCCAGGATATTGGGCCATAATGTCCATGAAGCCGTTGTGGCGGTCAATGACCGGAGAGGCATCCGGAAGTCCGGTCACTTCTAAAACCCGTCCTTTGCCTTTGAGTAAGAATGCGGCATATCTACCCGCATTTTGACCGACCTCGAAGTTGGAGGCTCCAATAAATGCGTTATACTTTTTAGAATCTGTTCTTCTATCAACAACAATAACCGGTATGCCTGCATCATATACTTGCTCAATAGCTGCAGATAGTGGATAAACCTCGTTGGGTGAAACAATCAGTAAATCGATATGTTTGCCTATAAGTTCTTTAATTTGCCGGATTTGCTTATTGCTGTTACCATCTGCCTGCTCATGGAGGAATGCTATATTATCATGAAGGGATAGTTCCCTTTGCATTTCATTTAGCATCGTTTTTCTCCACGTATCGGCTTCCACGCATTGAGAAAACCCTATTACATACTGTTTTGGCCTTTCTTTTTCGTTACAAGCTGAAAAAAGAATAAGAAGGCTGATCACCAAACTGGTAGTCAATAGACTTAGGTGTAGGCGGATTAACACCACAGAACTAAAAAACGACTTTTTTATCACTCCTTGCAAGGTACGAAGTTGTACAATTTGGGAAAACCTGTAATAATATCAGCATACAAAATAAGCAGAAAAAGCTACTCTGACAGATAGTATCTCCTATTCTTTATTCACTGTCCCTTTCGGAGTGTTGGCCACAATAGCAAAAACATTGCGCATTTAACTTCTTCTTCTTCTTCTTCAGTTACAATTTCAAAAGAAACTGTTACAATTTCTAATAAGGCGTTTCCAATCATCAATCCTAACGATTTCATTATCAATGCTTTTTGAAAAAATAAATTTATTTCATTATTAGAATTGTTTGTGAAAAAATCGAAACTGCGAAGTGGCCAAAAGGAATACTTTGGTGAGAAGTTGCTTGCAGTATGACTAAAAAAGAATTCAACGAAGAATATTTTACAGCGAACAAGAAGATTTCTATCTATTGCTTTGATCCTGCACTTGAAGTGTCCAAAATTTCCTTTGTATTAACTGGGCCCCGTAAAAACGGCTTTCGGCCCCCCTTACCTTTAGTAACAAATCTCAGCTCTTTTGTTAAAAATCTCTTTACAAAAAGGGATAAACAAAATAGTTACCAAGTATCTGTCTGTCTACCATGGATAGCATTGATAAAGTCCACGTATTTACATCCTGACCGTCTGAAGGCGACTATTAAAACAAATTTTCACCATTTAAAACACTTATTATGGAACCATCATCACAACTCCAGGTTGTGTGCTTTGGAGAGGTGCTTTGGGATATCCTTCCGTCTGGTGCACTTCCGGGCGGAGCTCCAATGAACGTAGCTTACCATTTGAAGAAATTGGGCACCGAGCCGGCTTTAATAACCAAAATCGGCTTTGATGATTATGGGAAAAGACTGGTAAATATGCTTGCGGAAAGCGGTGTAACAACGGAATACTTCCAGGTTGATTACCAACAACCGACTGGGCTTGTATATGCAAACGTGAACAACCACCAGGAAGTGAAATACAATATTGTTTACCCTTCGGCCTGGGATTTTATTAGGTGGAATGATGAGTTAACAGGTTTGCTTCAACAGGCTGAATACCTTGTATATGGCAGTCTTACTTCACGCAACAAGGACTCGCGTGACACCCTGTACCAATTACTCGACATTGCCAAAGCGAAGGTTTTAGATATTAATCTAAGGCCGCCTCACTACACCAGGTCACATATAGAGTATTTGCTGCAAAAAGCAGATGTTTTGAAAATGAACGAAGCCGAGTTAGAGTTGATAACTGGTTGGTTTAATGGCTTAGAAAGTATTGAAGACAGGATAAAATTGATACAAAACCGGTTTCACATTGCAACATTAATAGTAACGCTCGGGCCTGATGGTGCAATAGTAAGTGACCGAGGTACTCTATATCGTCATATGGGCTTTAAAGTAAAAGTTGCAGATACGATAGGAAGCGGTGACTCCTTTCTTGCGGGATTTATACACAATCTCTTAATGGGCTCTTCGGCGCAAGATGCTTTAACCTTTGCTTCAGGCATCGGAGCCTTCGTGGCTACCCAACCAGGAGGATGTCCGCAATACGAAATATCACAAATAACAGAATTGATTAACGCTGACTCCTACAAAAAAACTAAAACAGTTCTATAACAATTAACTCTACAATTATGCGAAAGTTTGTCTATGTCTTTGTAATCCTTCTGCTATCGCTGCATGTTCTTGCGCAGGATAGGACGATTACGGGAAAAATAATTAGCCAGGAAAATAAGCAACCGGTTATCGGGGCGACTATTACTGTAAAAGGTTCCGGTAATGCAACACAAACAGGAGCAGATGGTTCGTTTTCCATCATCGTTCCAAATACGAATTCCGTATTGGTGGTTTCATATGTTGGAATGGAAACGATGGAACTGCCCGTAGGCACCCAATCTAGCTTATCCGTATCTCTTCACAATTCAAATGTTAATCTGGAAGAGACTATCGTGACTGGATACACAACAGAAAGAAGAAAGGATTTGAAAGGTGCAGTTGCAGTTGTAAAAATGGGTGAAGCCCTGAAAGAAACAAATGCAAACCTGCTTGCATCGCTACAAGGGAGGGTTGCAGGCGTAAATATTACAACCAACGGTGCACCTGGCCAAAATGCAACTATTAATATTAGGGGCATTTCAAGTATTCTGGGTGATATACAGCCGTTGTATGTTGTAGATGGAGTGCCTACAAAAGATATTAATAACATTAGCCCGAACGACATTGAATCGATGCAGATAATGAAAGACGCTGCTTCCGCTGCTATTTACGGTGCAAGAGGTGCAAATGGTGTTGTTGTGATTACAACCAAAACAGGAAAAACTTCCAAAACAAAGGTAACGTTTGATGCTTTTTATGGAATTAAAAAACTCCGGGGCGGATTGGATATGATGAATGCCCGTGAATACGGCGAAGTATTGTGGCAACAAAAAAAGAACGACAATCAGCCGTTAAGTGATGCTGTTTACGGTACGGGACCAACACCTGTTATCCCCGCCTTTATTGATGATGCTCAAACCATCCCTTCAGGCGATGTTGATTATTTAAAAGAGGTGTACAGGCCGGCCGCTAACATGGCTTATAATTTAGGAATTGCCAAGGCTGCAGATAAGTCAAGCTTTTATTTTGGCCTTAATTACAATAAAGAGGATGGCCTTGCAGAGTATACAAGCTATGACCGCTTAACCCTCAGGGTCAACTCTTCCTTTAAAGTCAATAAAAGCATAACCATTGGAGAAAATCTTTCAATCGGCTATTCAACCCAGGTGAGGGAGCCGGAAGGAAGAACTGTTGAAACAGCTATTTTCCAACACCCCATTATCCCAATAAAAGATAACCTTGGTAACTGGGGCGGTCCGGTGAAAAATTTGGGCGACCGCTTAAGTCCTTTGGGACAACTTTTCTTAAATAAAGACAATAAAACAAAAGCCTGGAGAACATTCGGAAATGTTTATGCAGATATTCAATTAGTTAAAGGGCTTTCGTACCATGGTAGTTTTGCGTTTGATGTAGTAAACAGCGGGTTTAAAGGTTTTTCTCCCAGGTACACCATGGGGCGTTTTACACAAGCGACCAATTCACTCACTCAAAATTCTTCTCAGTCACTTAACTTAACAGCCACTCATACCTTAACCTATAATTGGAAGAAAGGCAACCACGATGTTCAGGCACTCGCGGGTTATGAATGGATAAATAACAAATTTGAGACTTTCTTTGCTACACGACGCGACTTTGCATTAGAAATACCCGACTATCGTTTTTTAAATGCAGGCACAGCCCTGGCAGATGCAAATGGCAATGGCGCGGAATATGGACTAATCGGTTCGTTTGGTAAAATTAATTATGGATATGCGGACAAATACCTGTTTTCAGCTTCAATAAGAAGGGATGGCTCTTCCCGCTTTGGGCCTGAAAATCGTTATGGTGTTTTCCCTGCTGCTTCCGTTGCATGGAGACTTAGTGAAGAAGAATTTTTTAACAAAAGTAGTTTCGCTAAAAACATCTCTGATTTAAAATTAAGGGCATCCTGGGGTAAAAACGGCAATGACGGCATTCCTGATTATACTTATGTTAGCAACTTCAATTCAAACGTTGATTATTCCAACTACGATCTTCTGGGTACTAACGGACTTGCACAGGTAGGATATTATTCTACACAGATTGGCAATCCTGCTGTTAAATGGGAAGCTTCCAAACAAACAAATTTAGGTCTTGATCTCGGCCTGTTTAACAACAAGTTTTACCTTACTGCAGATTACTACATAAAAACCACCGATGATCTTCTGTATCCTGCTTTAACTCCCGGAGTACGTGGAGAGGGCACTGCACCCTTCATCAACGTAGGCGATATCAAGAATAGTGGGTTAGAAATAATGGCAAGTTATCGTAAGAGTAGTTCAAAGCTCAGGTACAATTTTGACCTCACATTCACCAGCATTAAAAACGAGGTGTTGAGTGTTGGCAGAGACGGAAATGATATACGTACAACTGCGCGGGGCCGCATTATCAAAGGTGAACCACTATTTGTATTCTATGGGCACATTGCCGACGGCATATTCAAAACACAAAAAGAGGTAGACGATCACGTAACTCAAGCAGGAAAGGCCGTCGGACGGATACGTTACAGAGATGTAGATGGCAACGGAGTGGTAAATACCAGTGACCGGACTTATTTAGGCAGTCCTTTTCCTAAGTTTACTGCTGGGTTGAATGCAGGACTTTCCTACGGAAG
>JGI24806J26614_1000054_pt1 | contig 19641 bp, 12 predicted proteins | sample Kansoi200umMDA_FD_26614 | JGI IMG/M metagenome (IMG submission 26614)
TTCAGTCTTGATTATCAAATTGGAGGAAAATTCTTCTCATTGTCTGAAAGCTGGGGCTATTATTCTGGTCTGCTTGCTCAAACTGCAGAAACAAATGATAACCTAACAAGTGTTATTAGCCTAAAAAATAACCCTCACCATTATCCTTATCTCAGACTTTTTTGAACCGGGAATTTCGTCAAGTCCCGACCCGATCGACTCCACATCATTGTACAGAGTCTGTGACCATTTTAGCCAAAATGAAATACCTGAGTTTAAGTTGTAATTGACATTTAAATAATACCGGAATCCATGATCATAAAAAGCCGGAATAGAATAATAAAACAGAACATCATTTTCATATGCATATATTCGGGAATCATAATCATCAGTTTCAAAATACTGAAGCCTGATATTGCCACTATAATTTTTCAGCGGAGGTTTATAAAGAACATCAAAAAAAGTTAGAAACCCGGTCTCTGCATTTTTCCCGTTTTTATCGTACCATAATAATTCTGTGCGGCTCCTGACAGCAAATGTTTGATTTATCCTGTAACTGATCTGTGTTCTCCAGTTTTGTCTTGGTAATGAAACAAGATAATTCATCGAAGTATTGTTACCGGGTTGATTGCCCTGTTTTGTTTCACTGCGATATCGTGTATACACTTCAAGTTGTTTATGCGGCATATAAGTTAATTGTGCTAAAAAATCATTTCCCTGGCTTGGCGCATCGACCAAATATTTTAACCAGGGAAATTTATAGACATCAATATATCCATCGAAGCGCCATGCTGAAACTGGTCGTATGCTGATACCTGCATAAAATCCATTCTCATTTGTTGGATATGTATTTTCTGTAAATGCATTTCCATTATTGGATTGATATTGTGGATCAATATTGCGATGTAGAAATGAGATATCAACCCTTGGATCCACACTTATTAATAAGCCATTCAAAAATGCTTTACTGAAATTCTTGTCCACTGCAGCTTCACCAAAAAAATGAAGGTTGCGGTGAGTATAGCTGTAATCAATGCTATAATTATCCCAATTATTACCACTTATAGCATAAAGATTATAAGGTTCTTGTCTTTTTACTACGGGTGAAGAAAAATCAAAATAAATAGCATTAAAGCCGGCATGCCAGTTACTGCCTTTATATTTTATGTTTCCTCCTAGAGCAAGTTGTCCTAATTTATGCCTGCCGGCAACTTCACTCTCTGTACGATGGTAACCAGAGTTAAGAAAAGATGTTATATATTCTTCATTGCTTACAGTATCAGCAACAAAATTGGCGCTGAGCCTTCTGTAAGATATAAAAGCGGTTGTTTCAAGCTTTCCTTTTTGCAAAGTGATCGCGGCGCCCCGATGAAAGCTAAATTCACCTGCTGAATTATATGGACGAAGCACCGGTGATTGTCTTTTTATTCCAAGAACATCAACACTTTTTCTGAAGGCAAGGCTTTGCCACTGAATCAACCCTTGCCCCATATTCACTGTAAAATCTCCCAAGGCAAGTGCTTGTATTGAGCCCAGCTTTCTTGCAAAAAAATGAAAAGAATAAAAATCAAATCCGTATTTCTGAGCTCCTTTAAAGAATTGTTCCCCGGCATCCTTGTCCCCGACCACTCCAAACTGCAATAAGTTTTTATACAGGTATCGATAACGTAAAAAAAGTTTTGGTGGACTGCCAAGATATTTTGTTCCCGTACTTGTTTTTTCAAACCCTGCTGATTTCTCCAGTACCTGGGAATACCGAAATGACAAAGAGTGATCACCCTTACGGAATCTTGTTTTAAAAACATCTGTAAGATCTATCGGTTCAGCAACTGTAATAAAAGGTAACAATTTTTTGATGATCTGAACATCCCATGATGGTATGGCCTGCAATTCATAAATACTTATGAATTTCCCAACCAGTTTTCTGTATGAAATAAGATTTGCAATCTGCAATCCCGAAAGGATCTTTAGCTCACGCAGCTCATTTTCATCAGCCGTATTCATATTAAGCGGGTTTCTTCTGAATCGTTCCCATTGCTGGTGATAGCTGTCATCCTCTGTTTCTGCCTGGTCAACATCAGTAAGATTTTCTAATTGCTGTTCAATTGTCGATACCGGGGACTCCTGGGCACAAAGAGTGAATGATGAATAGCGAATGGTGAATAGAAGCAGTATGAAAATGCGAAGCCACATTCTTTATTCATTATTATTTTTTGAAAAATTATATACTAACATTAACCCGGGTGTGACCCCGAGTTGTGGATGGTAGCTCGCCACGACATCAAGACGAAAAGTTTTTAAGAACAAACCTACCCCTGCATAAACTTGTGAAGTGTTGGTGGCAATGCCTGCTCTTGCCATGAATTGTGGCAAAAATTTATATTGTATACCTCCATTTATATTCACGGGCTGGTGCTCTTCCTTTTCTATTTCTGCGCTTATGAAAAATTTATCAGACGCTTCATACCCTAAGCCAACTGTGTATATCGATGCCAATTTTTCTTCTGAATTTTTACCATACTTACCACCCACAGGATTGTATACATGTATTCCTGCATGTAATTTATCAGTTAAATGAACGGTGGTTCCGATCTCGAAGTTGATAGCAGATGAATTACCATAACCACCAACCTGGATGCCATTGTAATTAAACTGAACACCGATATCAACTTTGCTTCCGAGTTTTCTTGCATACGCCAATCCGATTTGTGACTCATTGTAATCACTAAATCCAAAATAGCCGGCTTTAACTCCAAAATTTCCTGAATTGGTTGGCACAGCGATCGCCAACTGGTAAAGGCTTAATTCATCCAGCATGAATCTTCTTTCGCCGTATACTCCGGCAGAAGCATTCTTCATTTGTGCCAGCGAAGCCTGGTTATTGGTAAAAGAAAAAACATCAACATGGTTAATACTATAGGAACCAAGACCAGCATAAACTGCTGCAACCGGACGACGAACCGTTTGCCCATTTATAATGAAATGAATGGAAAGAAATAAGAGGATAAGGAAAGGTTTGGTCAAGCAGTTAATTTTCCTGCAAGTTAAAATGATAGGAAGAAAAAATAAAATCTGCCATCAAAAAAGAAGCGGCCAGCTTAGCCGCTTCTTGATTGTAATTAGAAATATATTTATCGCAGAACACTAAGTAATAATGCAGCCCAGGAACTACCATCAAAAATTTGTACGCTGTAAATATCAACTGGCAAATTGGAAATATTAATATCTACCGATTTTGAATTAGCTGGATATAGAATATCTTTTTTCATGTTACCTAACTTATCTGCAATTCTTACCCTATTAAAGGAAGCCTGACCAAATGCTTTTACTTTTATGTTATTTCCTGAGGGATTAGGTGAAATGCTAAATCTAGCGCTGCCACAAATATATGTTTGTGCATAAGGAGCGGATTCAGCACAACCTGCTCTTATTACTGTTAATGAAATTGTAGTTGTATTTGCAGGAAATCTTTTTCTTATTTTATAACCATGGTAAGAATCAAGAACACCATTGATTCTCCAATTATAAGTAATGTTTCCAGTATTGTTACTTACACCAATTGCTTCATATAACTCCCCTTGACAAAAACCATTTTCAAGCGGAGTAATATCAAATATCGGAGTATATAAGCCGACAAAAATATCCTTTGTGACTAAAGTTGCTCTGCAGGAATTGGTAAAATTTGCTCTCAATGAAATTTGAACATTTGTATTCCCAATACGTGTTAGAGTAACAGTATTGCCTGCAGGAAATATGTTTACATGACCCGCAGGAACAGCATCCCATGTATAAACGGCACCAACAGGAACATTATTTATAGTATATATTTCTGGTCCACACATCTGTGATGATCCAGTAATTGTTATGTTATCCGGGCAAATCTTCAGGCAATTTAAGTTTGGATTTTGAGTATTTAGAATCCAGTCACTGCTTGTTTGACTATAAGAAATATGTAATTCATTTTGTTGAGGTGCAAAGTAATCTTGCACCTGTGCAGGGTTTTGGCAATTAGCATTATTGCATACGGGAATAAATAAGAATGATTGTGGATTGGTGTAAGCCAATGAACTAACTGTTGGCACAAAGCAAAATCTTGGTTGCAGTGTGGTAGTTTGTACAAACCCGTTAAAAAAAGCTGGCAAGGAGTTTTGAATGATATTAGCATCAAAACCAAACTCATTAATATCATAAACTCCTCCCGGAGCATTATCAAGTGCAAGCATGTCAGTTGTAGAATTTACATGTGCCTTAATGAAGTAGTTGTTTACATTTATTATCCAAAGAATTGTCTTTCTACTGTAAACATCCCCGCGATAAATTTCAGTAGTCCCGGTTTTAGGCACTGGATTAATTCTAAAGTCAAGATTAATAGATGAATTTGTGGAAAAAAGTGATAATGGGAATTGCCAAAGTAAGGCCCACGCACTTGGCTGAGGATTAAAAAAACCTGTAACCAATCCGGTTGGAACAAACGGAGATAGAATCGTCATTGCCAATGAACGCCATAAACTCCCAAAATAAGTCATGCCGCGATTACCAATCATCTCAAACATTCTGCTGTTATCGGGAAAACTTAAAGTACCATTACATGAGCCATTTGATAATGTAACATTCCTGCAGTTAAGAGGCCAGCCCATTGTGTTAATCTCATTCAAAAAATTATTATGATCAGCATTATTGGCTGAAAGTGTCTCACCAGAAAGAGAATAACGTTGTATCACAATTTGTCTTGCACCGGGAGAATTAAACAAAGTCAAAGCATCAACTACTTGAGGAAAAAGATCAACCCATCGTATAAATGGAAAATTACCTCCAAAATTAATGATCTGCCATGGGGCCAAATGTTGAACGGCCGCCTGAACACCGACGGGTATATTAGCGCCCCAATGAGGGGCATCATGACTTATAAACAAACGTGTCTCATGATCTACTGAGGTTAATTCCATGTCTCTTAAAGCGTATCTTACTACTAAGCCACCCATACTCATTCCTATAATTACATTCTGTTGGCGAACGCCGTTCCATAAAGTTTTTCGCTGATTTACAATTTCAATAACTCTTTCGAGCAAAAATGCATTTCGTTGAATAAAATCGGTTCCGATACGCCAATTAAGAAAAATTAAGTCATACTCATTTATATCATCTAATCCATCATTTAAGGTAATAAAGGGACTACCAGGAAGATTTATATCACCCGTTATTCTATTTAGAGTCTCCCCAAAATCGAACGACCCATTAGGATCAAATCCTTCCACAACTATTAGCGGTTTTCTTATCTGCCCGGTTGCATTTGTCGCTGACAAGTCAATTGTAATATCACCTTCACCCAAAATTCCCAAATAAGGTTTTGTAGCTATTACATTTTCATTCGTTATTGTGCCAAAACCATATCTGCTTCCTGAGCCTGCATCGGGGTTATCATAAACAGCAAGTTTTGTATGACTGTATTTTATTGTGCCATCTGTATAAGTGAGCTTAATATTCACATTATAAAACCCCTTAGTTGCATAGTTGACTGTGATTGGAGTGTTGAAGGTTACCGTTTGATAGGTACCTGAACCATTTGGATCAATTTGTAATATGCTGATCGTTTTACCTGTGTTTCCCAAAAACAAGTCAGGACGGAACATGATCTGGTTAGTTCCTGTATAAGCTGCCTGCCTGACAGGAGCCACAGCAAATAGTTCATTATTTTGATACGGGCTTTCAGGCCTGTTTGGAACATCAAACAACTGATCATTGCTTACGGTCATAAGATTATTCGTTAAAGTATAAGATTTAAGACTATTGTAATTGTAATAAAGACAAGCAAATGTTATAACCTGATCAGGAAAAGAATATTTATTGATAAGCTTGTTTATTGTATCAAGATAAAGCAGACCACTATTGACATTTACTTGTGAACTATATAAACTTGCATATAATAACCTCCATTCATCAAGATTCACAAAATTACTGTCATGCATTTGAGTCCCGGTATAGTTGTCAAGGTTTAGAAATTCGATTCCATAATCTTTCAACATACCAGTCGATACCTGGTTTTTATCCACATTGGCAAAAACATAATTCATTTTTCCATAATACTGGGTTGTGTCAAAAGACTGAGCGTTCAATCGTGTCTCGAAAATGGTGAGCACAAGAATGCTCATAACAAAAAGTCTTAGAATTTTCATAAACGATAGTTTTAGCTGTTAATAGTATTTAATATCAAAACGTCCGTCAGTAATTTTCAAGGAATCACTACAATTAATTCGTGGAGCAATAAAACTAAATGTTCCTGAAAGTATTTTATTCGTTATATCAAGTTTAGTAATCCCTATTTCACCAGTAGTTGAAAAATATCGATAAACGGCACCGGTTTGAATTCCACATAATTTATTTGTTCTGAACTCTGCTAATGCTTTGATTGTATCAGAAAAACTATACATACCCCCCTGAATTGCATTTCCCTTTACTATTAAAGAAATTAATTCAAACCCGTTATCACTAATATCAGCACTGACGGCCAAAGTGTCATCGCTAACCCCCCCCCTGATATGAAAAATACTTGTTTCAGCAATCCAGTTTTTGCCGTTTACTCTACATGCAAAAATATTAGCTCCGGTTTGAGTTGGGAATGGTAGTCCATTATCTGTTTTAGGTGGGCCAGTTTTTTTACATTCATTAGCCGTAGTAATGAAATAGAGAAGAAATAGGGTTATTTGAGTTTTTATTCTCATATGTAAATTAATTTTAGTGTCTTAATGAATTTTTGAAATAAATGAACTTATACAATAATTACTCTGACAATAAAAAAATGCAATTTGTTGCTTGTTACTTAACGGTGGAGCTAAATCTGAATTAAAATGAGGCTTCATGGTAAGAATTGTTTTCACCCCTTAATCAAAAGCCTTATACAATAAAGTTATTGCAATCATTTATAACAGTCAAAATTTTTCAAATACTTTTTTGCTTTGTACTTGAAACTTCATCCCCCTACCTTTGCGCCATGCAAATTTTAGATGGTAAGAAAGTATCGCAAGCAGTAAAAGATCAATTGAAAATAAATGTGGGCCAGCTCTTTGCCGAAGGAAAAAAAGTTCCTCATCTCGCTGCCATACTAGTTGGTAATGATGGCGCCAGTGAAACTTATGTTGCTTCAAAAGTAAGATCATGCGAGGAAGTTGGCTTTAAATCAACTCTCATAAGATTTGATGCAGACACTTCTGAAAATAAATTGTTGGAACAGATAGAGGAGCTAAATCATGATCCCGATGTGGACGGAATTCTTGTTCAACTTCCTTTGCCCAAACATATTTCCGATGAACAGGTGATCAATACTATTGACCCCGATAAGGATGTAGATGGATTTCATCCGGCAAACATTGGCAAAATGGTTCAGGGCTTACCAACTTTTATTCCAGCAACCCCTCATGGCATCATGCTTATGCTGGAACACTATAAGATAAATACCGCCGGTATGCATGCCGTTGTTATCGGTCGCAGCAATATTGTTGGAAGGCCAATGAGTATTTTATTAAGTGAAAATAAAAACCCGGGTAATTGTACAGTTACTCTTTGTCATTCAAAAACAAAAAATATTGCGGAACTATGTCGCAATGCAGATATAATTGTTGCAGCTTTGGGAAGACCAGGTTTTGTAACTGAGGATTGGGTAAAAGAAGGTGCGATTGTAATTGATGTTGGCATTACCCGTGTTGCTGATGCAACTAAAAAAAGCGGGTTCAGGTTAAGAGGTGATGTAGATTATGAAACCGTTGCTCCAAAATGTTCATGGATAACCCCGGTTCCCGGTGGAGTAGGACCAATGACGATCGCAGCGTTGTTGAATAACACTTACAGGTCTTGTATGATGAAGAATTAGGAAATTTGCAAATATGCAAATTCGAAAATGTGCAAATGAAATCTGAAATCGTAAATCTGAAATCTGAAATTGATACATCACTTCCGGTGATGGAGCAATTCTACACGATACAGGGTGAAGGTTTTCATCAGGGCAAAGCTGCTTATTTTATAAGATTGGGTGGTTGTGATGTCGGTTGTGTTTGGTGTGATGTGAAAGATAGTTGGGATGCTGAGAAACATCCGAAGTTGAAAGTTGAAAGTTTAAAGTTGAAGGTTAGAGAAACTCCTGCTGAAATTGTTGTTATTACCGGTGGCGAGCCTTTGATGCATGATCTTACCGGGTTAACGAAAGAATTACAGGGTGCAGGTTTGAAAACAAATATTGAAACTTCTGGTGCTCATCCATTGAGTGGTTCATGGGATTGGATCTGTTTATCGCCAAAAAAATTCAAAGCTCCGTTACCCGAAATTATTCCATTGGCAAATGAATTGAAGATCGTTGTTTTTAATAAAAGTGATTTTGATTGGGCTGAGAAATATGCTGCTTTAGTTTCTCCATCATGTGAACTTTTTTTACAACCTGAATGGGATAAAGCAGCTGAAATTACTCCATTGATCATTGATTATATCAAAGCCCATCCGCAATGGCAACTTAGCCTGCAGATACATAAGTATATAAATGTGCCTTGAGAAATTAGCTGTGCGCATTGAGCTATGAGCTTCGGGAGACAGGCCTTATGCAACCAAAAACTGCTCCCTTTCCTCTTAACATTTATTTACTGAATAGGGAATAAAAATGTATTAGATTCGTTATAGAAATCCAGCAATATCAATGAAAACTTTTTTCAACATTCTACTTCTTATTTCCTGCCAATTATTTATTGTCAATCTTTCAAATGCCCAGGTCTCTGACCCTAAAAAAATAAATCCACGGGCTGTAAAGTTTTATAATGAAGGAATGGAAAAGGCGGGTGACAGCAGGTACGATGATGCGATCAGTTATTTTTTGCAAGCCATTTATCTTGATTCCAATTATATCGATGCTTATCTTTCTTTGGCCGGTGTATATGGGGAAACAAAAAAAAGTGATCTCGCAGTTGAGTATTATGAAAAAGCGATAAGAAAAGATACAGCCGCAACAAAAGTATTTAAGCTGACCCTTGCGATCAATCTTGCCGGCATGGGAAATTTCACCAGGGCCCTTGAAGTTGTGAACGAATATTTATCAAATCCAAAATTGGGTGAGGCAAGTCGCAAAGCCGGCGAGTTTCGCAAACGATGTTTTGAATTTGCAGTTGCCCAGGAAAAAAAGAATGCCGGTCGTAATTACCAATTTGTGCCAAAAAGTGTTGGTGATAAAATTAATAGCCCCGTCTCAGAATACTTTCCGTGTTTGTCGATCGATGGTAAAGAACTTTTCTTTACTCGTAAGGTCCGTGGTTATGATGAAGATTTCTTTTCAGCGCAATGGGATGGTAAAGATTGGATAAAAGCAGCACCACTTGGCGGCAATGTAAATACGGATGAGAATGAGGGAGCACAAATGATCTCGCAGGATGGTGAATGGCTTGTATTTGCTGCGAGCAATCGTAAAGACGGGTGGGGTGGTTTCGATATTTATATATCTTTTCGCACGCCAAAAGGCTGGAGCGAGGCAATCAATCTCGGCGGGAAAATAAATACCGATCAATGGGAATCTCAACCATGTCTTTCGCCCGATAAAAGAGATCTCTATTTTGCAAGCAAACGATTTGGCGGTCATGGTGGGAGTGATATTTATGTTTCGCATTTAGGGCTTGACGGCACGTGGAGTGATCCTGAAAATCTTGGACCGTCAATAAATACAACTGGAGATGATCAATGCCCATTTATTCACGCTGATAACCAGACATTGTTTTTTACATCTGATGGAAGGCTAGGCTATGGTGAAACAGATCTTTACTTTTCAAGGAAAGGTCCTAAAGGAGACTGGAGTGTGCCGGAAAACCTAGGTTACCCGATAAACACAATTTATGACGAAGGCACTCTGTTTATAGCTGCTGATGCAAAGACTGCCTACTATGCAAGTGATCGTACGGATGGTAAAGGTGCGATGGATATTTACAGTTTTGAATTACCCGAAAATATTCGCCCCGATAAAACACTTTGGGTAAAAGGACAGGTATTTGATAAAAAAACAACCAAAGGTTTGCCTTCGGCTGTTGAACTGATCGACATGAATACAAAGCAACTTATTTCAAAAGTGCAGACAGATGAAAAAGGAAATTATTTAATTACACTACCTGTAGGGAAAGATTATGCGTTTAATGTAAACAGGAAAGGATATTTATTTTATTCAGATAATTTTTTCCTTACCAATCATTCTTCCGATTCCACTTACGAAAAGAATATTCCTTTGCAACCAATAGAAGCCAATGCATCTGTTGTGTTGAAGAATGTTTTCTTTGATGTAAATAAATTTGACCTTAAGCCTGAATCAGAAGCAGAACTTGATATAGTTGTACAACTAATGAATGATAACCCCACCGTAAAGATCCAGATCGGCGGCCATACTGATAATGTCGGAAAACCCACAGACAATCTCGCTTTATCAAATAACCGTGCAAAGTCAGTTGTCACTTATCTTATTTCAAAAGGCATTCCCGCCGCAAGACTTTCCGCCAAAGGATTTGGAGAAACACAACCTGTTTCCGATAATAAAACAGAAGAAGGAAGAGCCTTGAACAGAAGAACGGAAATGAAAGTGATCAGTCAATAATTTTTTTCATAGTCATTTGTTGACAAATGGAAAACAGCCCGAAGACACTTACTCTCCAGGCTGTTCATAAGTCTTTATTCTTTCAATAGTTTTAGTGTTTTGCTTTCTGTGGCAGTTTTCACAGATACGATATAAACACCGGCTATTAATTTTTCTGTCGGCAGTTTTATTTGAGATTGATTTGTGTATTTACTTTGCCATAGTTTCTGCCCATTAATATTTGTGATTGTAACGCTTATATTTTTCACATTGCCCGTAATCTCCAATCGTGCTCCATCATATACGGGATTGGGATAAAGCGCAGCAGTAAATGCAATTGAATTCAGTTCATTGATTTTTTCAGCAGGTGCTTTTGTTACGTTAGATATCTCATCAGTATAACTTGACCATGCTATATATTGTCCATTGTTTGAATAGACCGGATCATAATCACCTTTATCAAATCCGCCTATTCGTCCACAAACTCTTGTTGATGTACCACCCTCTACAGATATAGAATACAAATCCGGATCACCATTTGGCCAATCAATAAAAACAATCTCTTTACTGTTATTTTTCCATGTCGGAGCATAGCCCGAAGTGGTAAGTTGTACGGGCAATCCTTGTGGGTTACCAAGCGTATCTACCTTTACAACCCAAATGCCTCCACCGATCCACGACCATCCATCGAAAGCAATGTATTGCCCATTTGGTGACCACGATGGCCTGTCACCATAATAGGTAACAAAAGTTTCAATGCCGGTAGTTACATCTTTAGTAGCTATATATCCGTAGTTATCATCGAAAGCAATTTTATTTCCTTTAGGATTCCAGGTTGCATGATGAGCGTTAAACCTAAAAAAGGATCTTGCTCCTCCGTTAGCGGGAACTAAATAAATATTTTGAGTCCACCAGCCAATATGATAATAATCTTCCCAGTCATCAAACCCGATCTTTTCACCACTTGGAGACCAGGCAGGATCATTACCACTCTCTGCTCCGATAAGTGGAGTGCTTATTCCTGATAGCACATCGGTAATGTAAATAGATTGACCATTAACACCTCCATAATCGTGCGCAATCTTTTTTCCATTGTTTGACCAACTGGCATTCCACTCACCTGTATACGGGATGTTGGTAACACGTTTGGTTGTACTTGTATTGACATCAAATACATATATGTCAAAACTGGATTGAGCCTTACTTTCATTTGCAAACAGAAGAAGGCAAAAGCTTATGATATAGCTACTAATAGAATAATGTAGTCGTTGTTTCATAAAAAAGTTTTTTTAGTTTTAAATTGAAAAACATTATTTTTTTACCAATGTGATTTTTAATTTATCGCCGGTGACCAGGAAATCTGCAGATGAAATAACTAAGGTTTTACAATCAAAGCTTTCAATAGGACCAGGATCTCCGTCTATTGTAATGGTATTTGCTGATAAGCTCCATGTACCATTATCATTTTCCGGCGGTGTGCAGGCTGTACCGGCATCTGTTTTTTGATAAGTGCCATTAGCATTAAAGCTTAATTCATCATCTCTTTCACATGCATCCGGAAAAAGTATTGAATAATAATCTTGTTCGGGTGATGTTGGGGTTTGCTTATATGTGTAAGCAGTGATTTTGTAGGCTCCCGAAATAGAGGCCACATTTGTGGCGCAATCTTTTTCCGGGTTACAGGCAAAAAATAATACTGCAACAAGTACTAAGGTGGTTATCTTTTTCATAATTGATGATTTAATTGTTAAGGAAAAATTTTGTTGATGATATATTATAGAAATTATTTGCTCTATGATTGTGCGCCTATATTTTTATTTTCACACCAATAACAGGGAAAGATTGATTAATAAACGACGTCCCTTGTAAAACCGGGACCTTTTCCATATTAAGAAAAGCAGAAGCGGCTTTGGCCTTTCTTTTGTTTCTTCCTGAAGCAACAAATAAAACAATACTGCCGGCTAAACTGGCCAAGCCAACTCCAACGCTAAGTCCATAAGAATGCACATATTCTTCAGAAAAAAGATCCTCATCGGCAAAATCTACCAATGCTTTTCCAAAACTGATTGTACTTACACCCGCTAACACCCATGCAAAAGTTTTTTGTTGTTTACTTTTCTTAAGAAGATCAATATGCGTTACTGTTGTTTTGGGGGCGTCCTGCTGGCAGAAGGATGCTATTGCGGACACAAGCAATAGGCATAGAATGGTGATTTTTTTCATGTTGATCGTTTTAGAGTACCAAACTAACTCGGAATAGAACCTAATAATAATTGAATCTTGCGTTAGCATGTTCTCGATTTGCAGTTTCTGCAACTGAGCTTGTAGTTTGAATTTTACCAAACAACATTCATAAACCCACTATTTACTTTGAATATGTATATCTATGTCAATTACCGTAAAGAATAAAACAGGCCGATTACAAGTTTGGAAGGGCTAATTGCAAAAGAAGTATTATGTACTTGGCGATAATGCGCCTACCTTTCAACAGCTTATTTTGAAAAGTCTTTGGTTATAATAGTTACGTCAATCTCTTTATTATGCGCTTCATTACATTAATCATATCACTGATCTTAACATTTAATATTAATGCTCAATTCAGGGATTCAATTGATTTTAAATATAAAAAGTTGAACATACCCCTTGTTACATCTCTCGATCTCGGAAATCGGCTTTTCTTTTTTTCCTCTGATAATTTATTATGGTTTTCAACAAGACAAGGCTTGACATCATTCGATGGTATTGAAATACAAAATTATTATCCGGATACCAGTAAGACAACCAGATATGGACTATCAAATATCTGGGCAATGGCCGAAGACAAGAAAGGTAATTTATGGATAGCTGCCCGAACTCCTGATAATTATCCTTCACTGCTGTATTTTGACAGAAGATCAAAAACGATAACAAAAACGATAACAAAAATTGATACTACCATTACAAAAGGGATTTTAAGTAAACGATATATTAAGGAAATGCTTATCGACAACAATGGATTATTATGGCTGAGTACTGGGGAAAAAGGATTTTATATTTTTAAACCTACTGACAATACAATCGAATACTATGAAATTGGCAAAATGGACCGAAACGATAATCGATTTTGGTCAGCAGGGATCTACATGACCCCTCACTTTTCAGATCCTGATAAAATGTGGTTATGCACCAACGACGGAATTTATCTTTTTAGCGTAAAAGGAAAAAAGGCAGAATCAAAATACATCTTTCCAAATGATATTGCTCACAGGCAAACTCCAATGAATGCTGTATGTATGGATGCCCCAAATGATTCCATACTTTGTATCGGGATGGAGTTTTATGGAATGGGTGTTTATAATATAAAGAGAAAAGTGTTGACAATGATCTCGCCTTATACGACACTGAAAAAAAGCGTACCTCCTTATCCTACTGTTCGGGATGCAGATTTATACCTATCACTTGCGTCTGTTGCAAAAAAATCGGCGTATGAATATTATGCTTATTATTTTGATTCGTTGCCCTTAATTTTTAATTATCACACTCAAAAATATACACAACTAAACAATCCCGATTTGAAAAAAGAAATAAAAAAAGGGCTTGTTAAATTATTGGTTGACAAACAGGATAATCTTTGGATCGGAGAATCAAAGTATTTATACGTAATAAGCACTGAGTTTAATTTATTTCATTTAAAAGAAAGCCCGGATGTAAATCCTATTACTAGGAATAGTATTTTATATAGTTTAGTTTGGGACCAAGAATTGAAAAAATATTATTCAAGCTTTCTCAATCATCATCAGGTTTACCAGTTTGACAGTGTTTTTCAGATTATTAAAAAAATGTCAACTCCTTTTCCCAGATGGGCTAGCTATATTAGATTATCTCAGGATCCAGGAAAAAATATATGGGCTTTGGAGCCAGGAGATACTTATTTGAAAATTCCAAATAGTCTCAGCATATGTAAGGAAGGCAATGATAATTTTGAGGCGATTGAAAAAATCTATCCGCAATTGAGTTCTCTGAATAAAATGACAGACATGACAACGAATAGCAATGACACACTAATATTTTCAAACGCAAAAAGTGACTTGTTCTTTTTAAATACGAAAACCCTCAAGCTTGATTCACTGGCATTTCCAAGGATCGACAGTACAAAACAATTTAAAAATATTTCGACAAATTTTAAATATGATTCAATCAGTAAATGTGTTTATGTTACGAATTGGAAAAATATCTGGCAATACAATCTTGAAACAAAGGCAAGCAAGACTTTTGTTTGGGATAGTACAATGTCATTTAAAAAAGCGGATGTTATAAGTATGAGTATTTATGCACCTGGGCAGTTATTGGTACAAGCATACGATGGTTCATCAAGAGAATTTTATATTTATGATCAGCAGGACTTCAGTTTCAAAAGGACGATCAAATTTACAGATCCCAGGATTGAAAGATCAGGCAGACTTCAAATGCTGCAGGGCCCCAAACCATATATATTTTTTATGCATGATGAGGGCACTACTTTATGCAATTACGACGATAGTAGTTTCAGATTATTAGATAAGGATAATGGACTGCTTTACGATTGGGTGAGAATTAGCAATTTTACCAATAACACTTATTTTTCGGGACATAATAATTCCTTCCAATACGTAACCTTTGATAAATTAGTTTCATTACATGATCAAAGGCTCCCGTTTATCAATAGGTTGACAGTTTATGCAAAAAACACGATCTTATCGCCTGATTTCGGTAAAGGCAAGATCGAGTTGAACTACGATCAAAACACAATAGGCGTCTCTTTTTCTGCAATTGAATATCTATTCCCGGAAAAAGTGCAATATGCTTTCCGATTATCAGAATTACATAGTGACTGGCGGTATGCAGATTATAAAAGCAGGGAGATCCTCTATTCCAATCTCTCGCCCGGGAAATATACCTTCCAGTTGAAAGCCCAGATGCTGGGCGGTAATTGGCAGGTTGAACCCATTGAAGTTATTATTATTATTACTCCTCCTTTCTGGCAAACATGGTGGTTCAGGATTTTAGCTGCTTTGTTTTTGATAAGTATTGCTTTCTTTTTTATCCGCTGGCGAATAGCTCTTGTTAGAAAAAAAGAACAACAAAAAACATTGCATGAAAAAGAACTACTGGAACTTGAAGCAAAAGCTCTTCGTGCACAAATGAATCCCCATTTTATATTCAATAGTTTGAATTCGATCAAATCTCTCATAAATAAAAATGAAAATGATATAGCCGCAAACTATCTTACTACCTTTTCAAAACTGATCCGTACACTTTTTCAGAATTCTGATAAAAGAGAAGTGAGCTTATTCGAGGAGATTGAAACCTGCAAGCTTTATACACAATTGGAGAGAATGAGATTTGGGAATAAAATTGAATTTATTTTCGATGTCGATCAGTCAATAGACCTGAAAGATATAAAAGTGCCGGCCCTCATACTACAACCATTAATTGAAAATGCGATCTGGCATGGACTGATGCCAAAAGAAACTGGTGGAAGAGTAGTTTTTTCGATAAAAAAAACTAATGGTACGGTAGAGTGTATCATTGATGATGACGGAATTGGACGTGAACTTTCAGGTCAATATAAAGCTCAATACAAAGCTACTCATCAATCAAAGGGAATTGGAATGACACAAGCAAGATTGGACCTGGATACACTGTTGAGTGAACGGGAAGATACGATCCGGATCATTGACAAAAAAAGTAGCCTTGGCATAGCAGAAGGTACTAAAGTAATTATCACTTTTAAAGAAAATGGAAATTAATAACGGCAAAATCATTTTTCCTTCATCTGCCTGCAAACTTTATATTTGAGTGAAGTCTTTTTTATGCAGGATCTATTATACCAAGTCGGTTTAACAGAAGTACCTAATATCGGCTGTGTTCATGCAAAAATTCTCGCACAGGAGTTTGGTTCCGCGGAAAAGATCTTTAAAGCTAAACAACAATTACTTGAAAAGATCGAAGGGATTGGTGAAATAAGAGCAAAGGCGATCAAGGCATTCACCAATTTTTCAAATGCTGAAGAAGAAATAAAATTTATTGAGAAGTATAAGATCAAACCTCTTTTCCTTACAGCTAAGGATTACCCGCAACGATTACTGAATTGCTATGATTCTCCCACCCTTCTTTTTTATAAGGGCGATGCTGATCTGAATACATCAAAGGTTGTTGCTATCATTGGAACAAGAAACCATACAGAATATGGTAAGCAGCAAACAGAAAAATTAGTAAAAGAACTTTCATCACAAAATATTCTTGTTGTCAGCGGCATGGCGTTCGGCATTGATGCAATAGCACATAAAGCCGCTTATAAAAATAATTTACCCACTGTTGGTGTTTTAGGTCATGGTCTTGACCAGATCTATCCACCAGATCATTCCAATCTTGCAAAAGATATGCTGAAACACGGCGGCGGTCTACTTACTGAATTTCGCAGCAAAACAAAGCCCGATAAACATAATTTTCCAACAAGAAACAGAATTGTTGCTGGCATGAGTGACGCAACCATTGTTATTGAAACTGGCGATAAGGGAGGAAGCATGATCACCGCTGAATTAGCAAATGGGTATAATAAGGACGTGTTTGCAGTACCCGGAAGAGTAAACGATAATAAAAGTGCGGGCTGTAATTTTTTGATAAGAAATAATAAAGCAATGCTGCTTACTGATGCGGAAGAACTGATCGAGGTAATGGGATGGGAGGAAAAAGCTAAGAGTTTAAAGGAGAAAAGGAGTCAAAGAGAATTATTCATTGAGTTGTCAAAAGATGAAAAAATAATTGTTGATATTCTGAAAGAAAAAGACCTGGTACATGTTGATGAACTGAACTTTAAAAGCGGTTTAAGCAGCAGTTCGATGGCAGTAGCAATATTGAACCTTGAATTACAGGGTGTGGTAGCGACGTTGCCGGGAAAACTTTACAAATTGAATTGATCCAATCGGTCTATTTTTAACCCAAAATTGCACTAAGCAATAATATCATTCATCCAAAAGTTATATAGTTTGCGCTGATTGATGAATGGGGCAACGTTTTAACCATTGTTGTTGTCTCAAGTGCTTAAGGAAAACATTTATCTCATTTTATGCCCTTAACCCTGCTGCGGAAATACTTTGTGGTTTTGTTAGTTCTTGTTTTCCAGGCAACCATCAGTTTTAGCCAGGCCTGTACTAATTTAGGGCAAACTCCTTCCACCGCTTTCCCGGTTTGTGGTACTACTGTTTTTCACCAGGCTTCGGTTCCTATTTGTGCGACTGTCAACATTTTTGTGCCCGGTTGCTCAACCCAACCGGGGGGAGCAAGCTATCAGAATAAAAATCCTTATTTCTATAAATTCACTTGTTATGCATCCGGCACATTGGGTTTTCTGATAACTCCCTTGGCTGCAAATGAAGATTATGATTGGCAGTTATGGGATATAACCGGGCAAATCCCTGATGCTATTTTTACAAACAACTCTTTAGTCGTAACAGGTAACTGGGCAGGTACTTATGGCCCAACCGGGGCATCAGCAACAGGTGTTAATTTCATCCAATGCGGCTCAAACCCAACTTCCAATTTGCCCACGTTCGCAGCTATGCCGAATCTTATTGTTGGTCATGAATACATATTAATGATAAGCCATTTTACAGATGGTCAGAGTGGATATGATCTTTCATTTGGTGGTGGTACTGCCGTTATCACTGATCCAAACATTCCTCATTTAGGTACTGCAAAACCTGATTGCGATGGAACAAAAATTACTGTAAAGCTGAATAAAAAGGTAAAGTGTACCAGCATTACTGCTACTGGTTCAGAGTTCAGCTTGCTTCCTGCCGTAACGACCATTACAGCTGCATTGCCTGATTCCTGTGGTTTTGGTTTTGATTTTGATGAAATAACATTAACGCTGGCGGCGCCACTTAGTAATGGAAATTACAATCTCGTTATTAATAATGGCAGTGATGGTAATACTCTTCGTGACAATTGTGATAATGTTATTCCCCCTGGTGAAAATATTCCATTTACTTATTTAAAACCACAACCGATATTTGCCGATAGTGTTGGTAAGCCTGGTTGTGCGCCTGATTCAATAAAAATATATTTTCCGAAAAAAATAAGCTGCAGCACTATCGCTTCAAACGGAACTGACTTTTCTGTAACCGGACCTTCACCTGTTAGTGTAATTGGCGCTTTCGGAAATTGTATTGATGGCAAAACAGATTATATCGTTGTAAAATTTTCTTCCCCTATCACTCTAAAAGGACCATACACTGTTTCATTAAAAGCCGGGAGTGATGGTAATGTCGTGATCGATGAATGCGGGCAAGAAACACCTTTACAAACACTTTCATTTGTTACAGTTGATACAGTATCTGCCGATTTTCAATCTACTATTTTATATGGTTGTTTAAAAGACACCATATTCTTTTCGCATGATGGAGCCCATGATGTAAATTATTGGAAGTGGAGGATCAACAATTTTCCCGCAGTATTATCCTCAACCACATCGATTATTGCTTCGGCATCAAGTACAAATAATGTGAGTTTGTTTGTCAGTAACGGAGTTTGTTCAGATTCAACATCTGTTGTGATCTCACTGAATAATGAAGTAAAAGCATCTTTCGAAATGGAAGATATCATTTGCCCGGAAGATAAGCTCCCGGTTAAAAATATGAGCTCAGGAAGCATTGATAACTGGCGATGGACTTATGGATCTATTGGGACAAGTTTAGTAAAAGATCCTCCACCATTTCTTTTTCCAACACTTAGTCGTGAAATAAAATACCCGGTAAAATTAGTTGTAACTAACCGGGCTCTTGGTTGCAGTGATAGTGTAACTAAGATCCTCACCGTGCTTGATTTTTGTATCATTGATATACCAACTGCTTTTACTCCCAATAATGATGGACTCAATGATAAGTTCGGTCCGCATAATGCGCTGAAAGCTGATAAATATGAATTTAAAGTTTATAACCGCTGGGGACAATTAGTATTTCGGTCAACAAACTGGAAAGACAGGTGGGATGGAACGATAAAAGGTATTCCTCAACAACCTGGGGTATTTGTCTGGATGCTTAGCTATACCCACCGTGATT
>JGI24806J26614_1000055_pt1 | contig 19634 bp, 18 predicted proteins | sample Kansoi200umMDA_FD_26614 | JGI IMG/M metagenome (IMG submission 26614)
ATCATATTTTTGTGCGGTAAATTTTAATCATGGATTTAACAAACTGTCCTTGCGGAAGCGGAACCGCCTTTAACCAGTGTTGCCAGCCTTATCATTTAAAAGTGAAAGCGGCACCAACGGCAGAAGCCTTAATGCGTTCCAGATATTCGGCTTTTGTAGTGGCTGATGCAGATTACCTTTACGAAACTACTCACCTTAGTAAAAGAAAAAACCATTCGAAAAGCGCTTATTTAAACAGCGCGAAAAATACAAAATGGCTAAAACTTGAAATTGTTTTTTCTGATTTTGATACCGTAGCGATATTAAGCAGCAGCACATCGATAAAATGAAATTCTATCGGCGCATAAGCTAAAAAATAAGAGGCCTGGTTAAGTTTAAAAATGTGCGTGGCCTGCTGTAAAAAACCAAGTCCCAAGCCCAGGATATTCCCAAGCAATAAGCCAATCCCAATTAAATAAGCGGCATTGTAAAGGAAAACTTTCATGATACTCCAGTTGCTGGCCCCAAAAGATTTCAGCATCCCAATCATATTTGTTTTTTCTAAAATCATAATCAACAATGCAGTAACCATGTTAATTACGCCTACAATGAGCATCAGAATTAAAAGTACTTTGGTATTTACATCCAGAAGGCCCAACCAGGTAAAAATATTCGGGAAATTTTCTTCAATAGAATAGGAACGTAAATTGCGTGGAAGTTTTTCATAAATATTATCGGCAACAGGTTTAAGCCTGTTAAAATCCTTAATCCTGATTTCTATGCCACCAATTTCGTTGGCTTCCCAATTATTCAAGCGTTTAATGATATTCAGGTTGCCCAGCACAAAACCCTTATCAATATCTTCTACACCTATATCGTAAATCCCTACAATTTTAAATTTACGCGGCCGCAACTGGTTTTGAACAAAATACATGATAAAGTCGTCACCTGTTTTAAGCTTTAAACGATTGGCCGTATAATTCGAGATCAGCAGTTCTTGCATCGCGGCCGTGCTGTCAGAAAAATCGATGATGGTTCCGCTGATAATATGTTGTTTAATATAATCCCACTTGTAGTTTTTGTCTATTCCTTTAAAGTTAATGCCTTCAATTTCATTATTGGCCGAAAGAATACCCGGTTTTGTAGCAAAAGGATAATAATATTCAATATCGGGATTGTTTTTGAGCATCTTTTTCGTTTCTCCATCCAATACAAAGGGAGAATGTTCAAATGAATTATTCAGGTCATAACGGGTAATCTGTACATCACCCAAATATCCCCGAACTTTATCCTGAATTTCAGTTTTAAAGCCTTTAATGATGGCTATGGAAAGAATCATAACAGCCAAACTCAACATCACGCCTGCTATTGCAATGCGGACGATCAGCTTTGAAAAAGTACGCTCAGATTTAATGGCTATCCGCCCTGCTATGAAATATTCGAAATTCAATTTAATCAATTTGTAAGTAACAAAAATGCTCAATTCCTTTTTAAAAATGGCATTTTCGAAAATAAATAACCAACTTTAAACATCAATCATTGAGTTGTAACAAGAAAATACCAATAGCATAATTGAAATATATTGTAAATTGTTTTGTTATAACACCGGAAGATTAGCATAATTAAGAAAATGAAAAACTATATCAGCTTTGTTTTAACCAGTTTAGTTGCATTATCGGCCTGCGGACAACCCAAACCACTCGAACAGGAAGTTCTTGGAAAGAAAAGTCCGGAAAACAGAAAACTGATGATCAGGACTGTTAAACCGCCAACTGCCATTAAAACCGGTGCAGAACAGACCGAAAAATATCTTCCGCTATTAAAAGGTAAACGTGTGGGAATGGTGGTTAACCCCACATCTATCATCGGTACGCAGACTTCTGTTGATAGTCTTCTGAAACGAGGTATTAAAATCCAGAAAATATTTGGTCCTGAGCATGGTTTTAGGGGCAATGCCAGCGCTGGTGTTACGGTTAATGATGATATTGACACCAAAACAGGCATAAAAGCCATTTCACTCTATGGCAAACATAGCACACCTACTGCCGAAGATTTAGCAGACATTGATATTATGGTGTTCGATATTCAGGATGTTGGTGTTCGTTTTTACACCTACATCAACACCTTACAGCATGTTATGGAAGCCTGTGCCGTAAACAACAAAATGTTGCTGATCTTAGATCGTCCCAATCCAAATGGCTATTTAATTGATGGGCCGATTTTAGATCCAAAATTTAAATCGGGCATTGGTGTGCAGCCTATTCCAATTGCGCATGGCTTAACGGTAGGCGAATATGCACAAATGCTAAATGGCGAAGGCTGGTTAAAAGACAAGGTGAAATGTAAAATTACCATTATCAAAAATGCCAATTATAATCATGATATGGCGTATACTTTACCTGTTAAACCTTCACCAAATCTGAATACGCAGCAAGCTATTTTACTCTACCCATCAACCTGTTTATTTGAAGGTACTTATTTAAACCACGGTCGTGGGACAATGTTTCCTTTCACCATTGTTGGTGCACCTTATCTAAAAGGAAAATTCGATTTCAGCTTTACGCCGAAAAGCATAAAAGGAATGTCTGAAACACCATTATTTCAGGACCAGGTTTGTTATGGACTGGATTTAAGAACTTACGATACCTCAAAACTGATTAAATCAAAGCAGGTAAACATCAGCTGGTTAATTGAACTGTATCAGGCATCACCAAAAAAGGAAGATTTCTTTAACAGTAAATTAAGTAAAGAAATGGGTACGATTGAAAGATTAGTGGGTGTGGCAGATTTCAGGCAACAGGTAATTGATGGAAAAAGCGAAGCAGAAATCAGGGCGAGCTGGGAACCGGGCTTAAGTGCTTACAAAACCATGCGGAAGAAATATTTGCTTTACAATTAATTATTATATGAGCGCGTATTGATAACTGATGGATTGAAGGGCTTTGCAATAATTTTCAAACTTAACACACAGCGGTTTGTTATTACCTATAATTGATCGGCATTGTACCATCAATCATTCAAAACTCAATCATTCAATCATTTTAGCTATGAGCGGTCCAAAAATTAAAAGCGATAAACCCGGAAGCAATTATCAGGAAGAAGTACCTAAAGGCAGAGAACCTGTTGATCATAAAACGGTGAGGCATAAAAACGACAGCACACCTAATAAGGCACCTAAAACCAATAATCCGGCTAAGCAGCGGGAGCAAGAGGAGCAACCTGTTCATCCGATCAAAAAGGCTCCGAAAGAGTAATAATAACTGATTCCATTGATAACAGATTAATGGAATCAGATTTTTAATGCGAAGTAAAAAGTTGCGCCCTGCCCCTCTTCACTTTCCACCCATATCCTTCCACCTTCACTTTTTATAATCTCCGAAGAAATATAAAGTCCGAGGCCCAGACCCGGGTAGGTATGCTGCTGGTTTCCATCTACACGGTAAAACTGATCAAAAACCAGGTGCTGTAGTGTTTTTGAAATACCAATACCATAATCTTTAACACTTAACATTACTTCCCTGTCTACCACTTCAGTTTTCACATCAACCTGGTTGGCGTCAGAAGAGTATTTGATGGCATTTGATAAGAAATTGGTGATGACCTGACCAATCCGCTCCTTATCAGCATATACCGTAGCTTTGCTTTTTAGCTCGCCATTAATATGATACTTAGCACTAACGTGCTGCATTTCTTCTACAATTTCGGCTACAGCCTGATCAAAATCAAAATTTACCGGATTAAAAGTCATTTTTCCTGACTGGATTTTGGTTACATCAAGCAGATCACCGATCAATCCTGTCAAACGGTTTAATTGCAGGTCCATTTTGTGTACCATTGCCGCTTTCTTTTCATCGCCATCATTCCTGATCATCCGCTCAAGTACCTGGGCATAAGCTTTGATGCTGGTTACAGGTGTTTTAAGTTCGTGACTGGCAATTCCCAAAAACTCGTCTTTTTGCTGCTGAAGCTGTACCTGCTTGGTAACATCCATTGCAGCGTGTAAAATGGCATAAACCTCGCCTTCTGCATTTCTTAAAGGTTTGTAGGTAAAATTGAACCATACTTTCTCCAGCTTACCGTTAACAGGCAATAAAGCCTCTTGCTGATCGGCATGATAAGGAATCCCGGTACGGTAAACTTCTTTCAGAATATCGATAAAAGGTTGTCCCTTTAGTTCAGGAATAGCCTTTTCCATTGGCTTACCAATTACGCTATTATCTTTACCCCAAAACCGCAGCATTTCATCGTTCGCTAAAGAAATGATGATATCTTCAGTTTCATAATAACCAGTGGCCATGGGTGTATCCAGCAACAGGTTGCGGAAACGTTCTTCGCTTTTGGCCATTTCCATCCGAGAGTGTACCAAAGAAGTAATTTCATTGGCCACCACCATAATCCCGGTTACAACGTTATGCTGATCGCGGATTGGATCATACACGAAATTGAAATAATAATCCTGAAGGATACCATCTCTTTCTATCCTGGCCATGGTTTCATAACCATAATGCGGCTCCCCTGTTTTATAAACATGGGTCAACAGATCAGGAAAGGGTTGCCCCTTTAGTTCTGGTAAACCATCAATTAAATCGAGTCCGATAACACTTTTTGTTTTTCCCCATAATTTTAACAGGTCTTCATTTGCCTGTTCGATCACAAAATTTTCACCTCTTAAAATACCAATGGCTACGGGCGCATCCTGGATCATTTTACGAAAAAGTTCTTCACTCGCTTTTACTTTCAACCTCTCGTTTACCAGTTCGGTAACATCGGTAGCATTATTAACAATGCCCCAAACCTGCCCGTGATCATCTTTTAAGGGTTTATAGATAAAATCAAAATAGAAGGTCTGTAGTACACCATTATTGAGCAGCAATACCCGGTCTTCTTTGGTTTCGTAAGCAATGCCTGTTCGGCGAACCTCTTCCAGAATCCCTAAAAAAGGTTGGTCTTTTAATTCTGGTAGTGCAAGGGCAAGTTCCTGTCCGATAACACTATTATCTCTGCCCCAAGCTTTAAGTATTGCCTTATTGGCCACTTTGATCACCATTTTTTCTCCAATGTACAATGCAATAGGCATCGGAGATTCTTCAATCAATGTATAAAAAACGGCAGCTTTATCTTCAAGATTAATATGCATATTGAGATGAAAAGACAAATATAATGGGTTTTCTATTTACTATTCGCTTTCAGAAATGATAACAAAACTTTCTCATCGTGCGCCAGACCTAGTTTTCCGGCTATTTTATTATTGTTCATTTTTTTCATGTATTTCCCCAGCTCATCATTTTCGTAAGCGGTAAGCAACAGTGGATACACGTAAGAACTTTTACATACGGCTCTGGTATTACCCAACTTTTTCGCTACACAATCTAACACGGCAACTATGGCCTTTTTAGAGTTGAGGTTAAAGTTTTCATCGGCACTGCATTTTGAGAACTGTCTTAAGGCTTCCAGTGTACCGCCCCAGGTCCTGAAATCTTTAGCAGTAAAATCATCACCGGTAATTTCTCTGATATAGGCATTTATCTTGCCCGAATCGATGCTTTTATGTTCTTTTCCGTGAGTATAAAACTGGAATAATTCCTGCCCCGGAATGTCTCTGCATTTTTTAACCAGTTTGGCTAAGGATCTATCATTCAGTTCTACTTTCTGTTGAACACCCTTTTTACCTATAAAATCCATCGTAATTTTACTGCCGTTGATTTTAACGTGTTTATCGCGAAGTGTGGTTAAGCCAAAAGAACCATACAATTGTTTATAACTTTCATTACCGATGCGGATCAGTGTCTTTTGAAGTACATCTACCGAAATAGCCAATACCTTCCGTTCATCTAATTCTTTCCTGCGAAGATCTTTTTCCAGGTTTTTTCTTGCGTTGGGTAAGGCTCTTCCAAACTCGAGTAAACGGAAATATTTATCTTCCGATCGACGGTTTGTCCACTTAGTATGATATTTATATTGTTTCCTGCCCGCAGCATCAATTCCGGTAACCTGCAGGTAGGCATTGGGTTTACTGGCTATCCATACATTTTGCCATGCCGGAGGAATAACTAAGGCCTTTATCCTGTCGAGATGTTTCTCTTCAGTGATTTTGTTTCCATCTTTATCTTCATAATAAAATTTTCCGGGTTTTCCTTTGCGGTAAATACCAGGCATGGCATCAGTTACATATACCAATCCACTTGCTTTAACAACATCTTTGCCTTGTACCATTTTTTGCCTATTAGTATGGATTTATTTTTAGTTATTTTGCAAAACTTAAACGTGGGTAGCCACGTTATTTTTAGAAACACAACACTTTCTTTATGAAAATAGTTTTTATGGGTACGCCCGATTTTGCGGTAGCCTCTTTAGATGCCTTGGTACAAGCCAATTTTGATGTAGTTGCAGTCGTTACTGCACCAGATAAACCCGCAGGCCGTGGCCAAAAACTGAATGAAAGTGCCGTAAAAAAATATGCGGTAGAAAAAGGAATTCCTGTGCTACAGCCCGAAAAGTTGAAGAATCCTGAATTTATTGCCGAGTTAAAATCTTATCAAGCCGATTTACAAGTAGTAGTGGCTTTCAGGATGCTGCCTGAAATAGTTTGGAGTATGCCCCCTAAAGGAACCATCAATTTACATGGCTCGTTATTACCGCAATACCGTGGTGCAGCCCCAATTAACCATGCCATTATTAACGGCGAGAAAGAAAGTGGTGTAACTACGTTTTTTCTTAAACAGGAAATTGATACCGGCGACATTATCCTTAGTGATAGCGTTCCCATTGCCGATGATGAGACTGCAGGTGAATTGCATGATAAACTGATGGTTGTTGGTGCAAATCTTTTGGTAAAAACGCTTCATGCGATCGAAGCCAATGATGTAACCGAGCAGCCGCAACCACAAAACGACAATTTAAAGCATGCCCCAAAGATTTTTAAGGAAGACTGTAAGATTAACTGGAACAGTCCGGCCAAAACCATTCATAATTTAATTCGCGGCTTAAGCCCCTACCCAACTGCATTTACATCACTTAACGAGAAAAACTTAAAGGTATTTAAAGCCGAAATAGAAGATAAAGAGCCAGGGATTGTAGCCGGAGGTTTTTTGACCGATGGTAAAACCTATTTGAAATTTGCGGCGAAAGATGGGTTTATCAAGCTTCTAGATATTCAATATGAAGGGAAAAAGCGAATGCTGATTGAAGATTTTTTAAGGGGAATAAGGTTATAGAAGATACGTCATTTCGAGCGAAGTGCAACGAAGTCGAGAACCACGTAGTGCTCAGCGAAGCTAAATCTATTTAGCGGTATAGGATATGAATCAACTTTAAAGATCCTCCGTTTCGCTACACTTCAGTCGGGATGACGACCGACTTAGACTATTCTTTTTTGGAAAGCAGGTACAGTAGTTTTTAGGTTAAAGCAGTCCCGCTCCCGCTTCTGCCAATTTGAAGAAAATTGTCATCCCGCTTTGATCGGGTTTAGGTGGCTACAAAAGCGCTACTATTTAGGTTAAATAAACCCGACCGACAGCGTTATCCCGATTAAGTACAGTTTATCTTGCGAAATAATTTATCGGGATTAAGCAAAGGCCGGGACTAAGCGGAACCGAAGCACCACAAGTTTTGCTTTCCTGAAATTTGAACAATTTTTAAGGACATGATAGATGCTGATTCCGGAACATTCGGAAAAGCATGACGACCGGCATGAAACATGTCAGTAGCAACGATGTGTTCAACTGTCTAACTTGAGCAACCCTCGGTTAACTAAACCCGACCGACAGCGTTATCCCGATTAAGAATTGTTTATCTTGTAAAGTAATTTTATCGGGATGAAGCAAAGGCCGGGACTAACCCGAACCGATTAGCACAGGTATTGCTCCAAAAAAATAATTAATTTAGATTAAAGATCTCTCCATTTCGCTAGGCTTCAGTCGAGATGATGAACCAATGATACTAATCTCCTAATGACCAATGAACCAAATTACAAAGCATTCAGTTTCTCGATCAAAAATTTCGATACCTCATTAAAATAACGTTTCCGGCCGTAACCCATTACCCATTGAATGCCCTGCGTGGCATTGGTGATAAAAACTTCTTCGGCTTCTTTTAATATTTCGGGATTGATCTGCGCTTCAATTAAGGGCAAATCGTTCATTTTACACAGCTGCATAATGGCTGTACGCATTACGCCGCTTACGCAGCCTTCAGCTAATGATGGGGTATAAATCTGCTTGTTATACACCACAAAAACGTTAGCGCTGATGCTTTCGCAAAGGAAACCATATTGGTTCAGGATCATTGCCTCATCTAAACGGTTCTGGCTTTTAAAAAGCCCGGCCATTACAAAAAGCAACGCATTGGCTGTTTTAAAATTAGAGAGTTTATTAACCGGCTTGGTTATTTCGTCAAAAACATCTATGATCAGACCTTTGCTGTTCAACTCATATGTAGATGCTTTTAAGGGGATACCTTCTAAAATGTAACCCGCTTTATTGATTTCGGGTGTATAAACACCTGCTCCTCCCCTGTAAACTGAAAGTCGGAAACGAACATTACCGTTCCATTTGTTGCGCCTGGCCAGATCGGCAGTTTTCTGGCGCAGAAAATAATCATCCATTAGGGCATGACCGTCTATTTTTAGCGCTTTCATGCCCGCTGTTAACCGATCAGCATGTAAATCTGCAAATTGCAGCTTATTATTGATCATTCGCATGCTTTCGAACAGCCCATCGCCAAATTTGAAACTTCTGTTTGACGCCGTTAAAACCGGGGCATCTACCGCCTGAAATTCATCATTAAATAAAAGGTACTCCTGAAGCATATTTTAGGATGTAGCAATATAATTTTCCCACTTGGTTAAGCCAGCTTTAAAATCGGGTGGCAATGGCGATTCGAAGTACATATATTCTTTTGTAGTGGGATGAATAAAACCTAAACTCTGTGCATGTAAAGCCTGACGGGGCAACAGTTCGAAACAATTATCCACAAACTGTTTGTACTTATTAAACGTAGTTCCTTTTAAAATCTTATCGCCACCATACATGGCATCATTAAAAAGCGGATGGCCAATATGTTGCATATGCGCCCTGATCTGGTGCGTACGGCCCGTTTCAAGCTCACAGCTGATCAAAGTAACGTAACCCAAACGCTTTAATACTTTATAGTGTGTTACCGACCATTTCCCTTTTTCTTCATCATCGTAAATATCCATCACGCGACGGTCTTTCACACTTCGGCCAATGTAACCGGTTACCGTTCCATCATTTTCAATATCGCCCCAAACCAGTGCAATATATTTACGGGTAATACTGTGATCGAAAAACTGACGTGCGAGGTGCGTAATCGATTTTTCATTTTTACTGATCAGCAATAAACCCGAGGTATCTTTATCAATGCGGTGCACCAGTCCCGGGCGGCCATCATTGCCAGGTAACTGTGGCAGTTGTTCAAAATGAAAGGCCAAGGCATTAACCAGGGTTCCGGTATAGTTATTGAAACCAGGGTGTACAACCATCCCTGCAGCTTTATTTACAACCAAAAGATCGCTATCTTCATAAATGATATCGAGTGGTAAATCTTCAGGATAAACTTCGGTATCGCGCGGTGGATGAGGTAAAACAATAGATATTTCATCATAAGGCTTAACCTTATAACTCGCTTTGATCTGTTTCTGGTTAACCAGTACATTTCCTGCATCAATTGCATTTTGAATACGGTTTCGGGAAGCATTTTCTACGCGCACCATCAAAAATTTATCGATGCGCAGCAAAGATTGCCCCTTATCAACAATAATTTTTAAATGTTCATATAATTCCTGCTCTTCTGATTCCTGCAATTCGACCACATTTTCCATGGGGCAAAAATAAACTTTTAAGTTCAAGAATTATTTAATGATTGCAGTTTTAGGAAAAACAAACCTATCTTTAGTACAATCAAATCATCCTAAATCATTTATATGAAAAAATGTTACGCTTTAAAGGCATTATGTGCCTTATTTTTATTGGTAATGGCTCAAAAAGCAAATGCTCAGCAAGATGTTGGAGACTTGTTTGTGGGCGGACCAGCCGACGCCACTAAATTGATCAATGCCTATTTCGACCCGCTGTATAAAGGCCTTGGCCTCGGTTTAACCGATGGTTGGTCTAACACTGCCCAATCAAAAGGTTTTTTAAAATTCGATGTCAGGGTTTCGGCCTCAGGGGCTTTTGTTCCGCAATCGGCCAGGAGTTATGATGTTAATAGCTTAGGCCTAAATAATATTAAACCTGCACCTGGCGCTTCTTCGATTGGTCCTACCGCATTTGGTGACGACCAGGAAGGTGGTAAAATGCAAATTTATACGAGTAGTGGCATTCCAACGGGCAAATTTTTCAACCTGCCACAGGGTGTTGGCTTCCATATCGTACCTTCTATGCAAATACAAGCTACTTTGGGCTTACCTAAAAATATCGATGTTACCTTAAGGGCAATGCCTAAAATAAAATTGGGTAGCGACTTAGGAAGTTTATCCATGATTGGTTTTGGTGCCAAAGTGGAACTGTTACCTTTGTTTATGGGATCAACAACAGAGAAACTGGTTCCGGTAGATATTGCGATAGCAGGAGGATTTACCCAGTACAAATATAATTTGCCTCTGAACATCAATAACACGGCAAACTCTGATCAACGTATAGATGCTAAATTCAATGGTGTAAACTTTGATGCGATTGTTTCCAAAAAAATTATGTTTTTCACCCCTTTCGCCAGTATCGGTTACCAAACCTCGAACACCAATTTAAAAGCACTTGGTACTTATAAATTTGAAGACGGTGTAAATAATGCGACTTATGTTGACCCAATTTCGGTTAAACAAACCGATATTGATGGTGTGAGGGCAAGTTTAGGCTTTCAGCTGAAATTTGGTTTCTTTAAGTTCTATGGTTCGTATACCCAGGCAAAATACAGTATGGTTAATGCAGGTATTGGTTTAGGTATCGGTAAATAAGAAACGATTAGATATTTTTGTTTAAAAACACCTGAAATACTCAGGTGTTTTTTATTTTTACAGGTGTTCGAAAAAATATATAGTCCGGTACAAAAAATAACATTTTCACCTTTTAAAAATCTCTTTGTTAAACGGGATGACCTGATCGATCCATATATTTCCGGTAACAAATGGCGGAAGCTTAAATACATTTTAGCAAAGGCCAAAGCAAATCAGAAAACACACCTGGTTACTTTTGGAGGTGCTTATTCCAATCACCTTTTGGCTACTGCAGCGGCAGCATCAAGATCAGGATTAACCGCTACAGCCTTTGTCCGTGGAGAAGAAGTGAAAAACGAGATGTTATTACTGTGCGGTTTATTCGGGATGAAACTCATTTTCACCGACCGTGAAAGTTATCGCGACAAGTACAAATTGTATAAACAGCATTTTGCCGATGATGAACAAACCTATTTTATTGATGAAGGAGGTGCTTCGTCTGAAGCTACCATAGGCTGTGCAGAAATCATCAGCGAATTAACAGAACCATACGACCATATTTTTTGTGCTGCCGGAACAGGAACCACTGCTGCAGGTTTATTGAAAGGGATTCAGCAGCATGGTTTAAATACAAAGCTCCATATTATACCGGTGTTAAAAGGTGCTTCATTTATTAAAGATGAAATTGCACGTTATACTCCCCTTTCTGATCATTTAACCTTACACCTCAATTATCACTTTGGTGGTTACGCTAAAACGACTCCCGAATTGATTGATTTTATTAAAATGTTCACTGCCCAGACCGGACTCCTTTTAGACCCTGTTTATACGGCAAAGCTATTTTATGCCATTGTTGATTTACAAAAACAAGGAATTATCGGTAAGGACGAAAAAGTCTTAGCCATTCATACCGGAGGATTAATGGGTCTTTTTGGCATGAAGGATAAGTTTTAACCAGTTCAGATTATTGGCCTGTAAAAACACAAACTAAGGTTGGTGACACGAAGAGCGGATTGTCATTCCCGTGCATACCTATAGTGTAGACAATTGCATTACGATTCTTATCACCATATATTGATTATCATACTTTTTAACCATCGAAGGCATTTAAGAAATATATAAGCTTACATAATCTTATATTTCTCACTGGCTAGTTAATTATTGTTATTCGGCAGCCTGTAGTTTAAAATCATTCATATCCAGGGCATTATCCACACAGACCGGCACCCTTAACCTAATTTTATTGTCAAAATTTACGATAAATTTTAAAGTAAACAAACGTTTACTTACTTTTGAATCATCTCAATAAAACAAATTATGCGTCCTAAAAATTTAGCCAAAGAAGCAGCCATCAGATCGATTGCGCTTCAGATCATTTCAGAAGAAGGACTGGAAAACCTGAGTATGCAGAAACTGGCCAAGGCAGCCAATATATCGCCCCGTACGATTTACATTAAATATGAAAACAAGGAAGACCTGCTCATAAAACTTTTTATCGAAGAAGTGCTTGTCAACTATGAAAAAGCAATATTGGAAAATTTTGATCCAAAAATGCCTTTTGCCGATGGCATGAAAAGGTTATGGCTAAATACCTTTCATTATCTTAAAAATAATAAACCTGCTTTCTCTTTAATCCGGTATGGAAAATCCTCTCCCCTTTTAAACAAGGCTTTTCAGGATAAAAACATTCAGCAAGGTGCTTTTTTCGCACCCATCCATACTTTTTTAAAAACAAATGTTAAAGCGGGATTAATTGCAGATTTACCCTATGATGTACATCGTGCGCTATTATTTTCGCCCATCCAGGAACTGGTGGCGGAGTACTTTGACCACTTAGATCGGCCCGTACAAATTATTAATGAGGCAATTATTTTAACCACCTGCGAAATCATCACTAAAGGAATCACTAAATAAAAAAAACATGAACAACATTAAAGATAAAAAAATCGTCATCATTGGTGCTGGTCCTGGAGGTTTGACCCTGGCCAGACTTTTGCAAATGGATGGCTTCCAGGTAAAGGTTTACGAACGCGACAGCAATGAAAATGCCCGGCCAAAAGGCGCTACACTAGATCTACACGAAGAATCCGGACTGGCCGCTTTACATGAAGCTAAACTCATGGACGCCTTTAAGGCAAACTATCGCCCGGGTGCAGATCGCACTCGCATTATTGATCAGAACGGCAAGATCGTTTTTGAAGATAGCGATACACACAATAGGGAAACTTTCAGACCTGAAATAGATCGCGGTCCATTGCAAAAGATTCTTTTAGACTCGTTAGTGAAAGGTACTGTAATATGGGGCAGCCATTTTGAAACCCTGAGCCCAAATAACGGTTCATGGTTAATCGGATTTAAAAACGGAACTTCAGTACAGGCTGATATTGTAATTGCCGCCGACGGGGCAAATTCAAAAATTCGTCCATACATTACGCCTATTAAACCTTTTTATTCGGGCATTAGCATTGTTGAAGGTGCCGTTTATTCATCAGCGACAGCTTGTCCGAAAATGCATGCGCTATTAAATGGCGGCAAAATATTTGCTATGGGTGATGAAAAATCACTGATTGTAAGTTCAAAAGGCGATGGTAGTTTGGTATTTTATACGGGTTGTCATACGGCTGAAAACTGGGCAAAAGCGTCGGGCATTAATTTTTCAGATAAAATCCAGGTGATCGACTGGTTTAAAAGTGAATTTTGTAACTGGAGCCCGATTTGGTTGGAGTTATTTGAAAATGCATCACTAGCTTTTGTTCCCCGGCCTCAATATTGTATGCCTTTAGATCAGAATTGGGAGACCGTTTCTAATTTAACCATGCTTGGCGATGCAGCTCATTTAATGCCACCTTATGCCGGGGAAGGCGTAAATATGGCTATGCTAGATGCTTTAGAACTAAGCCGGTGTTTGAAAAATAATCAATTTAATACAACTAAAGAAGCCATAACAGCCTATGAAAAACAAATGCTGAAAAGAGCTTCAGAAACTGCAGCCATTACCATGCAATCTACAGCTGCACTCCATAGTGCAGATGCCATTAATTATATGCTCAATATTATGGGCCCTGAATAAAAAAGGGCCCTCATTGCTGAGGAACCCCAATAAGATTTCTAAACTGTCTCCCTGATTGATTATGATTATAAAGATATTGCTCCCTCCTTTCAAATGAAATAAAAATAGAGCAAGGCTACTAAATAATAGATAAAGATGTGATAGCGATGTACACTAAATAAAGTTTTGCAAGCCTTGCCGGCACCCAACCTGCCTGACAATTGACCTCCACAACCTTATCACACCTGGACATACCTCATCAACAACCAGGGCAAGTCAACTGTAGCTGCCCATTCTCCGTCTTACCGGGCAAATCAATAAATAAGTGACCTCAAAGACTTTTATTTTTCACCTGTTATAGCCTTAAGCTCATCGCGTAACCGTTCTATACTTTCCTTTTTATACAAGGAGCTGGCAAACTGCATCCACTTTAATGCATCACGAAGTGATCTGTCTTTAGCATCCAGTGTTTGCTTAAAAAAATCTGACACAGTATACAAATTAGTCGCAATACCCGCAGCGTATTGCATACCAGCCAGTTTTTTTTCTTCCTGGAAGTTTGGAATCCTGGTGCTATCTTCTTGTCCGTTCAGAAAAGGCCGCATGGCCTTTTCATACAAACGCTGGTCCCTTGCTTTAATGGAGTCTGGTGGAACGGCCATCTGTTTTTCCGCTATCCGGTACCCTATTTTTTTCAATCCGGCAATATCTTTGGCGGCTTTAAAGTAATGCAATGCGAGATTATCAGCCGAGGGTTGATCTTTTTCGGCTAATACAGGCCTTATGGCATCTACCTGGCTCAACAGTATTGAAGCATCTTTTAACCTGTTTTCCTTAATTGCATTTCCCAGCGCATAATATAAAAGGTTGTTATATAAATGTCCGGCAACCTTCCGCTGATCATCGGCACCCAGCTTGCTGATGTTTTTCATAACAAATGGAAGTGCGTTTGAAGGCGTACTCCCGATATTTTCACTTAAGAATAATAACGAACCTACGCTGCTCAACTCGTTGACCGGAACTGTCGAAATATAGGCGTTAAGCACTTCCACATTATCCCGGCCCATCTTACTGCGTTTTTTGATGAGCATTCTTAAAAAATCCACTCCTCTATCTCCACTTTTAAAGCGTGTTTCCAGCTGCTGAAGGTCCTGCATACTGTTCTGTTTCAAAGCAGCATTTGCTTCGTTAATAAAATCGGAAGCTTTTAAATAATCCCCGCTCCGGTAAAACAGGTTTCCCAGGCTGTCCAGGAAGAGATAAGTCGGATAGGCTTTAACACCATAATCACCTGCCAGTTTAATCCCTTCTCCCCTTTCGGCGTTTAGCCGGTAGCTGATAAACGAACTGTTATAGATCTGTGCTACTGCTTTTAAAGTAAAAACCTCGCTTTCCATACGTTTACAGGGAACACACCAATCGGTATAAACATCTACGAAGATGGGTTTTCGCTGCCGGGCAGATTCTTTGAGTAGAGATTTCCAGTTCCCGTTAAAAAATTTTATTCCTTGCGCGGCAGTGGGCTGGGCAGCTGTTATGGTTACTGAACCCAGAAAGATCATGAGCAGAATTAAAAGGCGCATTTTCATGACATAAATATCCGGCAAAAATCTGTCAATAAAAACACCAAGATGCTATAATTAATTAGCGAACGCGGACTTTGTATTTTGAAAACTTTGCCGCTTCCAATTCAAATGCATACAGGCCATGCAATACTATAACGGGTAGGCTGTTCCGCTTTTTGGTTCACTGAGTACAAAATAACTTTGAACTGTAGTAATATCGGGCAAGGTAGCCAATTTGTTGCGCAGGAATTCATGGTAGGCATTCATGTCGCGGGTTGCAATGCGTAGTATAAAATCGTGTGCACCCGTCATTTGCAGACATTCCATCACCTCCGGAAATTTTGATACCTCCGTTTCAAATTTTATCAGCGTGCCAGCGGTATGTTCCTTTAGCAGTACATGCGAAAATGCAATCAGGCTCCTATCAATTTTCTTTCGATCGAGAATAGCAACGATACGTTTGATATAACCTTCATCTTTTAACCTCCTGATTCTCTCATGGATGGTAGCAATGGATTTATGCAGTTTTAATGCAATTTCCTTATTCGTCCAGGACGCATCGTGCTGAAGAAGGTTTAAAATCTCGAGGTCTACCTGATCTAAATGGCCTTGTATCATAATGTTGAAATGGAAATTATTATAATTTAAGACTAAAATAGCGCTTAAAACTGAAATAAAACACAAAAAACACTCATGTTTTTGAAAAAAATATGGAAATAAACAGATGTATTGATAAAAAAAAACTTAATAGTGAGTTTTACCGAAATTAAAGAAGAGTAAAAATGTTCTTCTAATAATCAAACATATGATGACATCCTCATTCACTTCAACGCTTAATTCTGCCATACAGGCCAAGTTTGAGCACCTGTCTTTGCTGATTGGTAACACACCAATGCTTGAGCTTAGTTATACTTACCAGGGCAGGCCAGGTAAAGTTTATGTAAAATGTGAACATTACAACCTCACGGGAAGCATTAAAGACCGCATGGCACTCTATACCTTAAAAAAAGCCTATGCGGAGAATGCGATAAAGCCCGGTGACCTGATTGTAGAGGCTACCAGTGGCAACACCGGGATTGCTTTTGCCGCTATAGGTAAAGCCCTGGGGCATCCGGTTACAATCATCATGCCCAACTGGTTGAGCAGGGAAAGGATGGATATCATTAAGAGCCTTGGTGCAGAGATCATCACCATCAGCAAAGAACAGGGCGGGTTTATCGGCAGCATCAGGTTATCTGAAGAAATGGCTAAAAATAATGCCAATATTTTTCTGCCCCAACAGTTTGAGAACATGGCCAATCCCGAGGCCCATGAACTTACAACCGGAAAAGAAATCTGGGAACAATTGAAGCTTAAAAACCTTTGCCCCGACGCATTTATAGCTGGCGTTGGTACCGGCGGCACCATTATGGGGGTCGGAAATTACCTTAGAAAACAAAAGGCTGACATCAAAATACACCCTTTAGAACCTGCAGAATCTCCTACCCTTACCACGGGTTACAAGGTCGGCAGCCACAGGATCCAGGGAATTTCAGATGAATTTATTCCGGAGATTGTCAAACTTAATGATCTGGATGAAATCATTCAGGTTAATGATGGAGATGCTATCCTGATGGCACAAAAACTGGCCAAAGAACTGGGATTAGCGGTGGGAATATCTTCTGGAGCAAATGTAATCGGTGCAATTAAGCTTCAACAAAAGCTTGGCGGCTCGGGCTGTGTGGTTACCATTTTTTCAGACAGTAATAAAAAATACCTGAGTACAGATTTAATGAAAGAAGAACCACTAAAACCCGGATACATTACTCCTGAACTGAAATTTTCAGACTACCAGGCCTTCAGCAGGCTCAATAAATAACCAATAACCTAAACTCAAATGAAAAAGAACATTGTTTTAACACTATTTGTAATTCTGATGGGCCTGAGTGCCTACAGTCAGATACTGAAACCTGTAACCTGGAGTTACGCATTCAAAAAAACAGGGCCAAATGAGGCCATTGTATACATTAAGGCTGCAATTGATGAGGGCTGGCATTTATATTCCCAAAATGTAAAAGAAGGTGGCCCGGTAAAAACCACTTTTACCTTCGCCCCTTCAGGCAGTTATTCGTTGATAGGAAAAACCATCGAACCAAAAGCCATTTCAAAATTTGAGCACACCTTTAAAATGGATGTAAGTTACTTTGAAAAAGCGGTGGTCTTTCAGCAGAAGGTAAAACTTAAAGGAAAGAATGCCACCATAAAAGGCAATGTTGAGTTCATGGTGTGTGATGATAAACAATGCCTGCCACCCGAAAGTATCGACTTTAGCGTACAGGTAAAATAAGGATTCGCAATGAAAGTTACAAAAAAAGTAATCTTTAGCTTTTTATTGCTGTTCTGTATCACCTTTGCCCTTCATGCGCAGGATAGCACTTCGCTAGATGACCTGCAGTTTACCGAAATAAAGGCTGATACACCGGTAAAAAGTATAAATACAACAGATACCGCGAAAAAAATTTCCGGGGAAGCAAAGCTTCAGACCGGCAAGCAGGTGAGCATGGAGAAAGAACCCCAAAAAACCATCTGGGGAATATTTCTGGCAGGCTTCATCGGAGGGCTGGCAGCACTACTTATGCCATGCATTTTCCCAATGCTGCCATTAACCGTGAGTTTTTTTACCAAAGGATCAGAAAAAGGAAAGGCTTTTAGGCGGGCATCATTGTATGGATTTTTCATTATCCTGATCTATGTGGTTCTTGGACTACTGGTAACTGTGCTATTTGGCGCCGATGCATTAAACAGCCTTTCCACAAACGGCATATTTAATTTTTTCTTCTTCCTTTTGCTCATTGCCTTTGCCGCGTCATTTCTCGGCGCATTTGAAATCACCCTGCCATCATCCTGGGTAAATAAAATGGATGCTAACTCAGACAAGGGCGGTATGGCAGGATTGTTTTTTATGGCCGGAACGCTTGCGCTGGTATCCTTCTCCTGCACAGGGCCGATTATCGGAACCCTTTTAGTCCAGGCGGCAACAACCGGTGCATTATTGGGGCCGGCAGTAGGTATGTTTGGCTTCTCTCTTGCGCTTGCTATTCCCTTTGCTTTGTTTGCACTCTTTCCCTCTGCAATGAACAAACTACCAAAATCCGGTGGTTGGCTGAACAGCGTTAAAGTGGTTCTTGGATTTCTCGAACTGGCCTTCGCGCTGAAGTTCCTGAGCAACGTGGATCTGGCTTATCATTGGGAATGGTTTGACCGCGAAATCTTTCTTTCACTTTGGATCATCATATTCGGCATGATGGGTATTTACCTGTTGGGCAAACTTAGATTTTCACATGATAGTCCACTGGCATTCATTTCCGTTCCGAGGCTTTTTCTGGCAACAATAGTCCTTGCCTTTACGGTTTACCTGATTCCCGGATTATGGGGTGCGCCTTTGAAATCAGTTTCAGCATTTCTGCCTCCACAGGAGACACAGGATTTCGATCTATATACTTCAGGTTTAATTGCCCCTACAGGCGATTCAAATCACAGCGCATCCGCGGATGGGCCTCACAAATATGCAGATAAGTTTCATGCACCTTTAAAGCTGAATGCCTATTTCGATTATAAAGAAGGTATAGCTGAGGCCAGAAAACTAAATAAACCTGTACTGATCGATTTTACAGGGCATGCCTGCGTTAATTGCCGTAAAATGGAGGCCAACGTATGGCCGGATAAAGATGTTTACAAAATAATTAGTCAGGATTATGTGCTCATCCAGCTGTACGTTGATGACAAAACTGAAGTTAGCGCCGAAGACGTGGTAGTTACTCCGGAAGGACGGTCACTCAATACGATCGGCAAAAAATGGAGCGATCTGCAGGCAAGAAAATTTAATTCCAACTCTCAGCCTTTTTATATTCTGCTCGATCCCGAAACGGAACAAATGCTCGTTCCCGCTCAAGGCGCAGATTATGAGGTCGAAAATTATAGAAGTTTTCTGGAAAGTGGCTTAAAAGCTTTCCACGATAAATAAAAAACACTGGTCTATGTAGAAGTTGACCAGCATTTTAGTAGTTAGTTAATGATGACAATGCAGGTTGATGGATGTCGCCTGCATTTTTTT
>JGI24806J26614_1000057_pt1 | contig 19536 bp, 13 predicted proteins | sample Kansoi200umMDA_FD_26614 | JGI IMG/M metagenome (IMG submission 26614)
CTGCAAGTTCTCGTCGGTTTCTACTTTAATGGAGGCCGATGAATCCTGGCTTGCATATATATCAATATTACCGCTGACGTCGATGCTGCTGAAGTCTCCTGTTGAACGCGTTTGCGTAGTAATATTTCCATTGCCGCGAATTCTCTTGGCAAATATTTCACGACAGGAAGAGAAAAGCAGTAGTAGGGCCGCTGTTGCAATAAACGTTTGTCTCATGTCAGGGAAATTTTGATTACAAATATTGTAAAATTTTGTGTGCGGCTGCGTTGAAGACACATAATATAATCTGGTCTGTTCCTTCGTGGCCAGTTATCATTCGACAACCCAGGTCTTGTTTACGGATTAAAAATCTTCAGCACCAAAATGCCAATACCATAGATCACCGTAGTCAGAAAGATTCCCTTAGCGGTGTTGTCCCTGTGGGTGTTGACATAAATTGTAAAAAGTACCGCGTTCGCCAGGAGTGATAAAGCACCGATAGACGTAATTCTTTTGTTGTCGGTAATAAAGAAATTAAAGAACTCACCGAAAGTGAAGGATCGGTAGCTTACCAGATAAACAACCGCAAGACCAATGATGGGACCAAGAAGACCGAGAACCAATCCAAATTTGAGGTTGTCTTTTTTAAATATCATTGCTTCCACAGTTTTTCAAGTTTGGCTTTTAAAACGTAATTGGTAAGATCAAATTGTACGGGCACGACACTCACATATTGATTTGCCAGCGCCCACACATCAGTGTCTCTTCCTTTGTCGAAGTTAACAAACTCACCCGTCAGCCAATAATATCTTCTGCCATTGGGATCATTGCGTTCAATAAAGTCTTCTTCGTATTTAGCATATGCCTGGCGACACACTCTAATTCCTCTTATTAAGTCTGGTGGCAGGGCCGGGATATTTACATTCAGCACCATGTGCTTATCCTGTTTTTTTTGCAGCAATCGTTGAACGATGATGCGAACGTATTTTCTTGACCCCGTAAAATCGGCTTCAATGTTATAGTCAAGCAGCGAAAAACCAACAGACGGAATGCTTTCAATAGCAGCTTCCACCGCTGCAGACATAGTGCCGGAGTAAATCACGTTAATGCTGTGATTGGCGCCGTGATTAATACCGCTAAGGCATAGGTCGGGCTTGCGATGTAATATTTTGTCAACCGCGAGTTTCACACAATCAACAGGTGTACCTGAGCATTGCCAGGACTCTACATTTTGAAATTCATTTACTTTATGCAACCGCAAAGGTGTTCCAATAGTAATGGCATGGCCCATTCCCGATTGGGGTTTGTCCGGAGCGACCACGACAATTTTACCGAGATCCTTTATTGCCTCAACAAGATTACGAAGGCCCGGTGCTGTAATGCCATCATCATTAGTAACGAGGATAATGGGGTGTTCTTTTTTTGCAACTTTTGTGTGCCTCGAAGATTTTTGTTTGTTCTTTGCCTGTGAAGATTTCTTTTTTGTTTTTGCCATACGAAACGTCGGCAAAAGTGCTGATAATTTTCGGATGTATCAAATCATCGCACAGCATGTCTTCGTCTTTAGTTGCATAATTCACCCGTATTTGCAGCGACGCGACATTTCTTTAGCTTTTTGTTTGATTTTTAGTAAAATTTAGTATTTTGTGGCTAAATTAATTAGCTGGTCATGTCAATTGCCAATCAAAATCTTAAATACCTGCGCAAGCTTCGCGGTTGGACGCAGGAGGAGTTTGCGCAAAAGCTTCGTATCAAACGATCGCTTTTGGGCGCGTACGAAGAAGAAAGAGCCGAGCCCAGAATTGATGTATTGGAAGTAGTGTGTGATATTTTCAAGTTGACACTCGATGAGATATTACGAAAGGATCTTACTGAAAATAAAGGAAATTATATTGCCAAGCGCAGGGCGATGAAACTGGCCGGCGGCAGGCCGGACATTCCTTTCGTTCCTCTCAAAGCAGCAGCCGGCTATCTGGCCGGATATGCCGATCCCGAATTTGTAGATGAACTAAACACATTTACATTACCAATACTCTCAGGGGGAAATTATCGTGCGTTTGAAATTGTTGGTGACTCAATGATGCCCACACCAAGCGGCTCTGTAATCGTGTGTGAAAAAGTGGATAACGTAGACGACGTCAAAAGCAATATGACATATATAGTTGTGTCAAGAAATGAAGGAATTGTTTATAAAAGAATTCTGAAGACCAGCCGGGCGAAGAATAAGCTCACCCTCGTTAGTGATAATCCAGCGTATAAACCCTATACAATCGACGCAGAGGATATTCTTGAAATTTGGCAGGCACAGTACATAATTGCAAAGGCAACTCAACAGCAAAGGTGGGATGTTGACCACCTTGCCAACGTAGTAAGCTCTTTGCACCAGCAAGTTTCCATATTAAAAAAAAGAATGAATTGAGAGGAATGTAAAGGGGAATTCCTCTCGAAGCAGCGTTAGTTCTACTTAACTGTCATAATATAATTGGTCTATATTTGCTGCTAGCCTAAACTGAGAAGCTGCTGAAAAAATTGATTTTCATACCCTTTTTACTGCTTCAAGTTGCCGCTTCTTCCCAACCCAAATCAATTGTGGCGACTAAAGCAGAACAGGCGCCAAAAATTGACGGTGAACTGGATGATCCAGCGTGGCAGAACGCTGAAGTGGCGTCCGATTTTATTCAAAACTTTCCTCACTATGGCGCTGCCGCGTGGTCGAAGACCCAGGTTAAGATACTGTACGATAACAACGCCATTTATATCGGTGCCTATCTGTATGATGATCCCACCCTGGTATATAAACAACTTAGCGCAAGGGATGAGGAGCAGGAGAAGAATGTAGATTATTTCGCGGTTTTCCTTGATACATACGATGATAAGCAAAATGGTTTTCAGTTCCTGGTCACTTCCATGAATGTACAGACTGATGCCCGCCTCGGCCCTAACCTGGGTGATGAATCTAGCTTTGGTGATAAAACCTGGGATGCAGTTTGGGAAAGTCAAATAAGTATGAAACAGGACGGTTGGACTGTTGAAATGAAAATTCCATATTTATCACTTCGGTTTGCAAAAAGCGCCAGGCAGGATTGGGGATTGCAATTACTTAGAGCAACAAAACGCAACAATGAAATATCGTATTGGAATGGCGTGGATCCAAACGTCAATGGGTTTGTAAACCAGTTTGGTAAATTGAGAAATCTTCAGAATATACATCCCCCACTGCGTCTTAGTTTCTCACCTTATCTCACCGGTGGCGTTCGTCTCACTCCCGAAAATGGCGGTACGAGAACGGAATGGTTGCGAAATGGTGGCATGGACGTAAAGTATGGTATCAATGAAAGCTTTACTCTTGACGCAACAGTAATACCGGATTTCGGGCAGGTGGTTTCCGACGATGTGATTAATAACCTTTCACCTTATGAAGTTCGCTTCGAAGAACACCGTCCCTTCTTCACCGAGGGGATGGAACTTTTTAATAAATCCGGATTGTTCTATTCAAGACGAGTTGGCGCGATGCCCAAAGGTTACTTTCCGGTGAAACGAATGGCGGACAATGATCCGAATACGGACATTGTAAAAAATCCCAACGTCACACAATTGTATAATGCAATAAAGTTTTCCGGAAGAACAGAAAAAAAATTGGGCATAGGCGTTTTCAATGCGGTGACCGCTCCTATGCATGCCACTGTTCGCGATGTAAACACCGGGGAAGAAACTAAAATACCAACCGAACCACTTACTAATTACAATATAGTTGTGCTTGACCAGGCATTAAAAGGACGATCATATATAACCTTCACCAATACAAATGTTATCCGCGAGGCAGCTGCCAGGGACGCTAATGTTTCGGCATTAGATGTCAGTCTATATGATAAAAGCAACACCTATAACTTCAAAGGTTCGGGACGCTATAGCAGCATATTCGGTAAGTTGCCTTACGATGGATTCAACACGCTATTACGCGCTGGAAAAGTGAGTGGAAAAATTCAGTACTTCTTACAAAACGTTATTAAATCGGATAAATATGACCCGAATGATTTAGGCTACCTGGCCTACAATAATGAAAATTCATATTCAGGAGAGTTTAGTTATAATCAATTCACACCGGGTAAATTCTTTATTAACTATAACTATAAACTTACGTTCCGGTATTTCCGGGTGTATAACCCAAATGCCTTTGCAGATTTCCACGCAGTAGCAAGCACCTACTGGTATTTTAAAAACTTTTGGGATGCAGAGCTCTCGCTTGGGTCATTTCCCAACGACCAGCATGATTACTTTGTATTGAACACCCCGGGCAGATTCGTGAGACGACCGGCCTATTCCTTTGCCAGCATCGAAGGGAGAACTGATGACAGGAAACAATTGTTTTTTCATTACCAATTTCTCATCGGTAAATTCAACGTGCCCGATAAGAACTATCATATTGCAGGAGGTGGCGTGCGTTACCGCTTCAGTAATAAGCTGAGCCTCGACCTGTCAACAACCCATGAAGCGGAAAAGAATTATATAATTTATGCGGGAAGGGAAGTGAATGGAGAACCGATCGTTGCATTTGTAAATTTTACCGACATTACTTCTGTGCTGTCCGGCATTTACAATTTCACTCCACGCATTAACCTCACGATGAGAACAAGGTATTATCGTAGCCGGGTGTTGTATAATAGTTTTGCCAATGTTACGAAGGATGGATACCCAATTCCGCGGTCGTTTATCCCCAACCAGGATGAGAATGTAAACATCTTTAATCTTGATGCTTTTCTTACCTGGGATTTCAGGCTCGGGAGTCGTGTAATTCTTGGATATAAAAACTGGTTAGGCGATGATGAAGTGATAAATGGAGCGATCTATAAAACTTATTTCAGCAATTTTGGCCAGGTCTTCAATCAGCCCCATGGGAATGAGTTTACACTTAAGTTTATTTATTTTCTTGATTATAACCAGTTGAAGAAAAAATAATCATTTTACTTTCATCAGGTCATTCTCTACGATCGCAAAAACTGCTTCACCATCATTCGGCTTAATGATGGCATGACCGGTGAATTTGCTGAAGGCTGGCAGCACGCAATGTTTATCCGCAAAATAAAAGCAGGGGAAGCTAAGGGATTGCTTCGCCATTCCCCGGATTTTTACTCCCGGGTGCAAGTGGCCGCTGAAAATATATTTTTCACTCGCCTCTTCTTCGAGGCAGGGATCATGGCAAAAGCAGAACTCGCCGATGCAATATTTCTTATGATGCACATCAATCCGACACTCCCTATACCAGGCTTCACTCAAGATATCATGATTGCCTTTTACCAGGTGAATTTTTAGTGAAGGAAAATCATGCCTCCACCTGCTAAAAAGGTCAAGTTCTTTGTTTGATCGGCTGTGTGACAGGTCACCGACTATAATTAGCGTGTCGGCTTTAAAAAAAAGAATCGAAGAAAGAAGCCGGTGGAGGTCTTCAGTATATACCCGCTGTGAAACAGGAATGCCTGACTTTCGAAAATGCCCTGTTTTGCCAATGTGCATGTCTGAAACAATGAGAGCATTTTCCTCCTCCCAAAAGACACATCGCTGCGAGCTAAGCCAGAAGTGATTTCGGTGAATAATATAAGGAACAGGGTATTGCATAGAATACAAACAAATCTAAGCAAACTGGTTTTATTATAATAAACAGTTTTCCATATTTTATTCATCCTTCTAATTGTGTCTGCATCCGCCGCACACGCTGTTCTAGTTTCTCAGATGAAAGATCTTCTCTCATGCTGTCAACTTTTATGGGGAAGCAGAACGGTGTCAGTTGTTCGGGGAAGGTTATTATTATCTTTGATTGCTGGATGCGCTCAAGCATATCGCGCAGACGAATCTCCTCCATCTGCTGTGCGAATACTTCATGGTAAGCTTGTCGTAACAAAAGGTTTTTCGGTTCGTATTCGGCAAAGACTTTGAAGAAAAGCGAAGCTGTTGCCTGCAAGTGTCTTGCTTTCTTTTGCTCACCCGGATAACCCTGGAAAACCAAACCGCCAATGACAGCAATATCCCTGAATTTCCTTTTTGCCATTTCCGTTGCGTTCACGCTGCGCTGAATGTCATTTAATAAGCCTTCGGTGGAAAACAAATCATATACATTTACATCATCTACGGGAATTGGTTTGTCACTTAATAATTCAAAGCCATAGTCATTCATGGCAAGGGAAAATGTAATTGGCACAATCCGGCTGATCCGGTAAGCAAGAATGGCGGCCATCGCTTCGTGCACCAGCCGGCCCTCAAAAGGATAAACAAACAAGTGAAACCCATCATCGGTCTCTATCTGCTCTATTAGCAGTTCATTAGCCTTTGGAACATGAGAAAGTCTTTGCTGCAATTCGAAAAGCGGTCGCAGTACTTTGAGTTCAATATTTTCTTCACGATGGAGCAATCGCGGATCACCCGTATCTACTCCTGGGTGACGGCTGCTCACCATATTTAATGTTTCCCTCAATTTTTTCCCCAGGTTCGCGGACAGGGGCACCCTACCTCCCTGCCAACTCGGTACAATGGATTTTTTAGCGTTTGATTTCCTTACCAGGACTGTCATGTCTTTTATCATCACAAATTCAAGTTTCCTCCCCGCAAGGGTAAATACTTCACCGGGGTCCATTCTTGAAACAAACCATTCTTCAATTATTCCGATGTAACCGCCGCTTACAAATTTTACTTTGAGCATGGCTTCACTCACAATCGTACCAATCTGGAGCCGATGACGCATGGCTATTCTCCGGCTTTTTATTCTATACACTCCATCTTCTACGTCAATTTTTTTAAATTCATCATACTGTTGAAGAGCATCACCACCCATAGTGATATGTGCAAGAATGTTTTGCCATTCATCCTTTGTCATGTCGCGAAAGCAATAAGTTGATTTTACTTCTTCAAAAATTTCATCGGGTTTAAATCCTTCAGAAATCGCCAGCGTGCAAAGCCATTGAGTGAGCACATCAAAACATAGCAACATCGGTTCCCGGCTTTCTATAAAATTTTCTTCCACTGCATTTTTTAATGCGGCAGCCTCGACCAGTTCCAAAGAATGCGTCGGAAGAAAATAAATTTTGCTGGTATCACCAGGGCCATGGCCGCTTCGACCGGCTCTTTGTAAAAACCTGGCCACTCCTTTTGGCGAGCCAACCTGGATTACTGTTTCAACAGGCCGGAAGTCAACTCCAAGATCAAGACTGGCTGTGCAGACAACTGCTTTTAATGTGCCGCTATGCAAGGCTTCTTCTACCCAAATTCTTAATTCGCGCTCAATACTTCCGTGATGAAGAGCAATGGCGCCCGCGAGTTCCGGTGCACGGTTCAAAAGAGTCTGGTACCAGATCTCGCTCATCCCTCTTGTATTGATAAAGATCAGCGTGGTTTTGCTGCCGTTAATAATAGGGATCACCTTGTCGACAAGCTTTATTCCGAGATGACCTGCCCAAGGAAATTTTTCGATCTCATCAGGGAAGATGGATTCAATCTTAATTCGTTTTTGCATATCCGCACGAACAATTACTCCACCTTGCTTCAACAAGTGATTGCCGACGAAGGAGGAAAGCAGCACTTCTTTCGCTTGTTCAAGATTCCCAATAGTTGCACTGATACCCCATACCAAAATGTTCGACGTTCGATGTTCGACGTTCGACGTTGGATCCCGATAGCTATCGGGATCGATGCTCGAGGTTTCTCCACCTCGAACCTCAACCTTCGCACCGCGAATTCGACTAATGGCGAGCTCTACCTGGACTCCCCGTTTGCTACCAAGCAATTCATGCCACTCATCAACAGCAATTATTTTAAGCGTTTTGAAAAACTCGGGATAATGCTTTTGTGCAATCAAAAGATGGAGGCTTTCCGGAGTAATGATCAACACTTCCGGCATCTGCCTTGTTTGCCTTTGCCTTTCAGCAATGTCAGTATCTCCATTTCTTACTCCTATTTTCCAACTCAGCCCTAACTCGTCAATTACTTCTTCCATGGCACGGCCGATGTCCTTTGCCAGGGCGCGAAGTGGTGTAATCCACAACAATTGCAAACCGCTTTTATTTCTTGACTTGTAGTCTTTCGGGTGGCGGTCAATAAAGTCAATGAGGGCACCCAGAAAAACTGAAAAAGTTTTGCCGCAACCGGTGGGGGCGTTTACCAACCCACTTTCTCCATTTATAATGTAATGCCATGTTTTTTCCTGGAAGGAAAAGGGATGAAGTCCTTTGGATGAAAGCCAGCCATTGATTATCACATATCCTTTTGTTTGATATAATTCCATAGAAAACAATTTAAAAAAGGTGACAGCAACTAAAAAATTTATTTAACGCTTCATAACCGCCGCCAGTGAATAGAGATTTTACGTACCTTCCTGTTTAGAAAGAATGATTATGGTTGCTCAACCACTTATTCATACCTTTCAACCTTGTCCTGCACTGCGCAGTTTTGTAAACAGCTACACGGTCATCTACCTTTCATGCGATGAAGCGTTCGTCAGAATTCAGCCTGCCTTTGCAAGCGAATACATGATCTTCTATCCTCTTACTCCGCAACAATATTCAGGCGACGGAAAAAGTTTTAATCCATTGCCGCAGGAGCTGCTCATCGGTGCTTTTACACAACCAGTTTACTTGCTTCAGGTTCCTAACCAAATTATGGTATTCGTAAACTTGTTTCCCGGCAGTCTGCATCGATTCATTCATTTACCAATGCATGAAATTCGTAATCAACCAATGGAAGCGATGAACTGTTTCGGCAACGAAATAAAAAAGATCAACGAACAACTGGCTGATAAGAATTCGGCACAAGAAATGATTGAATTAATTGAAAACTTTCTTGTAAGAAAACTTTCAAAAGTAAAGGCCGCGTTGCCTATTGACCATGTTTTTCAATTGTTGATTAATTCCCCTGGACAACACAGTATTGAACAGCTAGCTAGTCTTGCCTGCGTAAGCTTCCGCCAATTTGAGCGACAATTTCTCACCCGCATTGGAACAACTCCCACGATGTTCATCAGGCAGGCCCGTTTTGGAAGAGCATATCGATTAAAGCGCACACACCCTAAATTAAGCTGGACGTCGATTGCCTATGAGTGCGGATACTTTGACCAAATGCATTTGATAAGGGAATTTAAGCTTTTCACGGATTACACCCCGAAAAGCTTCAAAGGAATTTTGCCGGCCAACCGTCTCGCTATCGCCTAATTGTCGTTTGTATACTATTTTGCGCATTTCGTTCTTGTGAATTTTACATCATGTTACGTAACAACCTTAAGAAATAGACACACCTAATAATTCAATCATCAAAAAAAATTTGATTTATGAAAACACTATTTTATGCAGCTTTTCTGATGTCATTTACATTGATGACCTATGCTCAATCCTCAAAAGACACTGAAGAAGTGACCCGCATTGTGAATTCATTTTTTAACAGCTGGAATAAGCATGATTTTTCGGACATGGCAAATTATACCACCGATGATGTAACATGTGTAATTGATGTTGGAGTCTTATGGAAAGGTCGCAGCCGCGTTCAAGCGGCCCATGAAAATGCACACCGAACCTTAATGAAAACCACTGGTTTTACTCCTGAACCACAATCTATTTCCCCAAGATTCATTACTTCTGATGTTGCCGTTGTAACGCTGGTGGCCAAAATGGATGCTTATTATCCTCCGGATGGAGTCAACCATGGGAGCAATAAGGCGGGAGATGACAGGGTAATGGTCACCATAGTCGAGCTCAAAAAAAATAATAAATGGTTAATAACGTCAATTCAGGGTACTGATATTAACCCCCAGGCTGAAGCAAGCATTCAACATGAGTAGACTCACTAGTGTCTTCTACAGAAACACCGGTCATTAACTGCCGGTGTTTGTATTTGTTCTTAGAAAAGGCTATTAAATGGGAGTTAGAATTCAGTCGATTAGGAAGGCAGAAGGAAAGGAAATACAGATGGGTATTGCATTTTTCGGGAAGGTGGTCTCACAGCTTACAGGTACGTGGTCAGCATCTGGTGTTGGCGCTGTCCTTGGGTCGATCGTTTCGCTGCCTATACTTGTCAGTAAGTACGCACATTTCATAATTCAAAAACCGCATCCTGCAAATGCGGGATGTTTTTTTATTCTTTAGTTCTTAAAAACGTTTGTACACATTTTTATTTGAATGCCGCATGGACAAAATGAAATGGTTTGGAATCGAGATCAGTTAGTCCGTTCACTGGTTCCGTTGGCTATCGGACTAGAGGAGAGAATCAAAGCGAATCGGGGAGAGGATTCGCAGCCTTAAAAAAATATTAGAAGACGGAAACTTACTATTGCAACCTAACAAACCACACATTACTTTAGCACTTACTTTTCTCCCCTTCTAAATTCGTATCCCACGTAAGGACCTAAACAATTCCACCTTTTTGTGAAAATCATTTCAGGAGACTCTTAGATAGGAATTTTACCCGCTGTTTTATTCTAATTCATCGAAGAGAGGCTGCAATAATTAACGGTTCAATACCCTACTGGAACCAGCAATTAACACAAATAGTCTAGCCCCCATGAAACGATTTTTTCTGCTGTTCTTTCTTATTTCAGTTATTGGCCGACTGCATTCGCAATGTCCCGCTTGCTCAGCTATTAGTTTTGATGTTGATCTTTCGGCTTCCATTGATACAACTGTTTCATTTGAATCATCACGAAATGGCAATTGCTGCACCGGCACAAACTGCATTCGTTTTAATCTTATCATTAATCCTGCATGCAGCTTTGTAAATTTTGACGTTATCAACCCTGCGCCGCCGGGCAATTCTGCTTACTACCAAATTGATTGCGGTCCTCAAACTTCCTTGGGTACTCCTGTTTGTGTAGTAGGGAAGACAAATGTCTGTATCACCTTCTGTAAGCCAGGTAATGATGCTCCAATTTATATTATTACTGCCGCAGGAGCACTCAAAGGCTCTGATGATATCACGGTGAGGGAAGGGTGTACTGGAACTATGAGTGTGGCAGGCTTGTTACCTGCAACTATAAACTGGACATCGATCTATCCAGGTCAGCAAGGCGCATACGATTCATATTTAAGTTGTACAACGGCCTGCACAACTACAAATGTTACCCCACAACCCGGCGGACCAGCCTACATTGATTACAAAGTAAGCGGTAACAGGCTTTGCGGCCCGGTGGTGAGTGATACTATTCGTGTCTACACAAAACCGCAAATTGCTGTTGCGATCACGTCAACGAATGCTGCTGTCTGTGCGGGTGGTACCACCAATGCGACCTTAACTGCCACAGCAGCGGGTGGAGATGCCCCCTATACCTATCAATGGAATACCGGCCAAATGGGACAGTCCATCACCGTCAATTCCGGAGGGGTATACTCCGTTTCCGTTACTGATACGAATAACTGTCTTCCCGCCGTTCAGCCGATAACTATAGCAACTACGCCACTTCCTGCACCACCAACGCTGAGTGGCAACACATCTATTTGTGAAGGAACCAACTTGAATTTATTTGCATCCACGATTGCCGGAGCGACATACAATTGGACGGGGCCAAATGGATTCCAATCATCATTGCAAAATCCGGTCATTAATAATGTCGTACTTGCAAATGGCGGCTTATATTCGGTAACCGTCACGGTAGGACAATGCACCAGCATTCCAGTCAGCAGAACGATGACTATCAATCCTATTCCTGCGTCACCAACGGTCTCAAACAATTCTCCACTTTGTCAGGGAACTACTTTGAACCTGTCGAGCTCGTCGGTCGCGAATGCGGTATATAATTGGACAGGACCTAACGGATTCAGTTCATCAGGCTCCAATCCTGTAATTAATAATGCCGGGATTCTCAATTCCGGAATGTATAGTGTTACTTCTACGGTAAGTGGCTGCACAAGTGCACCTTCATCAACAAATATTATTATTAATCCCCTTCCTCCTGCACCCACTGCATCCAGCAATAGTCCTTTGTGTAATGGAAATATCATTTCACTTATGGCGGGCTTGATTAACAGTGCTTCGTACTCGTGGACGGGTCCAAATGGTTTTAGTTCTGCGTCGCAAAACCCAACACTAATGAATGCGACTACGAATGCTTCCGGCGTTTACGCTGTTAAGGCAACAGTGAATGGCTGTACGGGATCTGTGGGCACAACGACAGTGATTGTGAATCCAATTCCCCCGACACCTGCTATTGGCTCAAACAGTCCCGTGTGTGAAGGCTCATCGCTGAATTTAACCTCGTCGTCAATTGTGGGAGCAAGTTATTCCTGGACAGGGCCAAATGGATTTACATCATCGTCACAAAATCCGTCAATCTCAAATTCAAGCATTGCTGCGTCAGGAGTATACTCAGTAACAGCTACCGCAAACGGGTGTACCAGTGTTGCGAGCAATAGTATTGCTGCCATTAATCCTATTCCAGCAGCGCCAATTGTCGGAACTAACAGCCCCTTGTGCGAGGGCACAACCCTTTCATTAACGGCGTCGACAATTAGCGGAGCATCCTATTTATGGAATGGTCCTAATGGTTTTGTCTCTTCTTCCCAAAATCCAACTATTGCAAGCGCCAGTGCGCTGCATTCAGGTCGTTATTCGGTAACCGCAACGGTTAACGGATGCACGAGTCAGCAAGCAAATCAGAATGTGACGGTGAATATGATCCCTTTATCGCCGATATTGTCATCTAATACACCTATTTGTTCGGGGGCATCTGTATTATTAAATGCATCGTCAATTCCAGGCGCTGTCTTTAATTGGACGGGCCCCAATGGATTTACTTCATCGCAACAAAGTCCAATTATCTCAAATGCGTCTGCCTCCAGTTCCGGTGTATACAAAGCTTCGGTGTCATTGAATGGATGTTCGAGCATAACACCATCTTCAATTGCTGTTGCCGTAAATCAAACCCCGCCTGCGCCGTTAATATCTAATAACGGACCATTGTGTGAAGGAAGTGTATTGAATTTATCCGCCTCAACCGTCGCCGGTGCAAGTTATAATTGGATTGGACCCAATGGCTTCACCTCATCCTCTCAAAATAATTTGCTTTCGAATGTTTCATCATCAAATAAAGGAGTTTATTATGTGACCGCTACGACAAATGGCTGCATAAGTGAAGCATCTAATGCATCAATCGTTATTGAGCAGCCTGCCGTTGCTAGTGCTGGAAATGACCAGGTAATTTGTAGCTCCAGCTCATCGGTAAATCTTTCAGGCACTGTAATCGGAGGCAATGGTACAGGCGTATGGAGTACTAACGGTGGCGGAACATTTTCCGCAAATACAAACCTGGTTTCAGTGTACTATCCCTCAAATGGTGATAGAACATCAGGCAATCTTATTCTAACACTATCATCCACTAACAACCGCGCTTGCCCAGCGTCTTCATCTTCAATTGGGGTCAAGTTCGCTCCGCCCCCCACGGCAATGGCCGGAAACGATCAGATTGTTTGCGCAAACAACGCCAATGTTGTTGTCAAAGGACTCTTTACAAATGCGTCAGGGGCTGTGTGGAGCACTTCGGGAACAGGAACTTTTTCTCCTTCCAACACTAACCTGAATGCGACCTATATTCCTGGGGCAGTTGATAAAGCCAATGGCAGTGTTAAACTAAAAGTAACCACAACAGGAAATGGACCGTGCCCCGCAGCTTCTGATGAGCTGGTAGTATCGATAAAAACTCCACCATTAATTAAGTCGGGTGATGTGAAATATGTGCTTGAAAAAAGCAGCACCATGCTGACTCCTGACGTCAGAGGGCCAATCTCAAAAATTATATGGACTCCTGCGATCTATCTTAACAACGATACAATTCCAAATCCAATTTGTACTCCGAATGATGATGTCTTATATGAACTGATCGTAAAAGACGACCTCGGATGCACATCAACCGGTGACGTATGGGTAAAAGTATTGAAGCAGCTTCAGATACCTAACGTTTTTACGCCAAATGGCGATGGCACGAATGACAAGTGGCAAATAAAAAATCTTGCTGCCTACGCTGAGTGCGTAGTGGATATATACAACAGGTATGGACAACTCGTGTACCACTCCGTTGGTTATACGAACGAGTGGGACGGAACATCAAAAGGAAATCAGCTTCCTGCAGGAACTTATTATTATATCATTAACCCTAAAACCGTTCTCAAGCCGATTGCCGGTTTTGTAGATATAGTCAGATAAAAATGAAAAAAAATTTACTCATTGCGTCATCATTACTTGTCGTGTCAGCCAGCTTTGCACAACAAAAGCCCCATTACACGCAATACATTTTGAATAATTACATTCTAAACCCGGCATTAACCGGAATAGAAAACTATACCGATGTAAAAATATGTGCAAGAGATCAGTGGGTGGGATTAAACGGAGCGCCCAAGACTTTTTATTTGTCCATGCATGGGCCGATCGGAAAAAAAGATTATAAAACCACAGCAACTTCTTTTGGTCTTCCCGGGCAAAATCCGCGGGGAAAAGCATATTGGGAAAATTATGAGCCATCAAAGCCGCATCATGGACTTGGATTTTTTGTGCTGAACGATAACACCGGATTATACAGCCACTTTACAGCGGATATCTCGTACGCGTACCACCTGGGATTATCGCCACGAACAAATATTGCAGCTGGCTTTTCAGGAGGGATAAACAAGGTCAGTTACGATCGATCAAAGGCCACACCTGTTAACCCAAATGATCCTGCTATTGGAAACGGTGGAGAAGACATTTACAAACTAGTACCTGATCTAAATGCGGGCATTTGGCTCTATTCTGCGGATTATTTCATTGGTTTGGCGGCGCAGCAGGTGGCATCCCAAAGGATGGCATTTGCTAACGATGCTGCTCGATTCAAATTGGTACCCCATCTTTTTGCAACGGCAGGTTACCGTTTCTTATTGAATGATGATGTCAATGCTATCCCGTCTGTCATGTTAAAATATGTGTGGAGATCGCCGGTTACTCCGCAATTTGACATTAACATTAAGCTTCAATACATGGACCTTCTGTGGGTCGGTGCGAGCTACCGACTACAGGATGGCTACGCCGCAATGGTTGGATTAAACGTGGCAAGCCGTTTCAATCTTGGTTACGCATATGACTTTACAACTACGGAATTGAACACAGTTAGTCGCGGTACTCACGAATTTATTGTTGGATTCCTGCTTGGAAATCGCTACAAGGATAATTGCCCAAGAAATGTTTGGTAGAGACCTTAATGTAGAATGAGAATCGTCGTGGGCTTTGTCCCTCCGTCGAGTACGTTGTTTCCAATTGTCGAGGACACGAAATAGACACAACGAGTACAAAGGAAGGCATGCAAAGACGAGGAAGCTTCTAACACCAATCATCATTTTTGATATTTGAGAGGAACGGGGCATAGGAAACAATAGCAAGGAAAAACCTTTAGGTTTGCATACGCAATAATTCATTCACACATGAACAGAAAAACTTGGCTGGTTATACTGTTCACCATTCTATCTCCAGCGATTGTCCTCGGGCAAAGTTTTTTCACCACAAAAGGAAAAAACATCTTGGGCCCGGATGGCAGGCCGTTTTTTATCAAAGGAACCAACCTCGGCAACTGGCTGGTTCCCGAAGGTTATATGTTCCTGTTTGCAAATGCTACTTCGCCAAGACTAATCAATCAAACAATTGCGGAACTGGCAGGGCCGGAGGAAACAAGACTATTTTGGAAGAAATACCTGGATGCCTACGTTACGGCGGATGATATTCGCTACCTGAAAGCAATCGGGATGAATTCCATCCGCGTACCTTTCAATTATCGCTTATTTACCAATGAAAATTACATGGGTGATAATGATTCTACCCGTGGCTTCATTTACCTTGACCGGTTAATCAATTGGTGCAAGAAGGAAAAGCTCTATGTAATCCTTGACATGCATTGCGCTCCCGGAGGACAGACCGGTGACAATATCGATGACGGCTATGGGTATCCTTTCCTGTTTGAAACGGAACAAGATATTATTCAGTGCTCGAAGATCTGGAAGCGCATTGCTACACGTTATAAAAATGAAACCATCATCATCGGCTACGACCTGCTTAACGAACCAATTGCTCATTATTTCGACAAGGCGAAGTTGAATCCCCTACTGGAGCCTGTCTACAAGCGAATTACCAGGACAGTTCGCGAAGCAGACAAAAATCATATCCTGTTCTTAGGCGGTGCACAGTGGGATTCCGATTTCAAACCCTTTGGTCCGCCATTCGATTCAAAGCTTGTTTATACTTTTCATAAGTACTGGACATCCCCAACTCTTGATGTGATCAGGGATTATATTGATTTCAGTGAAAAAAACAATGTGCCTATTTATTGCGGTGAAACAGGAGAGAACACGGATGTCTGGGTAGAAAGTTTTAGAAAACTGTTGGATTCGTGTTCTATAGGTTGGCACTTCTGGCCCTACAAGAAAATAAATAATCAAAGAGGAATTGTGCGTTTTGAAAAACCGGCCTACTATGATAGTTTGATTGCCTATGCGAACACACCAAAAAATAATTTCGAAGAAATCAGGAAACACCGACCGGCAAACAGTGAGGAAATAAAACAAGCTCTTGCAGGATTTATCGAAAACTGCAGGTTCAAAAACTGCATTCAAAACACCGGCTACATAAAAGCGCTCGGCTTTACACCGAAACCTTAATCGAATTTCTGATGCTCGAATACCTCGCTTGCCGCTCAAAGTTTTTGATCCTAATTCTCTTTCTCACCTTCCATAGCGGAGTTTTGACGGCGCAACATGCAAAACCGAAATTCAAGGTCATCGCGTTTTACACGGCCCGCCAGGATGCCGCGCATATTAGTTTTGTACACGAGGCAAACCGGTGGTTCCCGGCAATGGCCGCGCAATATGATTTTCGTTACGATTCCACCAATGACTGGAACAATCTCAATGCATCGTTCCTTTCCAATTACCAGGTTGTAATTTTTTTAGATACAAGACCGGAAGTTCCTGCACAAAGAGAAGCATTCAAAAATTATATGGATAATGGTGGAGCATGGATGGGTTTTCATTTTGCCGGCTTTGCATTAACACCTTCTGCCTATCCGCAAAACTGGGATTGGTATCACAACACATTTATAGGGGCAGGTCAATATAAAGGAAATACGTGGAGACCAACCGCTGCGGTTTTGCGGGTTGAAGACAGCATGCATCCTGCTACAAAGAATTTACCTGCCACATTCAGATCGTCACCAAATGAATGGTATAGTTGGGAGAAGGATTTGCGCGAAAACCCGGATATAAAAATTTTGCTGTCCATCGACCCGGCGAGTTTTCCGCTTGGAACGGGACCAAAACCTCACGAAATATGGCATAATGGTTACTATCCGGTTGTATGGACGAACAGGAAATATAAAATGCTTTACCTCAACATGGGGCACAACGACATTGACTACGAAAACAAAACTAACAAAGAGCTATCCTCTCAATTTAGCAGCGATACCCAAAACAAACTTATCATTAACGCATTGTTATGGCTTGGCGGTGCAAGGATCAAGAAAAAAAATCTTCGTTAAAAGAGCGCTGCGATTTTAGTTCCCGTTGCATCTAAAACAAATGTTTGTGGTATGCGCTTTGTTCTTTCACAGAATTGAAATCTATGGAAGATAAAATATTTGATATTTCATTTGAAAACGGTGGAAGACGGTACACTGGATGGGTTAATCCTTCCGATAAAACTGATGCCAATGGAAAATCCGTATCATTTCATGTAGTACTTGATGGGGTATCCTTCGGTTATTTGTCATTTAATAATTGCAAATGGAGCATCAACGAGGATCGACCTGCTGCTTTAGTTGAAGCAGTCGGTCACGAAATTGAAAAACGATATAAACTTTGATAGCCCGTCGTATGCAACCCGGTTTCTTCTTTTCGAGCGAGCAAGATTTATTTTACCAGCTGACGACCTTACAAAAACTTTAACCTATTGCGTTCAGACTCAGCGACGAAACGTTAAAATGTTTCATTGTGCAAAGATTCTTTTTTGTTATCTCCACTGGTCGGAATAAATTGACGAAAAATTACCCTTCGAAAAAATTTTTTCTTATGTCAATGCCTGGAAGCGTACGAACTGTTCATATCTTAAAGACCGGTGAACTTATTTTTTCCCTGGAAGACTATCAAAAGGTTCAGGATAGGTTTGCCTGGGTTGATAAGAGCTTTGTCCTCTCTGAAATCTTCAGGCTTCGTCCTCTCACTGACGCTGGCAGGTTTTCATTTGTTGCCATCTACGAAGAAGAACAGGTGATCAAACCGGTGTTGAATCTAGAACCCGAGTTTTATCTTTCGCAGTTACAATTGAGCAGGCAGGAATTTCCTTCCTAATGCCCTTAAACGTTTTTTTTTGCTGGGACCACGCCTTGGCCTCTGGTGAAAGAAGTGTAATACAGCGATTGTGGTGTGAAAAAGGTGCTCCCGCGTTTTGACAGAAGCACCTTGTCTTATCTCCCAGAACCATTTCGATTTCTACCCAGGTCAATAAGAGTAAAAAAGGATCCGGGTGTTTTCGTGGGAGGAAAACATTCACCCTTCGAAACGGTGATTTCTTTTTTTGGTTCTCCCCTTGGGCCGATTTCCAGGTACTGCCCGGATTTTGGCGCTGTCTGTCCTGATAAATGTATTGACATAATTGAATTACTAAGATACTTGGGTTTGTTTCCCAAGTTTATTAGTAGTTATCCACAGGTGTTGAGAACCTTAAATTGGGCGGGAAACAGTTTTTCACAGCGCGTAGGATGAGTGTTACTCGGTTACCTGGGAATTTGTCGTTTTAGTATGAGTTGAAGAATTTTGGCGCCGCCTTATCTCCAGTTGGAGCTCGACCAGTATTTTTTTGCGCTGCTCATATTCAAGCCCTAAGTTTTTTTGGGCGAGTAACTCACTTAGTCGCCGGGTATGCTGCGCGAGCAAATCAATCAGCTCTTTGGTTTCGAGGGTTGGTATCAGGGACATAGACAACAGGGATTGGTATGTAGAATGCCTTTTTAAAGGTGAAGACTAATACCGCAACAATCATGCATTAATCTTAAACACTAACGGCCAGGAAAAAGAAAAACCCCGCAATAAAAATGGCGGGGTCCTAATCATTACCATTAACCATTAAACCTTATCCTATGAAAAATTTGTCTGGCAAAATAATTTTATTCTTATGTTTTTGCAAGGCATTTTTTAATCTCGTAGGGACTTACCCTGGCCGACATCGCCAAATCATAGTGTACTTCACTCAAGAAAAAATAAAAAAGGGCGAGGATAAAAATCCAGGCCCGTTCTTTAAAATCCAAGTCCTTTCATGAAGCAAGCTCAACAAAAACATAGCCACTCCCGTTTTTCGTCGCTTAGGATTTTTACGATGCCCTATTTAATCGATTGAAATAAAAACCAGTGAAAAAGGGAAAAAGTTTTCGTTTCTAATCGTTTTCTAACGTGGGCTGTGGATTTTTTTCATCACCTTCAGTGACGGCTATCCTATGTGGGAATTTATTTACGAATTCAGCATTGTAGCTGGACAAGATAGATATATAACTACCGCGGAACGAAAGATCAACTCATCAACACGGAAACG
>JGI24806J26614_1000058_pt1 | contig 19514 bp, 19 predicted proteins | sample Kansoi200umMDA_FD_26614 | JGI IMG/M metagenome (IMG submission 26614)
TATGATAAGTGGAACTGGATGGATCAAAAGAATCCATCATGAGTTTCCATGAATATTGTGTCAGGCCGCTCAGGGCCTTTATCAGAATATGAATACCTTTTTCCGGGGTTATCCTGCCAAAATAAGCGATAATCTGTCCGGACAGGTTTAATTCCTTACGGATCCTGTTTCTTTCCAACGGGTCAGGAGAAAAATAATACGGATCAAATCCGAGAGGCATCAGCCGGACATTCCTGAATCCAAGCTTGTTGAAAATTTTCTCTCCGTCCCGGTTAATTGTAAAGACCCCGTGTACCAGTTTTTTTGTTTTTCCGAGCATGAAACGTTTTACCCAGGCAGCGGGAATGGCTTTCCATCCTCTTCTCTTAACAACGGATGAGATATCGAGCGGAAGGTTCTCATTTGAAATACAATAAAGCCTTGCCTTATTTTTATTTGCCCATTTCCCCAGTTGAATAGCCAGGCGGCTTACCGGATCGTTATCCAACAAAATAATAGATGGTTTTTTCTGTTCCAGCAAAACATGCAGATCCTTAAAAATATATATTCTCGGGTTACTGCCGAGCAGATTCAGATAATGCATCGGAGGATCGCCAGGCTGGGGATCTTCAGCTTTTTTCTCACCGGAAGCAAAAACCAGGGATTTGGGAGCAACGATTTCAAGTTTCCATCCATCTTTCGCAAACAGGTGATAAACCCTTCGGTTAATGGCGGTAAAACAGGCATGGGAAACAACCAGCAGATCAGTCAACGGCTGCAAAATTTAATTTGCAAAATTGCAACAGTTGTTCAATTTCCGTATCTACCGGATTCAGAATCCGGAAGCCATCATTTAAAAGCCTATCAACGGAATACTGAAGTCCTTCTTCCACGCTGGAATGAACATTGGCGGGCAGTTCGACAGGTATTTTTTTACCCAGCTTTTCAGTAGCAAGCCGGGCAATTTTTTCCGCCATATCGATTACCCTCATACTGTTTCCCGAGCCCAGATTATAAATGACATGACGGAAATTTTTACCAGGAAGGGATGCGATAATTTCCTCCACATCCGAGAGGCAAATGAAATCCCTGAACTGGCATCCGTTGGAATGCAAGGATAATTTTCCCGTTTCCACTGCCTGGCGGCAAAGATCATTTACCAGAAGTGTCCATCGGTTCACTTTGGGATTAACAGGGGCGCCAAACGAATTCGATAACCGGAAAACAAGGCCGTTTATTCTTTTCTGTTTCACGGCTGCAACAACATAGTCTTCTGCAGCCCGGTGTGTAATGGCGTATGGATGAACAGGAACCGGTATTGTTTCTTCCGTAATATTTCCGGAAAGAGGTGATCCATAAATATGGGCGGTTGAAAAATATATGAACTTACCGGCATGTGCCGCGATACTGTTTTCCAAAATAGAACGGGTTTCATCCACATTCACACGAATCGCTTCCGAAGGATATTTTACACTGTCATGTTCATTTAGTGCAGCCAGGTGAATCACCATATCCACGGATGCCGGAAAATCAGCGGGGGATAAGAGATCCTGGTGGTTTACGCGTTTAATATTTCCATGCAGCTTCAGGATTTCGGATGCCGTATTGTTTCTGGAAGAAACCAGCACTTCATGTTCTTCAGAGAGTCGCCGGCTTAACCGCCCTCCTACAAAACCCAGTCCGCCGGAAATTAAAATCCTGCTCATTCGAATCCCGCAAAGGGAATTATATCATTTTTTAGCGGCAGGCTTTCAGCCTCCGTTGGATCGTGGGGAATGCTGGATATATTCAGCAGCATATTGGTTTCATCCGAGAGCCCTTCAAAAGCCATCCAGATCCCCGGAGGAACGGTCAGTCGCTGATAATTTTCTTTTGAAAGGATAATTTCCTGCACCACACTGAAACTGGAGCTGGCCGGACGATCGTCATACAGTATAAAACGGATCCTGCCGGAAGGCACGATCAGATTGGAAATCATCCGGAGATGTCTTTTCCAGCCCTTGGCTGTATGATTACTCACGGTAGAAAAATAAGCCTCACCGAAGCCGTGAAAAGAAGTTTCGCTGTTCTTCAATGCATGCATGACTTCACCTGATCCGGCCGGAATAATTTTCAGCGGCGTGAGCGTGATATCATTTATAATGCCCATTCAATTGTTTTTTTTCCCGCCGCCTCCACATATTGACGGATCTGATCCAGCGTATATGCTGTCAGGTCTTTTTTCCCTTTATTATAATAATGATCATACCAGGTTCCTGTAAGCCTTGCCGTCTCATCAAAATTCAGCGCGGGTTTCCATTGCAGGTAAGCTAACGCCTTGTCACAATTCAGTTTCAGCAGCCCTGCTTCTTTAAAATCCCTGTTCTCATTAATTTCAAAACTATTTTCCATTGAACCCGATTTCCAGAATCGGCTGACTGACTTCAGCAGTTCAAGTACAGTATGGTTTTGCTCTGCAGCGGGTCCAATATTAAAAGCCTCACCATTTATCTCAGATTGCTTTTCTGCCAGCACTTGTCCTGCGCGCAGGTAACCGCTCAGTGGTTCCAGCACATGCTGCCAGGGACGTGTGGAATGAGGGTTACGTATTTTCACCGGCTTGTCATTATTCCAGGAGCGAAAACAATCGGGCACAATGCGGTTAAGCGCCCAGTCACCTCCTCCGATCACATTACCTGCTCGAATGGCAGTGATCTTTACTTTTGACTCAGGTTTTTTAAAATACGAATGGAAATATGTTTTGATAACGAGTTCCGCCGCACCTTTTGAAGCACTATACGGATCCTTGCCGCCCAGCGAATCCTGTTCACGGTAACCCCAGATCCATTCCACATTGTCATAACATTTGTCACTGGTTATGATGACAGCGTTGCAGGGATTTGTAAGTCCCCTCAATGCTTCCAGAATATTAGCCGTACCCATTGTATTCGTCTGAAATGTTTCCAGCGGATCCTCATAGGAAACAGAAACGATCGGCTGGGCCGCCAGGTGAAAAACAAAATCCGGCTGAACACGGTGAAATATTTCCGACATCTTCCCCGCGTCACATATATTCAGGAAATGATGCTCCATTTTTTTCCCCAGTTCAAGCTCTTCAAAAAGGGAGGGACTGGAAGGAATATCTTTTGAAATACCTGTCAGTTTAGCTCCCATATTGTGAAGCCAGAGACTAAGCCAGGATCCCTTAAAGCCGGTATTGCCGGTAATCAGGACCTTCTTATTCCTGTAAATGTTATTGTACATATCTATTAATGAATGAAATCTGTTTTGCGCTCTGCCGGCATCAGCAGCATGGTTCCCCAGACACCGTCCGGATCGGGATAGTTCCGGTCCTTATGCAATACCCATTTATCATTCGTTGAGCGGTATGCTTCATAGTTGAATTGCTGCAACAGGTGACTCACAGCGTCGTCTTCGGCGGGATTATGGGATTCAATCAGTATAAAAGGCCTGTTTTTAGTAATACAGCGTGTGCAGCCCTTCAGTGCATAGATCCCCCCTCCCTCGATGTCCATTTTAATCAGATCCGGATACCGGCTCTGATTGAATTTTTCAAAAAAATCATCCAGTGTGATCGTGGCGACCACTGTTTTTGTGCCGGTCGTTGCATTGTTGGACCAATCTCTCAGAAGGGAAGATTCATGGTGGTGTTCAGCAATAAAAAATTCATCCCTGCCAGTATGATCCGCACAGGCAAGATCCAGTATTTTAACGTTTGTAATATTATTGATCACCAGGTTCTTTCTGAGCACAGGTAAAATTTCCAGTGAAGGTTCAAACGCAAATATCTGTGCGCTTGGGTCTAGGTATTTTGAAAAGAATATCGAATAGTATCCAATATTTGCACCGACATCCGCAATTACTTTTCCCGGCTGGTTTAACCCAAACCGGAAAATGACCCTGTTCAGCACCCGCAGGGATTCCTTTTCCCAAACGCCCATCATGGCATGGAAGTTAATGTCCTTGCGATAGTACAGTCTGGATCCGCTGATCGCTCCAAAGGGAATTTTGTAAAAATGATCTTCCCGGAACCTCAGGGATAGTAAATTCCTGAGCAGGGCGGAATTAAATTTAAAATATTGGAGCTTTCTTAAATTCAATTTTTCCATGTTTTCCATTTCGCATTGCCTGTCTCCCACATTTCATTCAGCATTTTCTTATCCCTTAATGTATCCATGCATTTCCAAAATCCGTCGTGCCTGAAATTATATAATTCACCTTCTTTAGCCAGATTCTGCAAAGGCTGCTTTTCAAAAACGATTTCATCTCCGTCGATATAATCCAGGATGCCGGGCTGACAAACAAAAAAACCACCGTTGATCCAGCTACCGTCGCCCTTCGGCTTCTCCAGGAATGATTCAACACGACCGCCTTTTGTTTCCAGCGCTCCAAATCTTCCCTCTGGTTGTACCGCCGTCATGGTGATCAGTTTGCCATGCTGACGATGGTATTTTACCAGCTCTTCAAGATTTACATCCGACACGCCGTCGCCGTATGTCAACAGAAATGGTTCATTACCGATAAAATCCTTTGCTCTTTTAATACGGCCTCCGGTCATCGTATCAGGTCCGGTTTCAAGTAACGTGACTTTCCAGGGTTCCGAAGTATTGTTGTGGACCTGCAGCTCATTCGTGCTCAGGTCGATGGTGACGTCACTCTGGTGCAAAAAATAATTTGCGAAATATTCTTTTATATAATAACCCTTGTAACCCAGGAGAATGACAAATTCCGTAAATCCATAGTGCGAATAACCCTTCATAATATGCCAGAGTATGGGTTTACCGCCTATTTCCGCCATAGGCTTTGGCCGGATATCTGTTTCTTCGCTTAGCCGGGTACCCAGTCCACCCGCAAGGATTAATACTTTCATTGTTGGATATATTAATTCTTAAAATTTAAATTTTGCAGGCCGTTCATAATCTGCCCGATCCTGTCCAACTGTTTCTTATATGAATTATCTCTGGCGAAAGATTTCCGTTCGCTGCTCCGTGCCTCCGAATTATATTTGTCGAGCTGACTTACAGTTTCTTTAAATAATGCAGGCAGGTTCCTGTTGTTGTTTCTTTCCCCGACCATCCTGATCAAATCAGGATACTTGCTATAGGTAGTGATATTATTGGAAACTATCACCTTACCCGTGCTAAGATACTCCATTACTTTATGATAGTTTGTGCCTTTGCTCTGATCCAGTTCCATATCATAACAGATCAACAGAAGGTCCATCGCGTTTAATGCACGGGACAATTCCGCCGTTTTCAGTACACCATGAAATTTGACATTTTTGAATCCCTGCAGGGTTCGGATGAATATACGGCCTGCTTCATTCTCATCTGCCCCGATATTGGATTGCCCCGCAGAATAGATCCCGAAAAAATTGAATTCGACATCCGGGTTTTCTTCCACAATTTCCAGTAATATTTTTCTGTCCAGATCAGGTCGCAGGAAATTACCGGATAAACCAGCCTTCACCTGACCGGAAGTTTCGTAATTGTCTTCTCCGTTCAGAAATTCATCTGCCAGTCCGTGGTTGACAAAAAAAGACGGAATGCCATAGGAAGCATACTTTCCGATAATTTCATCTGTTACTGAAATCAGCAAATTTGCTGATTCGCAGGATTGCAACGCAAATCTGTCCCGGGGCTCGTCCACGGGATGAAATACTTTAAGGGCGGATCCTTTGAACAGGCGGAGAGGAAATAAATTACCCAGATCAAAACTCCAGATTAAATCCAAAGGCCTGCCGATTGTGCGCAAAATATCTCGTATCTGTTTCCTGATAAACAGATTGTATAAAGGCCGGGAATGAAATTTCAATTTGTAAGGAAAATAAAGTTTCTGGTAAATCAGGAATAAGTTTTTGTCCAGAGGGGACGACTGGATCCTAATCCGCTTCGCTCTGCCGGTCAGTGTCCATTGGTCATTATCCGGAGGATTTAAATAGTAAACAGTATTTCCTTTTCTCGCAAGTTCAATGGCATAATGATGTTTGGAAATAAGCATACCGCCCCAGGACTGGGGAGACAATATCAGGATGGTTTTATTTTGCAAAAACTGATCTGCCATAGTATACGGTTCATCCATTTTCCCTGTAAAAGGATTTGATGGAATCCGCTATGAATTGAATTTGCGTTTCTTTCAGTTCCNGAAATATGGGGAGCGAAAGTATTTCTTCCTGCATGCCGCTGGCTACGGGGAAGTCACCCGGCTTGTATCCCAGGTAACGGTAAGCATCCATATTGGGAAGAATTACGGGATAATGAACAGAAGTCTCTATCCCCAAAGCAGAAAGATATTCCATTAATCGTACACGCTTCTTACATCTGACTACATAAAGGTGCCAGGTATGTTTTGTGTCCGGACGTTGTTTGGGAAGGATGATTTCAGTTATGCCTGCAAGATATTTTCCATACAATGCCGCGCAGCGGATACGGTTTTCAGTCCACACGGCGAGGTGAGGGAGTTTGGCTGAAAGAATGGCCGCCTGCAAACCATCCAGCCGGCTGTTGATTCCTTCTATCTGGTGCTGGTGTTTTTTAAGCGCCCCGTGTTGTGCAAACATGCGGCATTTATCTGCAAGTGCATCATCGTTGGTTATGATACACCCGGCGTCTCCGTAGGCACCCAGGTTTTTGCCAGGGTAAAAACTAAATGAACCAGCATGTCCGAACAATCCCGCCCGTCTTCCGTTGAATTCAGAAAAATGCGATTGCGCACAGTCTTCAATTAAATATAATTTTCTTTTATCGCAGATTTTCCGGATCGCTTCAATATCGCACATCTGTCCCTGCAGATGTACGGCAATGACCGCTTTGGTCGCTTTTGTGATTTTTTCTTCAAGCCTGGACTCATCCATACTATAATACTCCGGATGTATATCCACAAAAACAGCTTTCGCTCCTGTCTGGCTGATGGTTTCAGAACTGGAGATCCAGCTGTTCGCAACTGTGATCACCTCATCCCCTGCACCAATACCCATCATTTTCATCAATATATATAATGAATCGGTACCGTTTCCGCAGCCCACTACATTTTTGACTCCGTAAGCATTCGCAAATTCATTTTCAAAATTGCGAACATAGGTTCCTCCGATAAATGCAGTTTGACGAATCACCCCTTCAATGGCGGCGTCTATTTCAGCTTTAATGGAATCATACTGTGCCTGAAGATCTACAAAAGGAACTTTCATTTTTTTTAAGGATTGCTTTTCTGTCCCGGCAATAACCGCGCGGGATTGCCGGCATATATACCCGGCACGGTAATATCTTTTGTGACCACGGCGCCGGCGCCGATGACCGTGTTATCACAAATACTAACGGGTAAAATGGTCGCGTTTGAACCAATGGAAACATGATTTCCAATCCGCGTCGGGTGCCACTTATTTTTATCACCCCCAGCAGGACCACCATCGCTGAAAATATCATTGATGAACATGACACCATGCCCTATAAAGCAATGATCCCCGATCGTCACCAGTTCACAAATAAAACTATGGGACTGAATCCTGGTTTTTTCACCGATCACGACGCCTTTCTGTATTTCTGTATAAGGTCCTATGAAACAGTCATCTCCGATACTGCAGCCATATAGGTTTACCGGCTCAACAACCTTCACATTCATTCCGAACTGAACATCCGCTATTCCGGATTTTAAAATGGTAGGTTTATTCAACTGAGTTTTTTTTATTTGCCTGCCTGTAGATCCTTTCGATAATCTCCACTGTCTTCAGACCTTCCATGCCGCTGGTGGCAATCGTGCCTTCACCATTCAAAACACTAATGAGATTCTGATACACTTTATCATGATTTGACATGGAGCCGGTATACTGTCCATAGTTATTGGGTGGATTCCCCGGAGGCAGATCACTGATCGGATCGCCTTCGAGACTTTGGTATTCCAGCTCATTGAGGTACTGACCTCCGATCTTAACTGTTCCTTTCTCAGCAAATATGGTAAGCGAACCCTCCATATTTTTTTTAAATGCATTCACTGTATAGTTAACAGTGCCGATTACCCCATTTACAAATTTTAACGTGGCCACACCTGTATCTTCAAATTCTATTAGTCCCTGGTGGTGAAAATTTCCGGTTATTGCTGAAACGCTTTCCACATCTCCGACAAACCAGTAAAGAAGGTCAATAAAATGACTGAACTGTGTATACAATGTGCCCCCGTCCAGGTCCCTGGTTCCTTTCCATGAGTTTTGATAATATTCATTGTTTCTGTTCCAGAAACAATTTAGCTGCACACTATAAAGTTTTCCCAGTTTTCCCTGATCAATCAGTGCTTTAACAGCCTCCACCGGCGGATTGAACCTGTTCTGTTTAACAATAAATAATCTCCGGTTCGCTCTTTCAGCCGCTGTGATCATGGAAGAGCAATCGTTTACAGAAAGAGCCATCGGCTTTTCGCAAAGAACATGGCGGCCCGCTTTAAGGATACTTACGCTGTGTTCTGCATGTAATCCGTTAGGCGTACATACCGAAACCACATCTATTTCAGGGCAGGCGGCCAGCATTTCATCAAGGCCTCCAAAACATTTCGTCTGAAATTTTTCTGACAAAGATTTAGCCTTTTTAATATCTGTGTCACATACGGCGACCAGACGACCAAAGGCATGTATATGTTCCGCATGACGCTGGGCAATACGTCCGCACCCTAAAATAGCAAACCTGATTTTTGAAGTCATTTACTGATTCCTCTCTTTAATGATTTTCGAAACGGCGATGTCCTGATCAGGAAATTCATATACATTTCCTTCATCTTCCTGTCAGATTTAAATGCCGAATGTTTTTGAAGGGGCAGGTGCATAATCTTGTCAAATTCTGTAGCAGACAATCCGAATTTTTTTAAGACATATTCTTTATCTGCTTCCAGCTGTGCCGGCTCATATAAGGGCTTACGCAATTCTTCCAACGCTTCATCCTTTGTCATCTGGCCAGAACAGATCAGTGTGGACAAATGCGCTTTCCTTTTATCAATATGAAATTTTTCAGGCAGGATATAAGCCTGATAAAATTTCGTAAACTGCGATTCGTAGTGTTTGCCCCCGTAGTCCCGCCAGTCAAGGTCTTTTTTAATGATCTCCTTTACTTCTTTCTTCACGTAGGGCACATAGTTCAGAATAGAAACCGGGTTTAATTTCAAAATCGCCGAATAATACAGGTATTTTTTAAAATCAAAAGTCGGATAGGTTTTCAGTTTCCTTTTTCCGTACCTGGAGTGGATATCTTTCAGATTTGTGAAATCCATTTTATCATACAACCAGGACGGTGGCATGATAAATTCCGTAACAATATTGGTTCCGCTCAGGATATATCCCGTTTTATGTTCTTTCGCCAGTTTATACATGGAAGCAAAAATCGCATGGTCGGATACCACTTCAATATCCACAACCGAAGCATAGAGATAGGCCAGTTGCACGTCCTTGAATTCTTCCCAGTCGATGACCAGGCTGAAAAGATCAAACCCGCATTTTGTAATGATATTTTCTACATTTTTTACTGCCAGTTCCGAATCCCATCCATTATCCAGATGGACCGCAAGCGGACGTAATCCATGCTGTTTTGCCAGCCATGCTACATAGGTGCTGTCGACTCCACCGCTGAGACCAATCAGACAATCATATTTTTTCCCCCTGCCATCCTCCCTGATCCTCTTTATTAAATCATGCAGCTTTTTTTCCCCGCTCTCGCCGGTGTACACATTTTTCTTTTCGGCAGCCTGGTAATCATAATAATAATTACAGACACCCTGCCTGTCAAAAAGAATGTCGGGATCCGCAATATTATCCATTACGGTTTTAGTGCACTGCCTGTACTCTTTCCCATTCAAACCTTCTGTCACTTAAATAAATTAAAAAATGAATAAGGGATTCGAATATAAATTGATCTTCAGATTTGCCCGAAAAGTTCTCCTTCCAGAATTTCCCTGCTCGGATAACTGATCAGTACTGCACGATGAGGCCGTTGAAATACAAACATACTGCCGGCACTTACGGCGGAAGCTCCCTGACCTACGGCCAGCCTGAAATCCTCAACAGATCCGGCCCCGCCCACGGCTATCACCGGAATATTGACTGCATGCGATACCTTATGTATCATCGCCAGGTCGTATCCTTCAAAAGTCCCGTCCCTGTCGATGGCATTCAAAAGAATCTCTCCAGCACCAGCATCTTCCATTTGCCTGGCGAATCGTACAGGATCCTGCTGTGTATTTGTTTTTCCATTGTCAGTAAAGACTTTCACAGAACCGAGAAATGATTTTTTATAGTCAATGGATGCCACAACACTCTGACTTCCGAAACGTTTGGCGATACCGGTAATAAAGGAGGGATCTTCCACAGCCATTTTATTGACGATCACTTTTTCAACGCCGTTAAATAGAATTTTTTCCACGTCTTCAACCCTCCGGATTCCTCCTCCATAAGCCACGGGCATAAAAGCCTCGCTGACAATTGAACGGATATGTAAAAAATCGGGAGCCCTTTTTTCACGCGACGCGTCAATATCGATAATCGCCAGCTCATCCACTTCTTTGTCGTTGAAAATCCGGACTGCATTGATCGGATCGCCGACATATTTATAATCCTTAAACTTCACTGATTTTACCAGGCCTTTTTGGTGGAGCAGCAAACCCGGAATGACACGGATGCGTTTCATCAGAGGCGGCTGAAGTTTTCGAGTAGTTTCATTCCAAATTTGTGACTTTTTTCCGGATGGAATTGCGCTCCATAAATATTTTCCCTGTTTATGGCCGCCGTAAATTCATAACCATAATAAGCAGTCAGCATTTCATCCGACTTATCATCGGGTTGTACATAATATGAATGCACAAAATAAAAGCGGGGCTGGTCTCCCAACCCTTCCGTCAGGGAAGTTTTCCTGGCGATCCGAACATCTGTCCAGCCCATGTGCGGGATTTTTAAGTAGCCGAGGTTTTCTTTTTTGAACTTCACTGTCCTGCCTGCCACCCATCCCAGTCCCGGTTCGGTTCCTTCCTCACTGCTTTCCATCAGCATCTGGAGGCCGACACAAATACCCAGCAGGGGGACTTTTTGTTCTTTTACTTTTTTTGTTACCAGCGGTCGAAGGCCGGAATCATTGAATTTTTTCATACAATGATCAAATGCACCAATACCCGGTAGAATAATCCTATCTGCTTTTTCGACCGAATCCTTATCAGCTGCAAGCACGGATTCAAAACCAGCTTTTTTAATCATGTTTTTGATGGAAGCCAGGTTCCCCACACCATAATCGATGATAGCAATCATTATGTTTTACGCTGGGACACCATACCCCTGTCCAAAGGAAAATGATCTGAAAGGCCGAATATTTTTTTCCTGAAATCAGCCGGTGCATACGGCGGAAGCCCGGCATCATGATCCCTCCAGGGTGGGCTTGCCTGGATCTGAATATAGGAACGGTCACGCAGAACGGAAACAATAATACTGACCAGCCTGGAAATGGATATTTCATCCGGGATCATAACATATCTGAAATGAGTATCTCCAATATCTGTTATCCTGAAAGGGAATGTACCGGCTGAGACTGCCCACATGGCCCCGGGAACAATATTGATGACACCACCCGAAAGACAACCGGGCAATAACAGGGAAGATCCATTGCAGCCGGCTACCAGGTGACTGCTGGCATATCTTTCCATCTGTTTCTTCGCCGTCGCATCTTCATGAACCGGAAACCTGAAATCTTTTATCCAATCCGGCAGCACCGGATCTCTTTCATCCATGCCTGCGATGGCAAAGTCCACATTCGGAATCTGTTCCTTCAATTTTTTACTGAACTGAAGTATCCATTTAAACTGAAGATGTTTCCTCAGGTTTCCCAAATTTTTTTTCAGCAGTTTTCTGGAATATCTGTTATCAATTATCCTCGGCATGACCCGCTTCCAGAACCGGTCTGTTCGCCAGATGAAAGTGAGTGTGGGACGTTCCAGTCTTTCATCCCATTCTTCCAGGGGAAATGGTTTTATCCGGGTATAATCTTCTATGTTAAAATCATGGGAATCCGCCTGCACAAAAGATCTGCAGATAAAAACATCCTTCACATGTTTCAGGATTTCCTTAATCCGCTCATCCAGGCTGTCAAACCAGTTTACGGCTTTTGCGAATGAAATATCCGCCACCCATACCTGGGCTGCACCATCCGGAACAAGCCAGCGAAGATTTTTCTGAACTAGTATCACCAGGTCAAATTCTTGTTTCTTCAGGTAATAACTGGCATTGAATAATTCATATACAGCATGGCCGTAAGTAGCATCGATGGTATTCAAAATAAGTACCGGCCGTTCACCCAGTTCCCTGTTTACCTGCACTTCAATTGCGGGTTTATCGTTGCTTTTTTTCTTAAAGGAAGATACGAGCCCGTTTAAATACCAGTTATGAAATGGCATTTTATCAACCCTCGCACCTGTTTCAGCGTCCAGGATGGCGGGATAAAATGCTCCTGCATTAACCGGGAGCTCGGAGTAGAATTTGCGGGCGCAGTCTGTGCAATCCAGTACTGCCATACTATGCATACCCGTGATCATCCAGCCTGACGGTTGTTTTTCCCGGCCGCAGGAAGGGCATGGAATCTGAAGGTCTACAAATGGTGTTAACCTGATCATTCTTTACCAGAAAATTCCTGCCATACAACTCTTTTTACATAATCTGTATAGGAAAGAATGATCCGTTCCACTTTACCGGCAACATTGGGCATACTGTAATCCGCAACGAGCCTGAATTTCCGTTCCCCGGTTTTTAACTGATCCAGCAGGGCAATACCCTCTATGACCCTTTCGGGAGATAATCCGACCATCATAACAGCGGCTTCTTCCATAGCTTCGGGCCGTTCATGTGCCTCCCGGATATTCAATGCGGGAAAATTCAGAATGGATGATTCTTCAGATATCGTTCCGCTGTCTGAAAGTACAGCACGTGCCGATATTTGAAGCGCATTGTAATCACTGAATCCGAAGGGCTTCAGAAATTGCACTTCGGGACTTACTTTGATTTTTTCAGCTTCAATCATATTGCGTGTGCGCGGATGCGTAGATACAATAACAGGTATATGAAATTCGGAAGCCAGCCTGTTCAGGATATCTGTAAAATTTTTAAAGTTTCGCGGGCTGTTGATATTTTCCTCCCTGTGACAGCTGACCAGAAAATATTTCCCTGGCGAAAGTTTCAATTCCTTTACAATGGCAGACCGTTTTATTTTAGGCAGGTAATAATCCAGCACTTCAAACATCGGACTTCCCGTCTTTATAATCCTGTCCGGCGGAAGCCCTTCCCTCAACAGATACTCCCTGGAAATATCAGAATAGGGTAGGTTGATATCGGCAATATGATCAACTATTTTTCTGTTGATTTCTTCGGGTACACGCTGGTCGAAGCATCTGTTCCCCGCTTCCATATGAAAAATCGGTATATGTTTTTTCTTGGCAGGTATGGCGCAGAGACAACTGTTCGTATCTCCCAATACCAAAAAAGCATCCGGCTTTAATTCATCAAGCAGACTGTCTATGGCTATGAGTATCTGTCCAATGGTCTGGGAGGCGGATTTCCCTGCCGCATTTAAAAAATGATCCGGTTTTCGAATCTCCAGGTCTTCAAAAAAAATCTGGTTGAGTTCATAATCATAGTTCTGTCCGGTATGGACCAGTACGTGATCAAAAACAGGTGATTTGTCCAGTTTATCAATTACCCTGGATAAGCGGATAATTTCCGGCCTGGTTCCTACAACCGTAACCAGTTTGAGTTTTTTCATGCGGCTGTTATTTATACTTTTTCAAAAAAAGTATCGGGGTTAAGGGGATCAAATACTTCGTTTGCCCAAAAGAGTGTAACCATGATTCCTTCTCCTGTGTTGGTAATATTATGCGTATATCCCGGAGGGATATCTACAACTTTTGGCCGGGTCCCATCCACATCGTATTCTATGATGTGATCATCCATCAGGGAGCGGAATTGAATCCGGCCGTTTCCTTCTATAACTACGAATTTTTCTGTCTTCGAATGATGATAGTGATTTCCTCTTGTGATGCCTGGTTTGGTTGTCGAAATAAAAATCTGTCCGCCATTTCTGCTTTTTAAAAGTTCAAATAAGGTACCCCGCTGATCGGTTTTTAAATCCAGTCCATAAGAAAATTCATCCGTTGGCAGATAGCTGAGCCAGGTAGAATAAAGTGATTTTAAAAGCCCGTCACCCATATCCGGTATAAATAATGTTTTTCTGTTTGTTCCAAAGGACCGGATCGTTTCTGCCAATTCTCCCAGTGTGATGGAAAATTCAGGTTCCACCCTCATTTCCGATATCTCCGGCCTGCCGGATTCCTGAATCAGGGATAAAAAAGAACGGACCACATCATCGATGTATACGAGTCTGAGTTTATAGTCAGGATCTCTTATCTGTAACGGCAAATTCCGGGCGGTATTATAGCAGTATGTGGCAACAACAGAGTTGTAATTCGGCCTTCCCCATTTTCCAAAAACATTGGGTAAACGGTAAATATAAGCGCTGCCCTTTTTTACATTGCCTCGTATATAATCCTCAGCCTCTTTTTTGCTTTTGCCATAGGGGTTATCCTGGGTTGCCTGTATGGAGGAAGAAAATATGATTTTATAGAAATGCCCGCTCTTTTCCAGTCTGTCTGTTATAAAGCGGGTGAGATCATAGTTATCTATCTGAAAACCTCCGGGATCCGGAGGTCTGTTTGATCCGGCGAGGTGAAAAACGATATCGGCCTGATCCAGCAGCGTTTCCCAAACCTGTTTCTCATCACGCCTGCTAAGGCCGGAAACCTGAATATTTTCCATCCTGCGCAGATGTTCGAGCAGATTTAATCCGATAAACCCCTGCGATCCTGTAACTACAATATTCATTTGTTATTTTTCAGTTCTTCCCGAACATAATCCAGGCCGGAGAGAAGATTTTTGGTCTCTTCCAGGTTCAGTCGTGTCGTATTATTGGAATTATAATCGTCGATCGTGGCCAGTTTTTGTTCTCCTTCTGAAAAATATTTGGAATAATTCAAATCCCTCCCGTCCGTAGGAATTCGGTAGAAGTCACCCAGATCTTCCGCTTTTGACATTTCTTCCCGCGTACACAGTGTTTCATATAGTTTTTCACCATGCCGGATACCGATGATTTTAATTTCGTTGGATGCATTAAAAATCGATTTGAGGGCGAGGGCGATATCCATGATCGTGCTTGCAGGAGATTTCTGAACGAAAATATCTCCCGGCTGCGCATGATTGAAAGCGAATTCAACCAGCTCCACCGATTGTGCGAGTGACATCATAAAACGCGTCATGGAAGGCTCGGTGATAGTGATCGGTTTATTTTCTTTAATCTGCTTTATGAACAATGGGATTACTGAACCCCGGGAGGCCATCACATTTCCATACCGGGTAGCACAATAGACATTCCCGGTTCCGTTCAGTAATCTGGATTTAGCCACCATCAGTTTTTCCATCAGGGCCTTGGTGAGTCCCATGGCATTGATCGGATAAACCGCTTTATCAGTACTCAAAACGATCACCCGATTCACACCATTCTGCCAGGCTGCCTGCAAAACATTTTCGGCGCCCAGGATATTGGTGCGAACCGCCTCCATGGGATAAAACTCACAGGAGGGCACCTGCTTCAATGCCGCAGCCTGAAAAACATAGTCCACACCGATCATGGCATTATTGATGCTGTTGAAATCCCGTACGTCCCCGATATAATATTTAATTGAATCATTCTTATATTCCAGCCGCATGTCATCCTGTTTTTTTTCATCGCGGCTGAACACCCTGATTTCCTTAAACCCCTGTGTAATAAATTTTTTCAGCACAGCATTACCAAAAGACCCGGTACCACCGGTTATCAGGAGTATTTTATCCTTATACCTGTTTGTGCTCATTGTAAAATGAATTATTTTCTTTTATAAAGACCAATGATCCAATAATACTTCTTTTCTTTTGGCCAGAATAGCTTTGGGACAGCGGTAAAATAGGAAATCAGGCTCCGTTGCTGTTTTTGTGTTTGTCCGGCAACCTCTTCCTGCGGAACTATGGAAACCGGTTTTTCATGCGATTTATATCCGCATACAGGACATATCGGAGAACGCCATTGCCTGAAATGTTCAGGATAGAAAAACCTGGTAAATTCAAAATGTCCTTTAAAAAAATATTCCACGCCCGTTTTTTTTGTGGATATGCATTCAAACCCGAATTTGTCCAGCAGGTGCAGCATCGTCTCTTCTGAAAAATTCCGCAAATGAAGGTCGGCATTAAACATCGTTTTGCATTGCGGGCACTGAGTATGATTTTTTTCCAGGTTTTCAGCGTATGGTACGCTGATGATGACGTATTTTTTTGAAATACGGGCAAGTTCCGAGAGTGCCTTCTGGTAAACTGCTACCGGCAGGTGTTCGATGACTTCCAGGCAGGTGGCACAGTCAACCGAATGATCCGGCAATGGGATATCAGCAATATCTCCTTCCTTCTTTTCAGTTTTTACAAATTTCAGGGCAGTTTTGCTCCGGTCAATAGCAAGCAGGCTGAGATTTGGAAATTCCTTTTGAAGGTAATTGACGAAAACACCATTTCCGCAACCAATATCAGCCAGATAGTGTGTATCGGAAGGAATGATGGCTGCTGTTTCACGGATACGGTTTAAATTGTTTTCATCCTGAATCGCTTCTCCGTCCCAGAACCTGTCTGATTCATAATACTCCTGCTCAAAACTGCTCATAATATAAAATCCATTAAATGATAGTTACCGACCCGGTTTCGTTTAGAATGGATTTACCATATACCAGGTCTATCTGATTCCTTATAGTATTCTTGTTTAATTTCTCTCTAACAAGCCTCCGGTTAAGGTTAGCCGCCCGGTCCACTAAACTGTCATCAGATAATGCCATGGAAATGGCTGCTGCTATATTGTTTTCATCAGTGGGTACAGTTAATAGACCGTTTACACCGTCTTCTATCCAGTCTTCCGTAATGGCGGTATTGGACTGGATTGGAAAGGCACCGAAAGCCATGGCCTCCAGCATGGTGTTGGGAACACCGTCGCTCAGGTTATTCGTGATGGAAATACGCGACTGACCGGTTATTACCAGAATATCCTGGTATTTCAATTCATCAGAAACACTAAGCGAAAATTCATTCCCGTTCTGTATTTCCCTGATCACAGGTAAAAGCTGCGGGTTGCAACTATATATAATTACTTCGTAGCCTCTGAGCAGTGGTTTTATAATTCGTAGCGCTTTTAGAGCTACACTGGCCAGTCGTTCCTGACCTTCATATCCCTTTAAAATGATTTTTCTTCTTGCAGAAGATTGAATGCCCGATTCCAGTTTATCAAATAACGGAAAGTCCGGGCTCCCGCCTACGGAAGGGATAATAACGGCTTCTTTACTGAATCCGAATTCCCGGGCAATTTTCAGGTCCCGGTCACCTTCTACAATCAGGGCTCCGATGCCTGACATCAGTTTCTTCAGCTGAGCCTGGTGATTTGGAAATGCACCAAAATATTGCAGGTCGATTCCCCAGGTAGAATGTATCCAGAATGGATTATTTTTTTGAAGCCTGAGACTGTTAACAAGGTATCCTGCATTCTGTGTTTCCATGCTGTGAATGATCTCAGGACGAAGTAATTCAATTGTTCTATTGAGTGATGACCGCAGCCAGGATTTTATTTTACCGGCAAATTTTTTTGCCAGTGCACTACCAGTAAATTTCTCGAGGGATGTATAAACGACGGAAGGATTTTTGTAGTTCAGGCCCTGATGATTATTTTCTTTATTCAAAGGCAGTTGCCAGACTGTAATATCCTTCAGCAGCGGATGGATGTTCTTAAAGGGAACAGAGGGAAATAAATGAACATCGTATTTTGACTGATCCAGCTGGGATATCCATCTGGCTGTATGGATGCTGTCTGAAAATGCAACGATCAGTATTTTGATCTTCTTTCTGTCCACTAAATTGCCTTTGTACCCGAAGATTTTATCTTTCTGACAATATTTCTTACATAAGAAGGTACCAGCGGATGATCCAGCCATCCGCTGTGCCGGATTAATTTTAGTTTCTTGCCTCTCTTAAATTTTTCATACTGATAAAACAATTCATAGTATGATCTGGCTCTTTCTGCAACATCATATTCATTCTTCACTTTTTGAAAGCAGCCCTGGCTCATTTTCTCCAGCAGGTTACGATCCATGTTCAGCCTTCTGATCGAATTTACAAGTCCTTCTTTTTCGCCCGACTTTATCAAAAATCCAATGTCTTCAGTAATAATTCTTCCGATTCCTTCATTGAACCGGTACATGACAGGAACCACGCCTGCGCTCATGGCTTCCAGCATAGCTACCGGAAGTCCGTCCTTGTAAGAAGGCAGGATAAAAATATCATGATTTGAACACTCTTCTAATACATCCTCCTGCGTCGCCAGTGTCAGCATTTTAAAATTGCCCCTGTCTTTGACTTTTTTCCAGAAGTTATCCTTTTCAGCGCCGTCTCCCACAATCGTCCATTGAACGGGAATCCCGGCTTTTACAAGCAGCTCATCTATCTCCGGCAATTCAAAAATTCCTTTCAGTTTATGGATCCTTGCAAGAAACAGCAGTCTTAAGGGCTGATCCGGGTTTGGCAAACGTAAATGTACAGCCCTCTCAATCCCATAAGGCAGGTAAAAAACAGATTCTTTACGTGCAGGAAGCAACCTGACTAATTCATCATAGAAAAAAGGATTGTGCGCTATAAATACATCTATCAGGAAAGAATATTTCACTGCCGGTGCCAAATATCCCTCGTCATGGCATATGAAGAAAACCGTTTTAGGTTTTGACGTATAATTTTGAATAGCCACCAGCTCCTCTGCGAAATTTGTAATATAGGCTCCCGGTTCTCCGTTGAGTTCATTTGCGATTTTTTTTGCCCGGTCATAAATATTATCCTTAACCTCAAAAGGAATTATACGCTCATCATCTATAACTCCGAAGGGTGCCGGGGGAAGAGAGTCTTCATCCTGCAGATGCCTTTCCAGCAGCCATGTCTTCTTCATTTGCAGGAATGGATCGAATTTTAGCAGGTTGTAGTAAAAACTCTGCACACCGCCTATCTTATACTCAGAGAAAAAAACCAGTTCCGGAATCAAGACAAATTTTTTAACCAGCTGCCCACCTGCCTGATACCATCTCCAAAGGAAACTTTTGATTCAAAGCCAAGTCCTTTCAAACGGGAAATATCGGCGCACCAGTTTAGGGGATCACCCGCCCGTACCTGCTGATTGAAGTTCAACCGGATTTTTTTTTCAAAGCAGGATAAAAATTGTGAAACGGCATCCTGTACCGAAGTTTCAGTTCCCGACGCGATATTATAAATTTCGCCTGAATGGTCTCCTTTTTCCAGGATGGTTTCCATGGCAGCAACAAGATCCGATATAAAAATAAAATCCCGGCTTTCCTTACCGGTACCCCATAATTCTATGGCATCGGATGCTGACAGGTATTTTCGGTGAACGTCCCAGAATAATTGTTTTCTCAGA
>JGI24806J26614_1000059_pt1 | contig 19387 bp, 20 predicted proteins | sample Kansoi200umMDA_FD_26614 | JGI IMG/M metagenome (IMG submission 26614)
GAAAAAGCCAAACGAAAATAATACCCGAGGTTCGTGATATTAAATAATTTATTTGATGCTTTTATAAACATGTGGCCCGTTTCATACGTAGAATGTTTTTGAATTAATAAGTACAGCACTGCATGCGTATAATAAGACAACCCGGGGATTTAAAAGGGATTAAAGTACTTCTTATTGGAGGGTCGGCCGGAAGCATGGAAGTGATTCTTGATATCCTTAAACACCTGAAGTCTGACTTGTCAATTGCTATCATTATCATAATTCATAGAAAAGCAACATCAAATTCCGGATTAACAGAACTTTTCGACAGACGGTCTATTGTTGATGTATGTGAGGCGGATGAAAAAGAAAAGATATTGCCGGGTAATGTGTATCTCGCTCCTGCAAATTATCACTTGTTGATCGAAAGCGATCATACATTCTCATTAGACACTTCAGAAAAGGTTCAGTATTCAAGACCAAGTATTGATGTTACCTTTCAATCAGCGGCAGAAATATATGGAGAATCATTAGCTGCTCTATTATTGTCGGGTGCCAATTCCGATGGAGCTGAAGGAATATTAAATATCGCCATATCCGGTGGATTGACAATTGTTCAAAGTCCGGAAACCGCGGAGGTTGATTTTATGCCGAAAGCTGCCATTTTAAAGACTGTAGTAGATTATATAATAGAAACTAACGAGCTGCCAGACTTTGTAAATAAATTATCTGCAGCTCAACTTTCAGAGTAAACGCTTCTGATCTGTTCCCTGAGGTTGTATTTCGATGCCATCACTTCACCATAAGCGCCTGCAGTTCTTATTCCAACGAAGTCGCCGCGATATGATTCGGGCATCTCGACCTCCTTTCCAAAGCAATCAGTAGACTCACAAATCGGACCCACAATATCATATTTTACAGTTTCAGATTCGGCGTGGGCTTCCCGGGAAAGATTTTCCATTTTATGATAAGCCTGATATAAAGCCGGACGCATTAATTCGGTCATTCCCGCATCTAATACCAAAAAATGCTTTTTAATACCATTTTTAACATATAGCACCCGGCTTATTAATGTTCCGCAATGTGCTACCAGGGCTCTTCCAATCTCAAAATGAATTTCCTGTCCCGATGTGCGCTCAAGAAATTCATTAAATATTTTAAAATAATCTTCAAATTCGGCTATCGGCTTTTCATCCGGATTATGATAATCAACACCTAATCCTCCACCAACATTTAACACTTTCAATATAAAGCCCCGCTCTTCGAACCAGATCTTAATTTCGTTAACTTTTATACAAAGGCTTTTGAAAACATTCAAATTTGTAACCTGTGAACCAATATGAAAATGAATCCCTTTAAGATAAATATTTTTTGCGCGTGTGAGGACTTCGGCACAGGCTGGCAAATCCCACTGATTCACACCGAACTTATTTTCTTCTAAACCCGTAGTGATGTTATGATGGGTATAAGCATCAACATTGGGATTGATACGGATAGCCACCTGAGCAACTTTATTTACCCTTTTCGCTAAATCATTAATAACTTCCAGCTCCTGCACAGATTCCACATTAAAGCAGAAAATATCTTGCTCAAGCGCTTGAATAATCTCTTTGTCTGTTTTTCCTACACCTGCAAAAACAACTTTATCTGGTGAGAAACCAACTTCAATAGCCTTTTTAACTTCATTCCCGCTCACACAATCAGCACCAAAGCCGGCCTTCTGAACCATCTCAATTACACGCTGATTAAAATTTGCTTTCATAGCGTAGTGCACATGGAAGTCATACTTATCTGCAGCAGCTTTACAGGCAGTTAATGTCTGCTGTAACAAATTAAGATCATAGTAATAAAATGGTGTTTCCACAGATTGGAAACGGCTTAAAGTATCAGGATTAAACATTCGAAAGATATATCACTGTTTAAGTGTTTTGAATTGATATTTTGTTTGCGGTTAAAACAACCTGCTGTGCAAGCTCCTTAAGGCTTCGGTCTTATCAGCGGTATCGACTAATACGGAGATATTATAATGACTTGCACCATAAGAGATCATCCGGATCGAGATATGTTTTATCGCTTCAAAAACACGGGCCGCATATCCATGAGATTCGTACGAGAAATCACCTACAACGCAGATAATACTTTGTTCTTTACTCACTTCCACACTACCGAAATCTTGTAAAGCTTTCACAATGTCATCCAGATAGCGTGTATCATCTATTGTAACAGATACAGCAACTTCAGAAGTAGTAATCATATCAATTGGCGTTTTGTAACGCTCAAAGATTTCGAAGACCTTTCTCATGAAACCATAAGCCAGCAACATCCGGCTTGATTGGATTCGGATGGCAGTAATCCCATCTTTTGCAGCGATGGATTTAATTGCATTCTTTTCACTGTCGTTAGTGATCAACGTACCAGGAGCAGAAGGTTCCATGGTGTTTAATAATCTAACAGGAATTTTATATTTCTGTGCCGGAAAAACGCTTTGAGGATGAAGAATCTTTGCACCAAAATAAGCCAGCTCCGCTGCTTCCTCAAATGATAATTGTGCAATAGGCTTAGTGCCTTTTACAATCCGGGGATCGTTATTGTGCATACCATCAATATCAGTCCAAATTTGAACTTCTTCTGCCCTTATTGCTGCACCAATTAATGAAGCAGTGTAATCACTTCCGCCTCTGCGCAAATTGTCAATTTCGCCGAAAGCATTTCTGCAAATATATCCTTGAGTGATAAACAATATGTTATCGGTATGGGCGTCAAGCAAGTGCTGAAGATGAGAGCCGATATACTCTACTAAAGGCTCATTATCTTCATCAATTTTCATAAAATCTAACGCAGGAAGCAAAACAGACTTCACACCAATTTCAGAAAGGTAAAAGTGATAAAGTGCAGTTGATAATAATTCTCCCTGCGCCAAAATGATCTTTTCCTCAACAGGGGTAAATAGTTCTGATGCGAAGGAACCAATTAGGGTAAAATGGTAGTCAATAAGCTCCTTCCCATTTTTTAAACCTTCTTCCGTAGAAAAAAGTTCCTTTATAAAAATCTTATATTTTTCATAAAGTGCATCAGTATGTTCTTTTGCAACACGTTTGTTTCCATCCAGAAAAGCTTGCGAAATTTCAACAAGGCTGTTTGTAGTTCCCGATACTGCAGATAAAACAACTATTTGTTTACCCTTTGGATTTATAATGCTCAGTAAGCTTTTCATCCTCTCGGGGCTCCCTACTGATGTACCTCCAAATTTTAAAATCTTCATTAGAATAAGAATTATTTATAAAGCTCCTGTACAGACAGCTTATTATCAGTTAAAACTCATTACAGGCTTACTCCTGATTATTGAGGCGCAAAATTAGTTAAATGCCTGATATTATAAGACTCAGAACGAAATTCTTTATGAATTAAAATGTGCCTAAAAAAATTAGCCGAATTAAAACCAAATTAATTGTCGTTTGTAATTTATCTAAAGCTAATTCCAATGAACCGGTCTAAAGTATATGACAAAACAGACAAGGATTTAATCAGCGTTTTTGCAGAAGATGAATTAAACTATTGGTCACTTAAATGGGGTGTTTCGAAAGAAACTATTAAGAGTGCAGTAAAAGCATCCGGATGTAATTCGGTATCAAAAGTTTACACCTATCTGGTGAATGCGAATAAACTAAGATTTAGTTAAGATTAAACAATTTCGGAAAGATCCTGCAATAAAAATTTGTGGGATTTTTTTATGCCAGTCTACCCCCGCCGATTCTTCTGCACGATTCTTCCCTATACTCTCGACTTCTTTGAGTTTTTTTATTCAGCAACTACTAATCCTTCTTTAAAATATAATCTTCTCTTGAGCGTAAAATATGATTCATATTTAAAGTGGCCCATTCAGATAGATTAATAAGCTGCCCTAGCAAACTCCTGCCCAAATCTGTAAGTTGATATTCTACTTTAGGCGGTATTTGTGGGAACACAGTACGTGTAACTAAGCCATCCTGCTCCAAATGTTTTAATGTAACCGTTAGCATTCGCTGAGAGATGCCATGTATTCCTTTTTTTAACTCTCCAAAGCGTAATTTTTCGGTTCTCCCTAACATAATTATCGCATGTACTGACCATTTATCACTTATCCTATCGATCACATCAGTCACGGGACAATAGTGATTTGTCGAATGATTGTCAGGAAAATGTTCTATTGCGTTTTCCATAGTGCCCTCCTGCTCTTTATTTCCAATGGTTACTTTCATATAACTGAGTAATTAATTTGTGCCATATTGTTCGGTACTAAGTTACTTAATAATTTTGAGTTATTAAAAGTAACTATTGTAAAATTATGGACATACTATCATTATTAAACTGGAGATATGCCGCAAAGCGGATGACCGGTAAAAAAGTTCCTCAGGAAAAACTCGAAGTAATACTGGAGAGTATCCGCATGTCGGCCTCTTCAATCGGCCTACAGCCCTATAGAGTAATAGTAATAGACGACAAGGCTCTTCTTGAAAAAATAAAGCCAATAGCAAACAATCAGGCACAAATTACCGAAGCTTCTCACTTACTGGTATTTGCAGCCTGGACGAATGTTACGGAGCCATTAGTGGAACACTATCTCAGTCTCATTGCGAAAGAGCGAAATGTTAGCCTCGAATCCTTGGACCCAATGCGTGGATATTTTACGGGCTTATATAAAAACACACCGGAACAAAACTTTAACTGGGCGGCACGACAAGCATATATTGCCCTGGGCACCGGTTTAATAGCCGCTGCATCGCAAGAAGTAGACGCTACACCAATGGAAGGATTCGACGCCAATGCTCTTGATCAAATCCTTGGCCTCCCCGAAAAGGGATTGAAAAGTGTAACTATTTTGCCATTAGGTTATAGAGACACTGCACATGATTGGTTGGTTAAACTTCCTAAGGTAAGAACACCGAAACAAGAATTTTTCTTTTCTTATTAGTCGATTCTGGTCACTACATCTGCATAAACAAATTGTAACATACATAACAACACAATAAATAAAATGAAATCAACAGTAATTGCATTAGCCATTGTGGCATCATCATTAGGTTTAAAAGCACAAACAAAATGGGTTATAGACCCTATACATTCATCCGTAAACTTCAATATTGAACACCTGGTTATTTCCGAAGTAGAAGGCAAATTCAGAACATATAATGGATCTATTACAAGCGCAAAACCGGATCTTACGGATGCGACAATTGAGTTTGCTGTAGATGTAAACAGCATAGATACTGAAAATGACATGCGCGATAAACATTTGGTTTCCGCTGACTTTTTTGATACTGAAAAGTATCCCAAAATGACTTTCAAAAGCACATCTTTCAAAAAGCTCTCTGCGAATAAGTACTTGTTAAGCGGTAATCTAACGATCCATGGTATCACTAAACCAGCAAAGTTTAATGTTACTTATGGCGGTACAGCAAAAGATGGTTACGGAAACACCAAAGCCGGATTCAAAGCTACCACTACTATTAACCGATTTGATTATGGTTTAAAATATAATTCACTTACAGAAGCGGGCGGTGCTACGCTTGGTAAAGAGGTTGAAATTGATTTAAAGCTTCAATTCGCTCAAGCAAAGTAAATGATAAACCTATAAGGTTTTTAACCTTATAGGTTTATTAATTAATACCGTCTACGTCTATACCTATCTGCTTTAAAAGCAGAGAAGCATTAAATGTTTTGCATTCTCCTGGCTTGAGTTTGTAATCAAATAGCATTTCGCCATTTACTATTTGTATATCAAAGTAAAAATTACGAATATAATCAGGGTATGTTATCTCTAATTCTGCCAGCTGTAAATCGTGCGTAGCAACAATTCCAACTGCCTTTTGGGATACTAATTTTTCAATTACAGCTTTAGAACCTCTGTATTTATCTACCGAATTAGTTCCCCGAAGCATTTCATCTACTAAAAAATACACCTTATTATCATCCTTTAAGACGTTCAGGAGCATTTGAAGCCTATTTAATTCTGCCTTAAATGTGGAAATGCTTTCATTCAGAGAATCGCGGATGCGCATATAAGCAAAGAGATTCATTACCGTGATCTTCATCTGTTTAGCACATACCGGCGCACCTGCAAAGGCAAGAACTGCATTTATGCCAAGAGTTCTAAGGAAAGTACTTTTACCCGCCATATTTGAACCTGTTATAATATCAATTTTCAGTGAATCATTTAACCAATAGTCGTTACAAACACGTTGTGGTGATAATATTAAAGGATGCGCTAATTCCTCAGTTATATAGGTATATCCATGGTCCGGACTTATTTCAGGAAAACACCATTCTTGATAATTAGAATGTACACTGCTTAAACTTATTAACGACTCGAAGGAGGCCAGAGCGTCAAATGCCTGAGGCATAAAGTCCTTATTTTCGGATTTCCACTCTTCTATAGCAATTAACTGTCGTACATCCCAAGCCATAATCCCATTTAACAAAGGACCAATAAACATATTTAAGCGATACTCTAGCCGTTGGGCCAAAACAGATAAAATCTTAAGCTCCGATGAAAACTTAACCCCCTGTTTAGTTTTAAGTTGAGTAGTTAAGGTTATAACTAATTCAGACTCCCAAGATTCTTCCTCAATCCGCTTAAAAGCTTCCGAATAAGCAGCCAATGTTTTTCCTGTCCTGTTTAACATCCGATCGGTTTTATTAATTCTTAATTGATGGCTCAATACCAGAACAGCATTGATTAAAACAAGAAAACCCAATGGAATAGCAAAAAAAGGAACATACCACGCCACCACGGCAAGAATCAAAAAAACAAAAGGAACAAAGCGAATATAGATTGCCAAAAGAGGCTTGAAATGATTATTAACTTGATTAAAAAAAGAAAAAAGATTGTTTATATCGGAAATATCGGTGTTTCTCGCAAAAAGAAGAGAGGCTTTTAAGTTTTGAACCCAATCTAGCTTTAAAGCCAGTTCTTTCACGGCCTCTTGTCTCGCTATTATTTCATTCTCTTTCGCCGGACCGGACAACCAGGTTGATAGCTTTTCATTCCCTAATGGACTGGCAGATCGGTTAAGCAAGTTAAACAAGGATGCTTTTCCAAAAATATCCAAATCAGATGAGTAGTTATGCGTATCATTTACATAGTGTGATCCATCAGAATAAATATTGCTTTGATGTTCAATACTAGCCAACTCATTCTCACTTACCGCCTTTAATGCAATATAAAAAGCCTTGTTTTTTTCGTATGAACTTTGCCGCTTTACCAGGTAGGCAAAGCCTATAACGACTAATAAAAAAGCCAGTTGGGTTAACCAAATAATTTCAAATTGAAGTGTTTCGTAGATAAAGTAACCGCCGAGTAAAATTAAAAACAATCGCAGAAAAGAGAACGTGTTGACCAGCTTTTCGAACCTGAGTATTTCAAAATTTGATTTCTCAACTTCCTGTTGGTAATAGCTGGTAATAGAATCTGTCATCGTGTTTTAAGATATTCGATAGCTGCTTATGTTACATTAATCTTTTGTTCCTCTAACATGCATCATTATCTCTGTGGCATGTGGAATCTGTAATGTCTGTCCCGGAGTAACCTTCAAAAAACGTTTAAGATATACATCGGTGATACCTTGTAGTACTTTGCGATGCGCTGCTTCAAACTCCTTTTCCAATACAGCGAATCGGCCTAATTGCATTGTACCTCTTTCGTCCACTAAAAGATAAAATGTATGAGTGAAATCTTTATAGGCATTTTTTACATTTATATAGTATTCAGGATATAAATATTCATCCGAAGCTTTATAATCAAGATCATCTTTGGAGAATTTCTTCTTGTCAACAATAATTTGTTCAGTTCTGCTTTGAAATTCTACGGGAATACGGGCAGCAAATAAACTGTCTGATACATGGGAATACTTGTTTGCGCGTTCAATTAAACGTTTCACAAAAGCTGTATCCTTATTTAACGGTCTGCGCATCTTTTCGGTATCCGATTTCAATACATTCTTAATATAGTTCTCCGAATAAAACCGCATATAGACCTTGGATAAATCTCGGTTCACCTCCCTGCCCTGAACGCGAAGCAGCTGAAACTCCAGACTATCCTTAGTTAGATGGATAACTCTTAACCATTCGCGGGCAAAATTGATCACATTTTTATGATCAAAATATATGGGATAAGAAACATAACGCTTTTTATCCGGACTATAAATCTTAACAGAATCGCCGGGAAGAAAATAAATCACCCATTCTGGCACTTGCTGAAAGCCCTGTTCACTGAAACACAAACCTGTATCAAATTCTCGTCGGGTTTCAATAAATTTGATACCCTGCACATTTTCGAACGAAGGCCGGTCCGATTTTTTATCTTTTTCGTTACAGGCAATTATAAACATTAAAAGAAGCACAGAGAATAACTTGTGCAAATACATATCACTCCGCATTATTGCGAATTAAAGAATTCTTAATCGGTTATTATATATTAATTAAGTTTTTAGGGAGCTTAAACTCAATACGGTCTTGAATTTAAGGGATGAATTTTTCATTAATTAGTAAAAAACGCCTTTAAGTGATCTTAATAAATACAATCAGGAATCGTATTTTAGCCTCATGCTTAATGAGAATTTAGATCCGAATGCTGAGCGGCTTTCTTCTACAGAACGGGATATAGAAAAAGTGTTACGCCCGCAGGTATTTGAAGATTTTACGGGTCAGCATAAAATACTTGAGAATCTAAAAATTTTTGTCCAGGCCGCAAAACTTCGTGGGGAAGCACTGGACCATGTGCTTTTACATGGGCCTCCTGGATTGGGCAAAACCACCTTATCAAATATCATTGCAAATGAGATGGGGGTAGGTATTAAGATCACTTCGGGACCGGTATTAGATAAACCGGGAGATTTGGCAGGTCTCTTAACCAACCTTGAAACCGGAGACATCCTTTTTATAGATGAAATTCACCGCTTAAGCCCTTTGGTAGAGGAATATTTATATTCTGCCATGGAAGACTTCAAAATTGATATTATGATCGAAACGGGGCCTAATGCCCGGTCGGTACAGATATCATTAAATCCATTTACTTTAATTGGCGCTACCACCCGGTCAGGATTACTTACCGCACCGTTACGTGCGCGTTTTGGAATCAACTCCCGGCTTCAATATTATGATGCCAAACTTTTAACAACCATAGTCCTTCGCTCCTCCTCTATTCTCAATACAAACATAAGTGACGAAGGAGCATATGAAATTGCAAGAAGAAGTCGTGGTACGCCACGTATTGCAAATGCGCTGTTGCGCCGTACGCGCGATTTTGCTCAGATAAAAGGCAATGGAAGTATTGATACCGAAATTGCTAAGTATGCATTAAATGCACTGAATGTTGATGAGCATGGTCTGGATGAAATGGATAACAGAATTCTTGTTGCCATTATAGACAAATTTAAAGGTGGGCCCGTTGGACTAAAAACCATCGCAACCGCTGTTGGCGAAGATGAAGGAACGATAGAAGAAGTTTACGAGCCTTTTCTGATTCAGGAAGGCTTTTTAATGCGCACATCGAGAGGAAGAGAAGTTACAGATCTGGCGTATAAACACTTGGGAAGGTTGAGACCAGGGGGCGCTCAGACCTTGTTTTAATACAGAGTTTGTCGTCCGACCTGAATTGGTCATGCTGAGCCTGTCGAGAATTTGCCAAAACCGCTATTTATTTCAACAAGCTCTGCATGACTTATTCAATCGCATTAAAACTCGTCCATTGAAGCGGCGTATAATTCGTACCAATCCTGTCTGTCGAGTTCTATAGAAAACGCATTCGCAATATTCCTGATTCTTTTTTCATCCGTAGTGCCAATTAAAGGGATCGCACCTAATTTAACCAGCCATGCAACAGCAAGAGATTCGATATCAGCATTATATTTAGGGCTTATTTCTTCCAGCTTCTTGCGCACCTTTACGGCCAAGCCATCTGTACCATTGGCTATTCTTCCTTCTGCAAGCGGAGCGGAAACCAGCGGGTGCATATACCTCTGTTTGATGTAATCCATCTGGCCATTTTGAAGTGCAGAAGTATTCAAAAGATTAAGCTCTATATGATTGGTTACTATTGGTCTCTTTAGATAAGAAGCAAGTAATTGATGCTGAAAAACAGAAAAGTTAGATACACCAATATTCTTAATCTTTCCCGATTCTTTTAGTTGTTCGAGAGTTAATGCAGTCTCCTCCAAATTAGAAATTGGATCAAGCTGATTTAATAAAAAGATATCGATATAATCAGTCTTTAACTTGCGTAAAGAGTTGTCTACACTTTTTATAATATGCTCGCTTGAAGTATTATAATGTTTCACCCTTACATCGGGATCATTTGCATGAGGAAGAAGTAAGCCACATTTAGTAAATAAAACAATATCTTCTCTTTTAAAAGATTTTTTACTAATTGCTTCGCCAAATAACTCCTCGCACTGATATGAGCCATATATGTCAGCGTGATCGAAAGTATTAATACCCAATTCTAAGCATAGGTTAATAATATTCTCCATCGTAACTGATGTATCGTTAACTTCATCCCAGCGGTAAAAACCATACACTGCAGGTGATACTTTAGGACCCGAATCGCTTAAATAAATTTTCTCCATGTTATAATTACTCGTATGCAATTATCGCATTAAATGCGACAGCATAAAAATTAATTAGCAATTTAATAGAAACTCATCCCTGAAACTAGATTTACCTACCCTTATCTCATTAAATGATATATTTACATTATTCAAAATTAAGATGGTTTTCGATTTCCGTTTAAAAGTATTTCACACCGTTGCACATAAACTAAGCTTTACCAAAGCAGCTACCGAATTATTTATATCTCAGCCCGCAGTTACAAAACATATCCATGAACTCGAACAGCAACTGGGCCATGCTATTTTCAAAAGAAATGGAAACACAATCTCGCTAACACCTGCAGGAACTATCTTACTGCGGCATACAGAAAAAATATTTGACACCTACGCCGCGCTTGAAGCGGAACTGACACAGTTAAGTGACATTACGAGCGGAAATTTACGTATCGGCGCCAGTACAACTATCGCTCAGAATATTCTTCCACGCATTTTGGCATTGTTTAAAAAGTCGTACCCCTCTGTTTCTTTCAGTTTTGTTCAGGGGAACACCGACTCAATCTCGCTACAACTTATTGCTGAAAAATTGGATATTGCATTAGTTGAAGGAAATTCACATTTTCCACAATTGACGTATGAGCCATTTTCTAAAGATGAAATTGTATTAGTAACCCGTGCAAATAGTAACTTATCTAAACTGGTAGAAATAAATCCAGAAGAGCTTTTAAATATTCCTTTGGTTTTACGCGAGCATGGTTCGGGCACGCTGGATGTAGTTTTTAAAGTACTATCAGATGCTAAGATCAATCCAAAAGATTTAAAGGTAGAAACGCAATTTCAAAGCAGCGGGAGTATTAAACAATACCTTTTTCACTCTGAAACCGCTGCATTTCTTTCCATCCAATCGGTACTAAAAGAATTAAAGTACAATGAGTTGAGTATCATAGATATAAAAGATCTTGATATCTTCAGAACTTTTCAATTCATTCAGCTTCATGGGAATAATTCAAAGCTTACTGACTTATTTAAACGATTTTGCAAAGCCCATAACTTAAAGTAATAGAGCATCACAAATTGTGATTTGACTCTGGAGGAGAATAGAATCACTTTTGTTCCATAATAATTTTTTAATTATGGAACGAATAGTAACAGACATATGTATAATCGGAGCAGGACCAGTAGGACTTTTTGCTGTTTTTGAAGCCGGGTTACTTAAAATGCGCTGCCACCTGATTGATGTTTTGCCTCAGGTTGGCGGACAACTCTCAGAAATATATCCGCAAAAGCCCATTTATGACATTCCGGGATTTCCTGTAATAAACGCACAGGAATTAGTAAATGGATTGATGGATCAGATTGAGCCCTTTAAGCCTGGATTTTCTTTAGGAGAACGTGTTGACCATCTGGAACGGTTAGAAGATGGATCCTTTATCGTGAAAACGAATGAGAACACCGAAGTTCATAGCAAATCCGTAGTTATTGCCGGAGGTTTAGGATGTTTTGAGCCTCGGAAACCTTCCATTGATGGACTCGATCAATTTGAAGGCAAAGGAGTTTCTTATATGGTAAGAAATCCGGAATTGTACCGCGATAAAAAACTGGTGCTATCTGGCGGTGGCGATTCGGCGCTCGATTGGACCATCTTTCTTGCTGATATAGCTTCGGAAGTAACATTAGTGCATCGCGGGGATACATTCAGAGGAGCTCCAGACTCTGCAGAAAAAGTTTTCAATCTGGCTGCCGAAGGAAAAATCAACTTGATTCTTCAGTCCCACATTACTGCTATCCATGGCAATGGTCATTTAAAAGAAGTGACAATTCAAGGGAAGGATAATATATCCACTAGAGAAGCAGATTACTTAATTCCACTTTTTGGATTAACCCCTAAACTAGGACCCATCGCAGAATGGGGTTTAAATATTGATAAGTCTGCCATTGAAGTAAACACTGTTGATTATTCTACAAACATTGAGGGAATATTCGCGATCGGCGATATCAACACCTATCCGGGTAAACTGAAATTGATTCTTTGCGGATTTCATGAAGCCGCTTTGATGGCCCAGAGTGCTTTCAAATATGTATATCCCGATCAAAAATTAAGTTTTAAATACACTACTGTTTACGGAGTAAATACCTTTTAAAATGATAAAAATCAAAGTTGAAGATACAGAAGGTAAGGTTCAGGTTATCGAAGTTCCTGAAGGAATTAACTTGAATTTAATGGAGACTTTAAAAGCTTATGAGTATGATTTAAGAGCCACCTGCGGGGGCATGGCCCTTTGTTCCGATTGTCACTGCCAGGTTCATGAAGGCTGGGATAAACTCCCGGAAGCACAGGAGCAAGAATTGATAACCTTGGATTCCAGGCCTGACGCAACCGCAGTAAGTCGACTAGCCTGCCAAATAAAAATTAGCCCCGAAATAGATGGCCTGTCCATTAAATTAATGGGTGAAGGTGATTAGATAGGGTTTTACTCACTTCTTAAACTACCTGCATTTATAACAAAGCCTAAACTGAATCCTGAAGTTCCGGCCTTAAGATAATCTCTATTTTTTAGGCCAAAATTGCTGGCTGTTGTATACTGTAGTTGAACGGCATTACTAAGACGCATCCTTGTGAAAAAGATTGGCTCAATGAAAATATTATCTTCCTTGGGCTGATTAATATTATTTAATTTAAAATCTTTCATATTGAGATAGCTCCCTCTTATAGCTGTTCCATAGTTTAAAGGGAACTTTTTCCCAAATAACCTCAGATCTTTCTCCTTTTTAGAACTATAGTTTACCTGAATAAAGCCTTTGGAAAAAGTCATTTCCTGCCTGTCGTAGGTCATCTCGCCTATCGAATTCACATTATTATAAATGCGTTCACTTTTTCCTTTACCTAAGCCACCGTAAATTTCAAGTATTCTATTGTCCGACGGTCCAAAGGTGGTAAAATATCCCCCTCCCATCTCAATCATATTCTGCCTGAAGTCTTTTTTACGCTGCTCTCTATTCATAAAAGAACCGTTCAGAATAACACCAAAATTATTTGACACTGCATAAGCTGTATTTAAACTAGCGTTGCCTTTTAACGAGATATGGCCGCTCGCATGCAGTTCGCCTTGAGTACTTAGCATGGGAGTGTTGGGTACATTAGGCATATACAACGACGAACAGCTATTTAAAAACAACAATATCATAAAAGTAATGGGTACTAATACCGGAATCTTCGTATTCATAAGTTGTGCGTGTCTATCAGAATCACAGGTAATACATATTGAACGCAAAACTGTTTAAATTTTAATTAATGACAATAGTTAATCTTTATTTATAGTATCTAGACGAAAATTTATCGCTCACGGAATTTTTGGCCTGAATATTGAATATATAATTAACTATAAGATAACAAACGTAACCAGTACTATTCCACGATGAAAAGATATATTTTAATACCCGCCCTAATGGCAACGATGTTTTTAATGAATACCTGTGCAGTTAATCCTGTAACTGGAAAAAAACAGGTTGTATTAATGTCTGAGGCGCAGGAAATTGCCATGGGCCAGGAAGCGGACCCCCAAATTATTGCACAATATGGCTTGTATGATGATAAAAGTTTACAAGACTTCATTAATCAAAAAGGAAAAGCCATGGCAGCGGTTTCGCATCGCCCGGGGTTAAATTATCAATTTCGGGTTGTCGATTCCGAGGTAATAAATGCGTTCGCAGTACCCGGAGGCTATGTTTATTTCACCCGTGGAATTATGGCGCACTTTAATGATGAAGCGCAATTTGCAGGCGTATTAGGACATGAAATAGGACACATTACAGCGCGACACTCGGTAATTCAGCAACGTAATTCATTATTAGGCCAAGTTGGACTCATTGCAGGTATGGTTATTTCACCGAGATTTGGCCAATTTGCGCAGCAGGCTTCGCAAGGACTCGGTCTTTTATTTTTGAAATTTGGTCGCGATGACGAGCGTGAGTCTGATCGATTAGGAGTAGAGTATTCCTCAAAAATTGGATATGATGCCAATCACATGGCCGATTTCTTCACTACTCTGGAAAGAAGTTCTGCCAGGAGCGGCGCGGATGAATTGCCCGATTTCTTATCGTCTCACCCTAATCCAGGAAGCAGAAACGTTGCGGTTAATCAATTAGCTGCTGAATGGAAACAAAAACTTAATCTTACAAATCCTCAGGTTAACAGAAATACTTATCTGCAACGAATAGACGGCATAATTTACGGTGAGGATCCAAAACAGGGTTTTGTTGAGAACAATGCATTTTATCACCCCGTATTAAAGTTCCAGTTTCAAATCCCCAGTGGATGGGCTCATCAAAACTCACCGCAAACTTTTCAAATGGCTCCAAAAGATGGAAAAGCTATGATGATGCTCACCATGGCTCCGGGTAAAACCTTACAGGAAGCTGCAAGTGCAGTTCTTCAGCAAAACAACCTTACTGCAGTTGATACCAGAGAGACTACGGTGAATGGATCAAGGGCAATTGCAATGGTTGCTGATCAAAAACAGGAACAAGGTACATTGAGAACATTGTCATACCTTATTCAATATGGAGAGAATATTTATCATATGCTAGGTGTGAGTAATTTAAATGACTTTAATACTTATGCGCAATATTTCACCAATTCAATGCAAAGCTTCAAAGCGTTAACTGATGCATCGAAGCTCAATAAAAAACCAGAACGTGTACGTATCAAAACAGTGAAGCAAGCATCTACTTTAGACCAGGCCTTGAGAAGTTTTAATGCCCCCGCTGCGCGCCTTGAAGAACTTGCCATATTAAACGGCATGAAATTAGGCGACAGACTTTCAGCTGGTACTTTAATTAAAGTTATTGAGCAGTAATAAAATAAGTCCCAAAAGCAAAAATCGGTAATTCACGAGGCAATATATAGTACTTGCTTTAGTTAATCTGTTATAATAATAACCAGAAAGGTTATATCTTTGGTCTGATACCTGTAACTTGCTTCAGTATACAGCTATCTAATGGATGATGATTAATGAAAAGCGGTAAAGACTGTATCGATTCTGGCTTACTTGAATTGTATGTACTTGGACAAACCACTCCTGAAGAAAATTTGGAGATTGAACTCCTGGCGACCATAGATCCCTCTGTAAAAAAAGAATTAACTGAAATAGAGCTTGCGCTAGAAACTTACGCATCAAACAATTCTGTTGAGCCAAACTCGACAATCAAACCACTTCTATTGGGTATGATTGATTATTCAGATAGAATACAAGCTGGAGAAGCGCTGTCATTTCCACCCTCATTACAGCAAAATTCAAAAGTAGATGATTACGAAGAATGGTTAAACCGTACAGATATGGTTGCGCCGAGTGATTTTAATGATATTTATGTTAAAATTTTAAGCCATACTCCTGATATTACTACGGCTATCGTCTGGATTAGAGAGATGGCACCACAGGAAATTCATGACAATGAATTTGAAAGATTCCTGATTGTGGAAGGAACATGTAATATCACTATTGAAGATGAGGTGCATCAGCTAAGTGCGGGCCATTATTTAAGTATCCCATTGTATAAAAAACATCATGTAACCGTTACTTCTGAAATACCTTGTAAAGTTATTTTGCAACGAGTAGCGGCTTAATCTCCTGGTTCTTTATTTGAACATTTCTGATATATTTGCCGCTTTAATATTATAATATGCTTACACATCACGTATTATTCTGGCTAAAAGCCAATACTACTGAGGACCAAAAACAAAGTTTTCGAAAAGGACTCGAATCATTAACAGATATAGAAAGTGTGTGCTCAATTTATATTGGTACCCCAGCCCCCATCGACAGGCCTGTAGTTGATATAACGTATACTTTTTCTTTATTATTGGTTTTTGATGATTTAGCGGGTCATGATATTTACCAGGTGCACCCAATTCACAAAGCGTTTCTTGATAGCTTCAGATCTTTATTTGAGAAAGTAATTATTTACGATGCTATTTGATAAACGGGATTTGCTAGGAAGCAAAATCTTCTAATACTTCTAACATTTTATCGCGGCTAAAAGGTTTTACGATAAAGCCCTTTACCTTTTCATAATGATGAGATTTTTCATGATCAAGCGAGCTGATCGAGGAACTCACAATATAAATGGTAATGGCTTTTGGAATCTCCATATTAGTATATGCATCCAAAAATTGCCAGCCATCTACAAATGGCATTTGAATATCAAGAAAAATTAGATCTGGTAAGCTCTGCGGATCCGCATAATTTTCAGCAATATAGGTTAAAGCTTCCTGCCCATCATAGAATTCTAGAATAGTATCTGCTTTACCGGATTTTTCTAATATTCTTCGCGTTAAAACATGAAAAATTTTATCATCATCAATAATTGCTATTGTTGTGCTTAACGCCATATTAGAAAATCACTTTAAATGTAGAGCCTTGTTCCGGTTCACTTTGTACGGATATAGTGCCCCCTAATGTTTCAATTTGATTTTTTAAAATAAATAATCCGAGTCCCTTACTTTCATAGCCCTTATGAAAAACCTTATTTAATTTAAATATTTGATGCCCATATCGCTGCAGATCAATACCTAAACCGTTATCGGCAACTTCAAGCACCACTCTATCATTTTCAAGGTAAGTACTCACTTTAACCAAACACTTTACATGAGTACGTTTATATGTAATTGCGTTAGTTATAAGATTATAAAGAATGCTTTCAATGTATATCAAAGGATATTCTATGAACGGCACTTCAAGTTTAATGCTAAAATCCACTTTTTCATTCTGCATTTGCACATTGAGCATGCTTTGAACTTTAAAAATTATCTCGTCAAAGAAACATCTCTGAAAATCGATGTTTTTATTTAGTTTAATCTCCAGGATTTTGATTAATTCTCTCAAGGTGCTGTCCAGGCCTGTACTTGCTTCTTTCAACATGGAGACATACAAATCGGCGGAAGCCTTATCTTCTTCTAACATATCAGATAGTTGCAGAATATTTCCTACCGGTCCGCGTAAATTATGAGCAACTATTCTATTAAATTCCTCAAGCTGTTCGATTTTATTTTTTAAGTCAAGCGTTGCAAGGTCCAGTTGGCTATTTTTAGTTTCTAATTGTGTGATTAAAGCTTTCGTTAAGGTTATATCAATAATTTGGGTAATGAAGAACTTGGGTTTATTACCGTCACGCATCAGCGAAACAGATAAAAGTGCCCATACCACATTACCATTTTTATGAAAGTATCTTTTTTCAACTTTGTAAGTATCAATCTCACCTTCAAGCAATAGCCTGGAATTTTCAATATTTGAGCTTAAATCTTCTGGATGAGTAATGTCTCTAAAAGTTAGCTTTGACATTTCCGTTTTCGAATAGCCAAGCATTTTACATAACGCTGGATTAACGTCTATCCAGAATCCTTCAGGGGCTACAAGCGCCATTCCTATTGCAGAGTTGTGAAATGCATTTCTAAATTTCTCCTCATTGGCCTTAAGGAGATTTTCAATATTCTTTCTTTCCGTAATATCTTTAATTGTGCCCGAAAAACGCTTAGGAGAGCCGTCTTCTGTTCTTGCAACAATCTTTCCGGTAGATAATATCCACTTATAACCACCACCTTTAGTTAACAAGCGATATTCAAGTTTGAATTTAGGAGTTTTATTACTGAGATGATCTGTTACAGTTTTTTCTACAATTTCTCTATCCAGAGGATGGATCCATTCTACCCATTGTTCAAATGACTCTCCGCTAGCTGGTTTAAATCCTATAATTTTTTTAAACTCTTCTGAATAATAATTTTCTTGCGTTAGCGGGCTATAATCCCATACACCTATCTCGCTGCCCTTTAACGCGTAAGTAAGCCGTTCTTCCGCCTTTAATACTTCCTGTTGCAGATTGTGTTTCTCAGTGATATCAATAAAAGTGGAGAAGACATACTTAATATTTTCATGTTCAAGCAGTTGCGTGTTAAAACTAAGCCATTTTGTATAATGATCAGAAACCCTTAATCCAACAACAATATCTTTTCTAGCTTGTCCCGTTCTTGCAGTAACTACGCTGGGTAACTCTTCATAAGGCATCGGATCGTTAGTAATTCTTACTTGCTTCCAATTAGGATGAACAAGCTCCTGCCCTAGTATCAACTTCCCCGATAAGCCTAAAATTTCTGGTGCCTGCTTATTAAACCCTACAATTAACCCATCAGTAGTGGTTACTAAAACCCCTTCCTCAATAGTGTCTAAAATCTTGTGTAAAAGTTCAATAGTTGAGAACATAGTTTCTATTGCACAATAAAACTTAATCAGGTTTAGAATTACTTTGTACAGAAATGTATGTACAAACGTTACTTAATTTTTAAGAAAGCATCAGAACACCCTTCAGCAGACTCAAAAAGCATTTATTAACTTAAAATTAAAACGAAATGGATAGCATTCTGTTAGTAAAGTAAATATGAATCATAGTATGAATACTAAATCTACCATTTTTACGCTGACTTGTTTTTCAATTTTAATCGTTATTGCCTGTAATAATGCGCCAAAGGGCGACCAGACAAGAATCACTGATGAACAGAAGACAGCGGAAAGTATAGGCCAAAATTTTATTGTAGATACGGCTGCTTCGAGTATCCGTTTTACGGGAAATGGGGTCGGTAAAAATCATCCTGGGAAATTTAGGTTAAGTTCAGGGAGTGTTTCAGTAGATAATAATGCGATAACAGGTGGCGAGTTTTTGATTAATATTAAATCTATGGATATGGAACAAAAAGACGAAATGTTCCAGAAAAAGCTAAAACCCCATTTATTAAGTGGTGATTTTTTTGATGCAGAGAAATTTGGAACTGCAAAATTTGC
>JGI24806J26614_1000060_pt1 | contig 19363 bp, 18 predicted proteins | sample Kansoi200umMDA_FD_26614 | JGI IMG/M metagenome (IMG submission 26614)
GGCATACCGTGGGTTACACTATTTCTTAGAGCATTTGATGCATATGACCCTTTGATTCAACCCACTTACCAGGCCTATATTGGTGACAAAAACTTAACCTATACTTTTAGCAAGGGTATCGCGGCGGCTAATGTCGCAATGATGGGCTATGGACAGGAAGCGCTTTCTATGCTGGCAGGAATGCCTTTACACAACGATTTATATTATTCAGAGTATGAGGATCTGCCTAAAACAACCATAGAGGTCGGAGCTCATGGCTCGCTTATGCTTGGAATTCAGCACATGTTATTCGATGGTCAATCTGAAAAAATCATCAAAATATTCCCCGCTCTCCCTAAAGAATGGGAAAATAGCGACGCCGGTGTTGGTTTTACCAAACTATTGGCAATTGGGGGAATAGAAGTATCCGGCACGTTCTCAAACAACAGGATTAATGTGACTTTGAACAACACCAGCGATGAAAATGTAATCCGTACTTTACTGGTCAGGATTCCATCTACGTTTACTAAAGTTTCTGAAAAAAGCGGTACTAAGATTGAAGGTATTGTTAACGATCGTTTTGCGAAAATGACAGTACGTATCACAAGCCATTCAGTCAAGACCCTGACCATTACCGGAATACACGGCAATGCCTGGTATAGTGTGGATGATTCATTTGCTCTTTTCTCACGGGGATGGGCAAGTTCAAATAACACAAAATTTTACGATTCAACATCTCACTATAGTAACATTGGCGGTTCCTCATGTGAATATAAATTCACTGGCAACGCAGTGAGGATTTTAGGCCAACTCGGTCCGGATCGTGGATACACCAAAGTTACCATCGACGGCGTCAATCATGGGTGTTATAATCTATATTCATCTTACTGCCAGTCACAGAAAGTATTATTTGAAAAATATAACCTGCGTTACGGTAAACATTCGATAAAATGGGAAGTTACCGGAAAGAAGATCCAGGTAAGCAAAAACACGTTTGTAGATATTGACGAAATTGAGGTATTACATTCCCGGAGTAAAGACGATGAATAATCCCCTGGATAATATATTTATTTGGAGACCCTGTTTTAATCTGCACCGATCATTAGCCAGGCATTATAAAATGCCCTGCCATCACTAATACACTTAGGTAGGCGGCAGGTAAATCCTTAGCTTTATTTAACTTTTCAAAACAAGCTGTTATGAAATTGCATATAATCATCATCTTTTCTGTCGTACTTTTTAATGGACTTTCAACGACAAGCTTTAGTCAGAGTATTGAAAACGAAGGCAATGGAATATCCGTTGTTTCCAGGGCGCCGGTAAGTTACAGAGTTAACGATGGCAAGAAGTTACATGGCTATTACAAGAAAGGCTACAGCCTGACGATCTATGGAGACTCTAATGCAGTCGGTTTTAGAGCCGACTGTGACGAGGACGATGACTGGTCTGGGGCGAAAGCGGGTGGTACGACACAATCAAAAAATAGTTTTGAGACTAAGTTTCATTGTGTTTTCAACCCTCATACATTATATGGAACCGTTTTGCCTGGTAACGCTTCAGGACAAAACCATTTTGATGGTGCTAAAAAGTTAGGTGTTGGAATAGGTGACCTGACAATTACATACAAGCTAGACCAACATGGAAATGCTGTTGATTCAGTAATTGGAGTTGTATTTGATAGGGGTCCACATAATCAACCCGGTGAGTCAAGTGTAGCGACCCGCAGTAAGTTCAAAGGCAATACCGACAATAACCAGTTTATTTACATCATTTTCCCCAATTCACTTAAGTATCTAAAACAGATTGTTGGAACCAAAGCCAATAGCAACACGCTTAAAAGAGACCCAACTAATTCTGACTTTGAGCAGGCCTATAAACTGATGTGGGACCTAAGCCCGACAAACATCAGAAAATCAGCAAAAGACATATTGCTAACCTCGTTGTCCCGGATTGCATTGGTAACAAATTTTGACAATGCCACATCACAGGAGAAAGCAAAGGGTAAACTCAAGCCCGGCAATGATAATAGAAACCTTAACGAATAATATTTCAAAGTTGAAATAATGTGGAACATTACTAGTGCATGTCACCCATAAATTGCGGTTTTGCTATCAGCCTTCAGCTATCAGCCATCAGGAGGAAAGATAAGTAGGCATTGGTTTTCCTGGTCACTGACAGTGATCATTGATAACAAATTTAAAGTCATTTTATTCCTGACACGTCACTAGAAAAAAAACATTCCTGAACCCAGGTTAATTGTTCCTAAATGGATTTTATGATTTCAGAATTTGTGCCATTAATTCGTTTTTCGAAAAGAGAAAACTGTCAATACGGATATTCGAATACTCTCCATTGCAATCTTCCGTACATTTTGCCAGGCAGTTTGTACCTTGTGGTAATTTATGTCATCAAATATTCTCTGGATACATTGCCTGGACAGAGCCGGTTTAATTTACAAAATCACCGATGTGATTTATAGACACAATCTGAACATCGTTAACAATGCGGAATTTGTGGAACGGGAAACAGATCATTTTTTCATGCGCACAGAATTTTCAGGAAAATTCAACAAAGAGGAATTCCTTCAAGACCTTTCCCATTCTTTGCCAGAGGATGTTTCAATTAAGTTAAGCGATAAAGGGAAAAAAGACATTATTATCCTTGTCACTAAGGAACATCATTGTCTGGGCGACTTGCTGCTACGTCATGCATTTAATGAATTACATGCGACTATCCTGTGCGTTATCGGTAATTATCCGTTATTAGAAGAACTAACTGCAAAATTCAATATCCCTTTTCATTGCATCAATCATGAAAACAAAAGCAGGGAAACACATGAAGAACAACTTTTTGAATTGGTAGGAAAATATAATGCAGAGTTCATCGTGCTTGCAAAATATATGAGAATTCTTTCCCCTGGCTTCGTTAAACATTTTTCCAATAGAATCATCAATATCCATCACTCTTTTTTGCCCGCTTTCATAGGTGCAAATCCTTATGCACAGGCTTACGAAAGGGGTGTGAAGATTATCGGCGCCACCGCCCATTTCGTCAATAATAACCTTGACGAAGGCCCCATCATTTCACAGAGTGTAATACCGATAAACCATTCTCACAGCAAAATAGAAATGACGCAGGCAGGCCGGGAAGTGGAGAAAATAGTACTGGCCAATGCTTTATCCCTCGTGTTCAATGAGCAGGTATTTATTTATGGCAATAAAACGATCATATTTGATTGAAACAAAGAATAACGGGAAAATATTACAGAATCCCTGAAGCCGACTTTTTATCATATTAAGCGTCTGCTAAAAGCAAAGATTATTACCGGAGATGAAAAAAATACGTAGAATAAAAACAAGTCTTTGGGTCATCTGTCTTTTTACAATTCAATACATTCACGCTCAAAAGCTGCATTTTTCTAGCGCCATTAAGGGTGAATATGGTGCAAATATGGGAAGGCTGTCTTTTTATCTATGAATTTAACGCAGACAACACTTATACTTTCGAGACAAAGGGACATTTCGGTAACACATTTACACGCGGTATGTATCGAATAATAAATGACACGTTGGTTTTAATCCCTTATTCAAAGCTTCGGCAATGGATATTCTCAAACAGTATCGGAACGAATGGTTGCTGAGTGGTTAGCCAGGTCGGAAGCTTCTGGGAAACTACCATTTAGGAAAAAATTACTCACATTAAAGTTGACATGAATTTTGTATTTTAGTAATATAAACTCTTAAAACATGAAACGGATTGCAATTACCATTTGTGCTGCTTCCCTCCTATTCTCCTGTAATAACGAAACCAAAGAAACGGGCAGCAAACCATCTGACTCGACCAATGCAACAACTGCTGCTGTACCTGCTCCAGAAGCAAAATCAGTAGCGTGGATACCTGTAGATTCAGCCACCGCCATGAAAACTATGATGGAGGCTGGTACACCTGGAAAAGAGCAGGCCATGCTGGCAAAATCGAACGGCAAATGGAAAGCGGAGACTACGATGTGGATGTCACCTGACGCACCGCCGATGAAATCTACCGGCATAGTAGATAATAAAATGATCTTGGGTGGCCGCTATCAGCAAATGACCTTCAAAGGCAACATGATGGGCCAGGCTTTCGAAGGCACAGGTACCACTGGCTACGACAACGCACGAAAAGTTTGGACGAACAGCTGGGTGGATAATATGAGTACCGGCATCATGAACATGGATGGCACCTGGGATGATGCAACAAAGACAGTCACCTACACAGGAAAGATGTTATGTCCAGGAAATGGTCAAATGTGCGATATGAAACAAGTAACAAAAATAGTAGACGATAACACACAAATAATGGAGATGTACGGCCCGGATATGAAGACAGGCAAACAATACAAAAATATGGAGATTAAACTAACCAGGTGACGATGTAGCCATCGCCAAAGGAAGCTAAAAGAATATGGGACAGGTTCGATTACAAAAGCCTTGCGTAAATGAAGCCAAAAAGAAGTATGCACTTCCATTCGGGAAAAAGTTCGAACCCTCGTTTAAATTGCATCTTTAAAGTTCTTTTACAAACATCGCTTTCACGTCGATAACCGTATTTCTCTGTCTGCCATGGCAAAGCTGGAGGCCTATATTGCCGTCTAAAAAGCCTTCGCCATGAACGATGTCGATCGTTTTAACGCCGTTGAGCCATGCCTGTATATGGTGGCCTTTTGCGATGATGTAATAGTGGTTCCATTCATCGACCTTTACAACTTTTGCAGCCAGTGAATCTGGGTATTTTTGAACCATTTCTGCGCGGAGCTCTTCCCAAAGCGAGCCCCAGTAACCTTTACCCATGTCTATTTGGTAACCTGGTTCAATATCGAAACTGGCTGGATGTAAACGGATACAAACACCAGAGTTTGCTTCTTCGTTACCCGTCATTTTAATCAGCACGTTCAATTCAAAATCCTTATAGATTTTTTTGGTATAACCATAGTGATGCTGATCCTGCCCCTTACTTTCGCCATGCAGCACACCATTGTTCAACTGCCAGTATTGAACTTCCGTATTCCATAGTGTGGTATCCAGTAAATTTATCCAGCCTTTGCCCATAGGTTTACCATTAAGGAATTTACCTGCAGCCGGGAGGGTTATTTTTAAAGTGGTATCCTTTTGGGCGGAGGCAGCAGTGTAAAGGGCGGTGGTTAAAAGGCTTATTGCAAACAATTTTACAACAGCAGTTTTGATTGATTTATACATATTGAGGTTTAAATTTAATTTACCGTTTATTTTATATCGGTAAAAATTACTCTTTTCAGCTGTAATGCTGGAATCATTTTTCCCCATGGCGAAAAGCTGGCAAAAAAGCTGTCGTGCTGGTAAACATCGCCTATCGCGTAGGCCAGCTTGGATTTTTGACGCACCCAGATAAGTGCCGAAAGCCTGCATGGCATTGGCCTTTAAAGTATAGACAGTACAATGTTTCCTGACGTGGCTTCCTGTTGTACCATACGATTCAAAAATAACTATCATCAGGGCATCCGCTCAACATCTAGTCCTTTATAAATTGCAACCCGGACGTTTCTTTGCCATTGGCTAAAATAACAATATAATTTCCTTTAGCGAATGAGGCTATGTTCACTGTAGTTCGAATACTATTAAGAGCAAGCGTTACTGTTTTTATTTTCATTCCACCTGCATTATAAATTGTAATGGTGGCAGCACTCTTTATTTTAGGGTGAGTCACTATCAGCTCTCTGTGAGCCGGGTTAGGATGAACTGATATTGTAGATGCCTTAACGGTTATCAAGATCATATTACTGTATTTGAAATTGTCGTCTCTATCTACTATCTTTAAACGATAGAAAACAGCGTCAACCAACTTTATAGGATCTGAGAAGTTGTAAGTGATTTCGCCGGTTGTATTTTTTGCTGTAACCTTTCCGATTTCACTAAAGCTTCTGCCGTCGGTACTTCTTTCTACAATAAAATAATTGGTGTTTACTTCATTTGCAGAAATCCATGTAAGCTTTGCCAACCCACTTTCATTTTGTCCATTGAAAGTGATAAGGTTTAGCGGTAACACGTTGATATCAGAAGCTACACCTTTTATCATTACGTCTTTCAGCATTGCATACCTTCCCAGGCTGGTACTACCGCAGCTATAGTAAAGTCTTATTGCCAGGGTTTGCCCCGGAGCCAATGAAACTCCGTTAGCACTGTTAAATGCAAAATGGTATTCGTTTGTAGTGCCTGTGGTTCCCTGGTTGGCTAGTAAAACGGGGGTTGTGAAACCGCCGTTGGCAGTGCTTAGCATAGGAGTTGCTGCAACCGGAGGCATAATACTAATGCCGCCTGTTACATTTGTAGAGTCTGATGTAGTGAAACGTGTTTTAGAATAAACAACAGCCAGTTTCGTGTTGCTGTTCGTACTGATAAAAGCTGATTTCAGTAATATGGAATCAAGTCTTAGAATTCGGCCTGCAGCAGCTGTAACAGTAAATTCCTCATAAAATGTACGGTTTAGATTTCCACCCGGACCAAATGCCGGAGATCCGGTGATCCAGTAACCCCTGCTTGTAGGTGCAAACGACTGGCCTGTAACATCACCATAAGGCGCTACTACAGAGTCGGCAAGCGCAAACTTACTGAAGACAGGCGAAGTGGGCATTACTGCCGGTGAGCGAACATTTGCGCTGTCAGTACTATTCGACGCGAGTGGCCAATGTTGTAATAACACTGAAGGCAGAGAAGACATATCACTTGTAACTGTACCGGTTACGGGCACATTTACAGAAACAGCCCCTGTACTTTCGTGTAATATATTGCCGGCATACGTGCCGGTGTTAGCAGCATTTAGTCTTACAGAAAGAGTTGTGTTTGGTACAGCGTTACCACTTTGGGTAAGCGTAATTGCGGCATTGGTCCATGTAGTGCCGTTAGTTTCTGATATTTCATATCCCGCGGGAGGTGAGATAATAATGTCATTGGCTAAATTAGCACCTGATACAGTATAGGCTTGTGCAGCGGAAGGAGTACCAAGTTGCTGAACAAAGGCGCTTGTGCTGCCGGTAATATTAATGACAGGATTTGTGGAGATCTGAATGGTGTCGGTAATATGAGAAGCAAAGCCATCTTTTGAGGCCTTTAAATAATAGTAATAAATATTGCCGGCTGGTGGCATCGGTTCGGCGTAAACAAAATTTACCGCAGTATCATTCAATGAAGTTTGCTCGTTGATCTTTGCGAAAGAAACTTTATCCGTACTCCGGAACAGCTCATAAGTAATGCCGGCAATAGGCCAGCTGATGTTCCAGCTAATGAACGTAGGCGTAGTAGTAGTGCCTTTTTTAGCCTTGAAGTTTGACACGGCGATATCGGAGGGCGAGCCGGGACAGAGCAAGGCTGAAAGGGTACAAGGATCCCATCCGCCAAGAACGGCTGCGTTGTTATTATACGTTGCCGCGTCCTTACTGTTTAACTGCATTGACCATGAAACACGCTGACTTACGTCTACTAATGAGCTATCAAAATTCCGGCTCCTGTATTCAGCATAATTGATCAGCGATGTGTTGGTTCCTGCATCCCAAACAGACCAGCCTTCAGGTTTTATAGAATTACCCATCGTAGTGTTCAGGAAAACAACCTTATTATTTTTCTTTGCTGCGTCAGCAGTGTTGGCATCATTCTGCCATGGACGGCCCAGCGTATATTTGGTTACACCTCTGTTGACCGTTATCTTACAATTACGAAATACGTACCCATAAGCCTGACCCGGAGGTGTATTAGCTGCAGTAATATAACCACCGGCGGAGCCATCTACCCTATCTCGTGGATAAACAACACACGAATCAAAAACCACTGTAGAGGAACCGAATATAAAATCAGTATTGCCATCTATATAACAGTTCTTAAAGTATTGTCTTTTGCCGTCCCCGTTAGCTAAAACAGTATCCTGGCCACCGACGAACCGGCAATTCTTAAAGGCACATCTATCCCCTGCTACATTTATCGCTAATGCCTGCGGTCCATCACCAGTGTATCCCGTTGAATTTTCAAAAGTGAGGTTCATGGCCATACAGTCTGAAGCACTGATGGTAATTGTTGCGGAATTGCTGGTACCTAGCGTCACTCCGTTAACTACCTTACCTGAATAATCATCCCAGGTAATGATGGTATTCGCAACACTTTCACCAACGAGATGAATGAACGGCTTGTTCGATGGTATGGAAACTTTCTCCTTGTACTTACCATTTTTAATGTAGATAATGTAAGGGGCCGTTTGATTTGCCGGAGCGGCATTAATGGCAGCTTGTACTGTAGCAAAGTCTCCGGTGCCATCCTGCGCTACCACTGCATTTGTACCTGCCGGCGCAGTGGCAAAAGTATTTCCGCTTACATGTATGTTTACGCTACCTGCACTATTACTGGTATGCGTGATATTTCCTGAATAGCTACCTGTTGCATTTGCGTTTAATCTGACGCTAACGATGGTATTTGCTACCGAGCCACTGGCCTGGCTTAAGGTAAGGGGACCTGAAGTCCAGGTTATGCCGTTATTAACAGATATCTGGTAATTAGCCGGAGGTGTTATGGTAATATTATCTGTAAGATTGCTCCCTGTAACAGTATACTGCTTAGTTCCCGAAGGGCTGCCCAGGGATTGAGAAAAATTACTTAGTCCACCTGAAACAGCAATGGTTGGTGTAGAGGTAGTTGAGTTTATATAATTTTCAAGATTGGTGTATCCATTACCCGCAACATTGTTTCCATCAGCAGCATTGCCGGGATTTAATCCGTGAGCCGTTTCCCAATCATCCGGCATACCATCGTGATCGGTATCTAGAGGTGCAGTTGTTGACTGATAAACAGGCAATCCGCCTACATCTCCGGGAGTATCAATAATGCCTGAAGGATGCGAGATACCTTCACCCGTGACCTGAGCATACGTAGCCCCTTCATATGTGGCAGTACCTGTTCTTACCTCATTTACAACTCTTGCATCAAGTGCATCACGACGCGGTAAAACGGCACCAACGCCATCCAAAACAGACAGGTAAGCATCCTGGGCAGTCTGGGTAGTTACAGGGGCAGTAGTAAATGGCGCGTTTTGTCTTGCAGCATGCATTAGTGAGTCGGCCCTGGCATATCCATCTTTTTGTACACCTTTTGTCCAGTTGTCTGCACTTACATCAGGATAACCATCTATGTAATTCCCATCAATATAAAATTTTCCTCCCCATACTGTATCCGGGTAAATTGCTGCGTCTGAACTGTAATAGTAACTGGTGTAATTTAAAATCCGGTTTCTTTTATTGCTAGCAGAGCTTATGGTGAGGCTGCCAGGTGTAGCTGGCCCGGGTTTATAGTAGTTATTGACCATGTTGTAATTACCATCCTCACCACCGTAAGCCGAATTGATATTCCCACAATTATACAATACGTTATTCCTGAAGTCAACAACTTCCAGATCTGGTCTCCCGGTGTAACGACTTCCGCAGAACCTGGGATTACGACTGGTATGATGAGCAAGAAGATTGTGATGGAAAGTTGCATTTTGACCTCCCCAAATACCGCCATAACCATGCACTCCTTTATTGTGCACTGAATTATACAGGCTTTCTGTCAGTAAACACCATTGCAAAGTAAAGTTTTTCAGTCCGTAAAAAGTGCCTGTTTCATCTACCGACCAGCCTAAAGAGCAGTGGTCAATAATGATATCGTGATACGGAAAGTTTACGCTTCCTGTAAAGCCGTTCATGGCATCATCTTCTATATCATTCACGTCCGAAAGCCGACAACGAATATAACGGATGACTACATTACTGGCACTAATGTTTACAGTATAACCGGTGATCATAATACCATCACCCGGAGCTGTTTGACCAGCAATAGTAAGGTTATTATTTTTAATGGTTAATTTACTTGCCAGTCGTATAATACCTGACACCCGGAATACAATGGTGCGGTTGGGTTGACTAATGGCATCTCTGAGACTACCGGCACCTGCATCATTCAGATTGCTAACTTCGTAAACAGTACTGCCACGTCCACCTACCGCAAAACGGCCTCCCCCTTCTGCACCAGGGAAGGCTAGAAGCTGAGCATATGAGTCGGCGGCAGATAACACAAAAAAAAATGCCAGTACGGTACAGATTAGAGATTTCGCACTTTTAGAAAACATATTATTGTTTTTAAATATTAAGGTACTAAACAGATTGATAATAACTAAACCATTCCACATGTGGGTTAACTGGTGGACTAGCAGCGCCGGGGCTGGGCAGATACAGGGAGTACCTCCTGGCAATAGTGTTAATGCAGAAGCAGGTTTTATTACTGTGATTGATAGCCCGACTTCCCTACAACGTCCTTATAAATTCATACAAAGTAGCTTGATCATCTTTGGGTTAACTGGTGGTAATAGTTTCTTAATTTAACCGTTTCAGAACTGAAATAATAAAAAAGCAAGTAAAGCTGCCAAAATGTGACTGCTTTACTTCTTTAAGATTGAAGGTATACATGGGATTAGTTAAAGCAATCGTTTTAAGAATGCATGTACATCCAATTGTTGTCATTCTGGGTTATGAATTTATCAGAGTAAAATGCAAGCGCTGGAAAACAACTGATCGTGATATTGAGTCCGGTAAAAGATATTTGAGTCGGACGAACTGCCGTCAATTGTTTTATCTCGGTACTCATTTGGATAACGGTTATCTGAAATTTATGATATTATTTATTCAAAATAATTGATCAACTGACAAAAAAAGCCGAAACAATTTATTTGAAAAAGATTTGATCATGAGTAACGGTTGTTCCATACCTTACTTCTAAAATATAATGTGTTTCTTTTGAGAATGAGGCAGGCACTCTAAAACTTACAGTGGACGTTCCGCTGTATAAAAGATTGTAATAAACCTTGTTTCCTAACAGGTCTAAAATTGTTATATCTACTGCGCCGGAAGGTCTCTCACATTTCAACATTTACCTGGTAGTTTTCTACAGGGTTGGGATATATTCTTACCAATTGTGGCTTATCGGATGAACGCAGCAGCACCGTTTGCGAATATTCTTGTTTACCCTGCAAAGTCTGGCCCATCACGCGGTAGTACATTTTTGCAGCGGTAACCGGGTGCATGTAAGAATAATGCTCATTTGTATTCAGGCTTGTATTTTTGAAGCGCTGCAATTCATTAAAGTTGACGCCGTCTGTAGAAAACTGCAACACAAAAAAATCATACATAGCATTTTCATATACATTCCAGGTAAGCTTCGACTGCCCGTTTTAATATTGTCCTATAAGGCTTATTGTTTCTAACGGTAAAACAGTATTAGTATGGAAAATAGGAAGCTTTGCAAAATTGCTGCCTAACACTGTTTGTGTATCGGCAGGTGATAAACAAAGCCAGTCCTGCATAACAGAGGCATACAGTTGCCTGAAGTCATATTGCATTGGCACCTGGTCGTTCACTGTTGCATTAAGTGGAATATTGGGTGATGTGCCGATGACACCTCCATTCAGTGCAGCACCAAAGAAAATAACTGGTGCAGCAGTGCCGTGGTCGGTTCCAAAACTCGCATTACTGATGATTCGACGTCCGAATTCACTGAATGTCATCCCGGCTACAATATTTGCTTTACCCATTAATTCGATATCATTTTGAAAAGCATTAATAGCTTTTGACAGGATACTCAAATTATTCGCCTGTGTTCCGGTTGTTGTATCTGAGGTAACTACCTGGGCAACAAGTGTATCGTTAGCAGTTTTCATAATTATCATATGGCTTTCATCTCTCATTTCAAATATTATCAATTTTTTCTTTGGTAATAAACCGGGTGATTATACATCCAAACGCAGTGGTCTTGGTTCCATCATGCTGCTCATAAGACTGGCTGTCTGGTCGCTTGGTTTTTTAATTGCAGTAGCTGCGACTGGCATACCAATAGACCGGCTTTCACTGATGATAGGTGCACTTGGTGTTGGGATTGGCTTCGGGTTACAAAACATTGTCAATAACCTTGTATCTGGAATTATCCTGGCATTTGAGCGGCCAATACAAATTGGTGACCAGATTGAAATAGGAAATAAAGCAGGTATCGTAAAAGAAATTGGCGTAAGATCGAGTAAAATTAAGAATAGCGAAGGTGCGGATATAATCGTTCCAAACGGAGACATGTTATCACAACATCTTACTAACTGGACAATGCAGGACCGGCATAAACGTGTGGAATTTGTTATCGGTATATCGTATGAAGCTGATATCAGGAAAGTGAAATCATTGATACAGGAAACACTTAAGAAAAATACAAACATCTTACAGCCACCGGAGCCAGTGATCATACTACAGGCATTTACTGATTTAGCGATAAATGTCCGCATCATATTCTGGTCGTCGGAACTCTCACAATCCGGCGCATTACGAAGCGATGTCATGATCGAGATCTATGAAATTTTAACCGCAGCAAATATCCCATTACCATATTTAAAGAAATAAATCCGGCAGGTGCTTAGCTAACCACTGTCAGATTTCGCTTTCCTATTGCAACTGAATTTAATAATCGTAAAAAAAGTTTTGCTAATTAGAATTTAGGTCGGCCTTTTTTGATCACCATTAACAGCTTTAGAAACGACTGCCCAAAATTGTTCAAATAGTAATTGGTTAGGCTATTTTCCTGGTTCCTTTGAAAATTATAGCTTTGCAGGCATCTATTTTTGCAACTTAATTTGTGTTTTTACCCTTACCATCATATAAAAACCTGCGTGCTTGCGCGGGAAGCAAACCTTTAAAAATGTATAGTATGAAAAAATGTATCTTTTACATCCCTGCAATGATGGTCCTGTCCATATTTGTCAACGGTCAGGATACCAGTTATAAAGTTGTTTTTGATATGTCAAGCCGGGATACGGTCAATCAGCAGGCTATTATTAGGGAAATAGGGCTCATTACAGGAGCAAACCCCAATGCAAAACTGGAAGTGGTCATTTACGGACAGGGATTGGATCTTGTAGTAAAGGGCCGTTCCGGTCAGGATGCTGCTATACAGAAATTTATAACAGGAAACAAAGCATCTTTTAAAGTTTGTGCTATGACGATGAAACGTAATAATATTGATAATACGCAGTTAGTACCTGGCGTTGAAGTGGTACCAGATGGTATTTATGAAATAATTTCAAAGCAGCAGGGAGGTTGGGGATATATAAAAGTGGGGCACTAAAGTATTTCAGCCTTCAGCTGTAAGCCTTAGTATTTATCTACCCAACATCAGAACTGACTGGATAAATTAATTGGGGGTAGCTGATAACTCTTGTGGCTTGACTGGCTCAAAAACACAGGCCCTAAAACGGAAAAAGCCCGAAAATCAACGATTTACGAACTTTTGAAACAATTTGAAATACATTCCAGCGGAGAGCAAGGGATTCGTATCTCAATGGCGGCAGTTGGCTGGAAAGGATGATTCGTTTCCGCTACAGATCGGAAGCAGTACCTGGATCTATGACATTAGTCTGGAACAGGGAAAACAGCAATCACTGCCGGTACTGCCGGTAAGCGATGCCACCTGCCGGGTTTATTTATTCGACGGACTGCTTGCGTCAACGATAATTTTAACGTTCAAAAAGGAGACGGCATGGTCGTTGAAAATGAGGAAATCCGGCTAACCGCTGTCGAAGAGTGCAATGTTGTACTATCTGTAACTGATCGTACTGCAACGGTATTTAAAGATGGGATGTATAATGGCAACATAAACTGAACAACATGAAAAAAATAATTTATTCCAAATTCGGCGGCCCTGAAGTATTACAAATGGCAGAGGTTCCGGTTCTTGCTGTTCAGGCAACAACTATTCTGATCAAAGTTAAAGCAGTATCCATCAATCCGCTGGATTGGAAAATACGCAATGGGGATATGAAATTGATGTCTGGAAGTAAATTCCCAAAAGGCATTGGAATTGATTTTTCGGGAATTGTTGAACAGACCGGCACCGCGGTTAACAAATTTAAAAAAGGTGACGAGGTCTATGGCATACTGGATGTATTCAAAGGAGCAGCTTTGTCTGAGTATATTACTGCCGGGGAAAAAGATATAGCCATCAGGCCGCTGAATATCTCGTTTGAACAGGCTGCAGCCACACCTGTAGCAGGTTCTGCCGCGTTGCAGATATTGAGGACTTTAGTAAGCCTGAAAAAAGGCACCGAAGTTTTGATCAATGGTGCTTCAGGTGGCATCGGGATGTTTGCTATCCAAATTGCAAAAATAGATGGCGCTATAGTAACCGCCGTAGTAAGCAATAGTGGCATCCGGGCGGTTACAGATTGGGGAGCGGATTTTGTTGTCAATTACCAGAACATTGATGTTTTGAAAAGTGACAAACAATATGATGTTGTTATTGACCTGTCAGGTAAAATGCCTTTTAGCAAAGCAAAACAAATCATGAAGCATTCGTCAGCTTATTTTCATACCGCCCCCGGACCAAAAGAAATCATCAGTTCTTTTTTCATCAACTTATTTTCAGCTAAGAAATATAAACTACTCATGCTTAAGCCCTCTCCGGAATATCTCGACGAACTTAGACGTTATGCGGAAGCTGGAATGAAGATTGTGGTTAGTAAGGTCTATCCTTTCAACTCATTTGAAAAAGCTTATACCGAGGTTCCCAATGGTAAATTTATCGGGAAAGCGGTAATTACTATGGATGGGTTGTTGTAATATTCGGCCGCTGATGAATTTTAATGATGGGGCAACAGGAAAATTTTTCAGAAATGAAGGCGAACTACCCTTGTAGTAATCAAATCAAAAAAAATATGCAAAATATAAAAGGGAAAGTGGTTGCTATTACAGGTGCAAGTAGCGGTATAGGAAAAGCCATAGCGACAGCTTTGGCAAAAAATGGTGCAAAAGTTGTTTTAGGTGCCCGTAGGAAAGAATTGTTGCAAAATCTTGTAGGGGAAATCACGATTAACGGAGGTGAAGCTGTCTTTGCTGTTACCGATGTGAGGAAGAAAAATGACCTGACTAATCTGGTAAATCTTGCAGTTGAGACCTACGGAAGATTAGATATTATTGTAAACAATGCAGAGGTAAGCCAGATAAGCCGTATTGATGATTTGGATATTGACGGCTGGGAAGAAATGATTGACATTAACCTAAAAGGCGTTTTGTATGGAATGGCGGCTGCAATTCCTGCTTTTAAAAGTCAACAATCAGGGCATATCATAAATATCATTTCTACTTCGGGAATAAAAATTGTGCCTATGTAAGGAGTATATGCGGCAACAAAAAATGCTGTTCGTACCATTTCAGAAGCATACAGGCAAGAATCAAACGGAAATGTGCGAATTACAGGTATTTCGCCCGGCTTCGTAAAAACAGATTTTGCAGGCGGTACCTATGTACATATAATGGCTGGACTACAGAAGGTAAATTATTCAGGAACACTGAGCGTTTTAAATTTAAAAATGGAAAAATTATCGGGAATGAATGTTTCTTTGGGACTGGTTAAGCTTCCCAAATAATACGAATACAGGAAAATAAAGTAGATAACTATCGGCAAGCTTTACAGTGCAAAGGTAGAGCTACGAAAAGTTTGTCCCATATTTTTTACTGCGCCGGATATCTCTCGCTTGCGGCAGAGTGATATACTTTTTGATAAGTATGATTGTAAAGCAGGTGAATAACATGCTCGAAGCTGTCAGCAAGCTGGACCATATTTACGCGGCTGCCCTCATTGGTCTCATCAATTGTTGGCAAATGAATAAAGCCATGTAAAGCAGGCAACCTTAGTTTTCGCACCAAATAGCAACCCACATAATAAACATGGTTGCACACATAGCTCCCTGCATGGTTGGAGATATACACCGGGAAGTTGTAGCCTGAGATGCATGACTGCAGTTGCTCCAAAGGAAAGTTACCCCGATATGCTTCAGCCCCATCCGGTTTTATCTTTTTATCCTTCGGAATATATCCCCTGTTGTCAGGCACGTCAGTATCATCGATATTTAAAGCAAAGCGCTCTAACTTGATAGAATAAGCATAGCTGGAAATGCCTGCAGACAAGATAATGCGCGGGCGATAAGTGGTGATAATTTTTTCCAGCAGAATGCCCGACTTTCTAAATTCAGTGGGCAAGATTTGTGTAACTATATTTAATTGCCCGCTGCCCACATTTCTTCTACCCAGTTCTTCAATGAGCAGTTGTGAGGTGTTAACGGGGAAGCTTCCAAACCTGTTAAAGCCGGTGAGTAAGACGTTCATAGACTAAGTTTTTAGGTGCACAATTTTCTGCAGTGTCTTTTATTTTTGGACGAAGCTGTGAAGAATTTAGGCCCGTATTGTTTTTGAGGTCTCCCGGGACATTCTTGCTGTTGCCGTCAGCCTCAGAAAATTCCCTGCGAGCATCTTTCGTAAATCATTACTATCGCTTGTCAATGCATACATCTTTTCTAGTTCTACCTGAGGGTGCAGCCAGGGGCCATCGGTTCCAAAAAGAATCTTGTCGGCTCCAGCTCGTTTGTATGCCATTTCAAGCAAGTCAAATCTCCTCACCCCGGAGGTGTCAGTATACACATTGCTGTGGCGCTCCAGCATGGGTATAAATGCCAGTTGGGCCTGCCAGTCATCTCCAAAGCTGGAGAGATGCGGAATAATAAAGTTTACATCGCGGTATTCGGTAGCAAGTAATTCAATCATGGATACTTCGCCCACTACATCATAAAGAACCGGCAGGGAAAATTTTTTCGCGGCTTCACATATTTCTCTTGTAATTCTGCTATCGTGCCGGTGAACTTTGATACCGCAAAATCTATATTCAAGTACTGCTTTCCTCACCATGGCAAACACCCGCCCTTTGTCGTTTGCCGGATGAATAAAGGCAAATCCGAAAAAGCGCTCCGGATTTGCGTTTACTATTGCGGCCACCTCAGCATTTGCAGCTGCATAATTGGAATTGAATGCCGCAAACAGGTTTGTTTTTGTAATGCCCGCATTTTGTGACCATTTCAAAAATTTGCGCAAGGCCGCACGTGTGTCCCATGGTCCTGTAAGTCCATCTCCTGTTCCCGCGTGGCAGTGTGCATCTATAATGAATGACATACCGCTAAATTTTTACCTTTTTTACACAAACGTGAACTCTTCTGTTCAGGGAAACATCTGTTTTGGAAACAGGCTGAGACTCACCTTTTGTAACCAGGCGCCAGAATATGTTGCGCTGTACGCCAGGCTTAAGCAAGTGCAATTGCCTACGCAGCTCTTTTATTACCGCATCAGCACGTCTTCCTCCCAGCTGCATGTTATAGCTGTCCGTTCCTACCTTATCGGTATGTCCGGTGGCAACAATGGTATTCGCATTTTCGCGGAGGATTCGCTGTGCAAGCGTGCCAATTTGTTGTTTATGCTGTGGGCTTAAATGCGCACTATTAAAAGGAAAGCGGTTTAATGTAGTGCAAGCACCACGGCTTAAGCCGCACCTGTGGCATGGCACTTTTGCAGGAGCCTTCGCCGGCTGCGGTGCATATTGTGGCTGACGTGGTGATGGTTGAGATGTTGTCGCAGACGGGTGCCAGGGTGATGGTTCAGGTGTTCGTACTGACGGCTCGTGTAGAGGACCCTGTGAAGTGGGTTGCATCGGCGGGCAGTAATAATTTGTTCCTGGCCTTAGCGACACTGCTCTCTGTGATCCATGACGCCGCAGAGAATTTCCACTACCGGCTATGGTTCCGTGCCCAATTGGAGCACCTATACCGGTAGGCTGCCGACTGGCTGCCGTAGAGAGACCTGGGACACCGGTGCGTTGCGTGAGGCCTCCGAACGATGGTCTTACTGGCACTTGTCCTGAAGGTCTCGTTGCCGGCTGCCGGCTTATGCCTGCAGGCGGACGTTTGGTGCCTGGGCGTGTGATGCTTCCGTACGATGGCCTTAACGGCACTCGTGCCTGGCTAACAGCACCACGCGCTGCCTGCCTATGTAAGGTTGATGAGGTAGCCGGACGTACCCCCGGGATACGGTTTGCAGGCCGTTGCATGCCTTGTGATGAAGGCTGTCTCATGCTCGGCGTGGATGGGGATGGAGCAACTGTTTTTCTTGCAGTTTGTCGTGCTCTCAAATGCTGGTCCACTGGAGATGCCTGCGGGCGGGCTGCGCCTTGCCTCAATGTCTGCGACGTTGCAGGAGCAACATTTCTAACCGGCCTGGCTGGAGACTGGGCTCCCGGGGAAGGAGGCGGCTGCCTTACAACTCTAGCCTGTGGCTGCATTGCGGGTCTGCCATTGTGTAAAGCTGATTTAACTCCATTATTTTGTAGCATTGAATGTTTGTTTTAAAGATGAGAAGATTTCTCTTTCTGGTTGTTCATGAAAATCACTTTCGCTGTTGCCGGGGTTTTAATTCGCCCATACAGAGGGATAACTTTCGCACCCTCTTTTTTATCTAAAGCAGGTAATCGTTTCGTCATTGGCTTTACGCGCCATCCTGCAGACGTTAAAAAGAATAGAATCGAAATTCGGAGATTCATGGCACCTGAATTTTGAAGTGAACGTATTAGAAATGAATACACCTGCGCTGACATGTGCTGTCAAAAAGTGAATGGACAATAAGTGGGAGCCACCGCCCATTCACTATATGAGAAGGAATCAGGGTTAAGCCCTTCTCCTTCTTTCCTGCGACCGGCGTAGTTGCTGAAAAAGAGCAGGCTTTTCTTCGATCAGCCGTTGCTTCATGAGCACAGCAGGCTGCACAGCATATGCAGTTGAAGACTGCATTTTTTCAGCGCTGAGGTCAACACCGGTAACTGTGCGATAAGCATGTATATAGCGGTATATGCTGTTGCGGAAGCGTTGTGCCCAGTTGGCTGCATCGGTTCTGTCAAGTTTAACGTCGCTCCAGTTGCCATACCTGATGGAGAGCATTACCTGCTCGCCGTGTATTGCCAGCTCATAGAAGTGGAGAATGCTCGTGCCGCCCCAGTTCATAATGCCACGCATCGTGTCCACACGATCCATCCATGTTTCGGGGTAAGGCACCATAATTCTTCCTCCAAGGAACTCACGCATTTCAGGTCGGGCAAGAATGTATTGCTGCATCATCATCTCTTGCCTGGCGGTCCATGTGAGATTGCCATAGGCATTGTGATTACCCTCTGCCAGCAGCAGGTGTACTTCTCTCAATGCGGTGAGTATAGGGAAGGCATCGGCAATGTAAGTGGTGTCATCGCTTTCCTTGAAATATTGGTAGCTGAGATTGAGCAACAGGTGAAATGCCTCCAAAAACTTTACTCGTGCATCTGCAGCATTGAACGGCATTACAGCCCTGCCTGTAAGCGATAAGCCATATTCATGGTTGTATTCGCTTACGCGGCGGGGAAGCGACAACCTGTGCTCAATCTCAGCTACCAATATTTCAAGGAAAGCGATGACACCACTT
>JGI24806J26614_1000061_pt1 | contig 19185 bp, 17 predicted proteins | sample Kansoi200umMDA_FD_26614 | JGI IMG/M metagenome (IMG submission 26614)
AATAAAAGCCCTTATTCAATAGCTAAAAAACATAACTTTCGGTCATGAAAAAATATTTCCTGATCGTATGCAGTTTTATTGCGCTGAATATTTCTGCGCAAAATGTTACCATTTCAAAAGATATAAAAAAGGCAATGGATAGAATTGATACCAATACTATCCGTGCACATATTGCTTACCTGGCTGATGATAAATTAAAGGGGCGTTTACCCGGCACTGAAGGGTATCAAATGGCAGTTGATTATGTGATCGATCAATACAAAAAAATCGGGCTGGCGCCGGGTGGTGATAATGGTGGATACACCCAGAAAGTTTTGATCAGGAAATCAATTGTAGAAAATAGTTCAGCAGTTGCTGTTTTAAGAGATAAATCCGGCAACACAGATTCATTGATGTTCTTAAAAGATTTTGCTCCAGCCCCACATCCTCTAAATCAAAAGACCTCAGCAGATGGTCAGTTGGCTTTTGCAGGTTATGGTGTTGAAATTCCGGGTGGCTATTCTGATTATGCAGGAATAGATGTGAAAGGAAAAATTGTTGTGTTGGTTGCTGGTGCACCGGATGGATTGCATTCAACTGTAACCGCACATTTTTCAAATGGCGGAAATAAAATGACGGTTGCTTTTGAAAAAGGCGCTGTCGGTGTAATTATGTATAACCCGCAGAACCGGCCGCCGGCAAATGCAAACCCAACATTACAATCGAACACTACAATAAATGCTGAGAAAACAATGGTTTTTGGCCGCGGCTTTACGGGTAACTTAAAAGTAGTTGTCAATGCCGGCAATATGTTGATAAGAAGATTATTTATGAACTCAGGAAAAAACCTGCAACAAGTGTTGACAGATATTAAAAAAGGAAAGGCATCTTCCTTTGATTTTGGCTACAGTCTTTCTGTCAGTTATACAACTACACATACTGATATTGAAAGTTATAATGTCGTTGGGTTGATCCCCGGTATTGATAAGGTTTTAAGAAATGAATATGTTGTTCATTCTGCACATCTTGATCATGTAGGTATTGGCAGAGCAGTCGAAGGTGATTCAATTTATAATGGAGCTCATGATAATGCATCAGGAGTTTCTTCATTGCTGGAGATCGCCAGAGTGTATAAATCTTCAGGAGCAAAACCAAAACGTTCTATTTTAATTGTCATGGTAACCGGTGAAGAAATGGGATTACTTGGCTCCTCTTATTTTGCTGCCAATCCAACTGTACCTAAAGCATCAATTGTAGCTGATGTGAATACAGATATGCCAACCGTGATCGCACCACTTCTTTCAGTTGTTCCATTAGGCGCCGAACATTCAAGCCTGATGAATAATGTAAAATTTGCCGCTGGATATCTTGGATTAGAAGTCGAGAACGATCCTGAGCCAACTGAAAATCGTTTTGTAAGAAGTGATCAATATAGTTTTGTAATGAATGGAATTCCGGCTTTGCATATAAAATACGGAACCAAAACAAATATTCCCGGTTTTGATCTTACAGCTTTTGTAAAACAATGGCGGGCTAAATATTATCACCAGGCTGCTGATGGCCTGGAAGGTGGCATTTTCAATTTTACGGCTGCAAAAACTTATGTGCAATTGAACTTCCTGCTTAGTTATTCCATAGCACAAACAACAGAAAGACCGAAATGGAATGATGGAGATTTGTTTGCCAGGAAAGCATTTTAATAAATTTTGAAAGAATAATTCTCTCTCATTTCCAAAAGATTGTATCCACAAGTTTGCTCACAAAACATCGTCCGATAAATAAGCAATTTCAGAAAATTGAAATTTCTGCGTTATTATTGCACAAATCCGGCATTTAGCTACATATTATTATATACCGTGAATGGTGAATGGTCAATGGTGAATAATATGATCCCTGCATTGACCATTCACCATTGACCGTTCACGAAAATGCTGAATAGCGAACCGAACGTAAAAGGGTGCGACGCAATCAAAGCCGAATAGTAGTATACAAGCTGATACCATAATATTTAAACCGAATATGGCGAAAAACCTGTTGATAGTTGAGAGCCCTGCGAAAGCAAAAACAATTGAAAAAATACTCGGGAGTGATTTCCAGGTAAAGAGTTGTTTTGGCCACATCCGTGACTTGCAAAAGGCCGGAATGGGGATCGATATGGAAAAAAACTACAAGCCTACCTATATTGTTTCTCCGGAAAAAGAGAAGGTTGTCAAGGACTTAAAGAGTTTAGCGAAAAAATCAGATGAAGTGTGGTTGGCGACGGATGAGGACCGTGAAGGTGAAGCGATCAGCTGGCATCTGTGTGAAGTATTAGGTCTTGATCCACGGAAAACCAAACGAATCGTCTTTCATGAGATCACTAAGCCGGCGATTAAAGCAGCTGTTGATAATCCGCGAACCGTTGATATGAATTTGGTGATGGCACAACAAGCCCGCCGGATATTAGATAGAATTGTGGGATTTGAATTGAGCCCGGTTCTTTGGCGCAAGATCAGTATGCGCAACAATCTTAGTGCGGGCAGGGTGCAAAGTGTAGCAGTAAAACTGATAGCTGAAAGAGAAAGAGAGATCAATGCATTTAATGCGATAAGCACATTTAAAATTGAAGGCTTATTTACTGCAAACGATGTTGGCGGAAAGCCTGTAACATTTTCTGCAGAAGGTAAAAAACAAAACAATGCTGAAGATGCTGAAGCTTTTTTGAAAAGTTGTATCGGCGCTAATTATACGGTTAGTGATATACAGGTAAGACCGGGGAAAAAATCTCCTGCACCCCCGTTTACCACTTCCACACTGCAACAAGAGGCGTCAAGAAAATTGGGTTATGGTGTCAGCCGCACAATGATCCTTGCGCAAAAACTTTATGAAAGTGGTAAGATAACTTATATGCGTACGGACAGTGTGAGTTTGAGTAATACTGCATTAGGCGATCTTACTAATACGATCAAGGAAATGTATGGTGAGAAATATCACCAGTTCCGTAAGTTTAAAAATAAAAATGAAGGTGCTCAAGAGGCGCATGAAGCGATCCGTCCTACCTACATGAGCAATGCAACTGTGGAGGATGTTGAATGTAAGAAATTGTATGAGCTTATCTGGAAACGTACAATGGCCTGCCAGATGGCGGATGCAGAAACAGAAAAGACTACAGCAAAAATTAATATCTCTACTAATAATGACGAACTCACTGCACAGGGTGAAGTATTGAAGTTTGATGGATTTTTGAAAGTATACCGTGAGGATCGTGATGATGATGACCTGGCTGAAGAAGAACAGGAAGGTATGCTGCCACCATTGACAGTTGGACAGAAATTACCTTTGAAAGAATTAAAAGCGACAGAAAGATTCAGCCGGGCAGCTCCAAGATATACGGAAGCATCATTGGTAAAAAAATTGGAAGAGCTTGGTATTGGCCGGCCTTCAACTTATGCGCCTACTATTTCTACCATATTAAAAAGAGGATATGTAGAAAAAAGGGATAAAGAAGCTGTGCAAAGAGATTACCGTATGCTGGTCCTGAAGAAAGATAATATTTCAAAGCTTACTGAAACTGAAAATACCGGTGCTGAAAAATCAAAATTATTTCCTACAGATCTCGGATTGGTAGTGACTGATTTTCTGACACAGTATTTTGATGACATCATGGATTATAGTTTTACGGCAAGGATCGAAGAAGAGTTTGATGAAGTGGCCGAAGGCAAAATGAAATGGCATAAGATGATCGATGATTTTTATTTGCCATTTAAAAAAGATGTAGATAAAACAATTGAAACTGCAGAAAGAGCAAGCGGAGAAAGAGAATTGGGTGTTGATCCGATCACAGGCAAACCAGTTATTGCAAGAATGGGTCGCTATGGCCCGATGGTGCAGATGGGTATAACCGATGAGGAAGAGAATGAGAAACCACATTTTGCAGGATTGAAACGTGACCAGAGCATTGAAACGATAACATTAGAAGAGGCACTTGATCTTTTTAAACTTCCGCTCACCCTTGGCGAATATGAAGGCGAAGAAGTATATGTAAATGCGGGTCGCTTTGGTCCCTATGTAAAATTTGGTGAAGCATTCATTTCTATTCCCCGTGGTGAAGACCCGCTGGAAATGGATCTTGAAAGAGCAATCGAACTGATAAAGGAGAAACAAAAAGCAGATGCACCGATCGCTATGTATGATGGAAAAGGAGTAACAAAGGGCAAAGGACGTTTTGGTCCTTACATTAAATGGAACGACATGTTCATTAATGTGCCACGCCGTTATGATCATGATAATTTGAGCCAGGCAGATATCAATGAACTGGTAGAAGCAAAAATTAAAAAAGAAGCAAACCGCTATATACAACACTGGCCCGAAGAAAAGATCTCCATTGAAAATGCACGCTGGGGCCCGCTAATTAAGTTCGGTAAAAAGATCATTAGACTTCCTAAGAAAGCGGATGATACAAAATACAAAGCTGAAGACCTGAAAGACCTTCCATTAGAAGAAGTGAAGAAAATGATCGAAGCGGCGATTCCAAATGCTTTTGGAAAAAAGAAAGCGGCGAAGAAAGAACCAGCAATGAAAAAAGCTCCTCCTAAAAAAGAAACCACGAAAAAAGCTGCGCCGAAGAAAAAGAAATGATGGTAATCACTATTGCTAAAAGAAATTTACAACTTGTTATACCTACAGTGTCCTGTCCGTCCAGGATCTTGCTCCGAAGACTTTGCTACGATGATAAGTGCTGAGAACCGACCCAGCCGGCACCAGTTTTTTCCATTGTCTCGCACTTTGTCCGTTTTGTTCACTGCCTCCTATCCGATACCATGAAAGTGGTATGTTTCAGGGTTGTCTTATTTGTACCTTAGAAGTTGAATACTTACTTAGCATTATCTGCTACATCATGAAACTTTTTTCTATCGTATTCTAGGATAATTCACATAAACAAGATTTGATTACACTAAATTTTTTTTATGAAAAAGTTTTTAATGAAGCTGCATGTTGCTATTTCCCTGGTTGTATTTCCCTTATTTTTATTTTCAAACGATGTAGTGACAAAACCGGAATGGTTCGGACAATGGAGTATGAATCACGATGGACACGTAGGAACACTGACAATTTCAGACACAAAAGTTGATTGTGCTACTTCTGGTTGGTGTGATATGACCATCTCTTATGTTAATTCTAATAATATACGAATCACTGGTTCGATCAGTAGAATTGATGATAACTGGCAGCATATGGTTTTTTACCTCGACTTCCCTGGTAACCGTCAAAAATTTGATGCTTATCTTTTCAGCTGGGATAAAAATAATTTAGCTGGTACTACGTATTGGAACAGTCGAACTTTCGGCTTCTTTGCCAATAAGAGAGTGAATACCTTGATACGTGACAAGGCGATAGTAGCTAATACTGTCGTCTTACCGACTAACAATCACATTACGGACGATGAAGCAGTCAGTAAAAAAATACTCTCTGGCGACACTATCGAAATCAAATATAAAAGCGGCAAGATCCGCTGGGCATTCAAAAGCGGCTGGGTTGACAAATTTCCCGATGGAAGAGAAAGCAAAGTGTTATATGCTCAAACTCCTGCCTTCGTCCCGCCTATAGTGGTATCTGATCAAAACGTAATTAAATGGTTAAAAAGCATACAGGAAACACTATTGGAAATGATCAAGGAAGAACTTCTAAATGATACGGTAAGTATCGAAGGTATTCTTGCGAAAGAAAAAAGTAGTCAGTTGAATACGTACCAGGTAATTAACAACAGGTTTTATTTCCTCAATTATTTAAATAATTATTAATGCTACTATTATTATTTAGCAAAATTAAGCTTGTCCATTTCCTGTTTATTATTTCGTTCGTTCTCCCAGGCATTTTGGTGGCGCAAGATGAGAAGGATTCTGTTCAACGCTTGAAACATCAACAAGAAATCGAAAAACGGAGAGCCATTGTTAGTTCTTTCCTCGCGGACACAAGTATCGACAGGATGAGTCAATTAAACGATGTACCGTTTATGCCTGATTCCGCAACGAAAGGAATGCAGCAAATGGCCTGGAAGAACTATTATGAGTATAAAAATTTTGGCTACTCACATCGAAAAAAGGTTTTTATGTGGCAATTGCTTTCATCAAAACTGATTTTTTTTGTGGTCGTTGGGTTGGTTATCTCAGGAATTTATTTTGCAGGACTTCAATTTTTCCATGCCATCAAATTAAGCAAGAAGGCAGGCGATGTTGAGAAATTAATGAATACAGAACTAAGCGCATCATCAGATGAAATAAAAGTCAGCTCCCCGGTTCTGGGCGTGATCATCCTGGTTCTTTCATTCCTGTTTTTCTTTTTGTACTTGAAGTTCGTTTATCCGATACAGGACACATTTTAAATTTTTTTGTAACCGGGAGTTTTTGCTATGAACACTTTAAATAACATTAATAAGTCTTATGTTCTTTAACATTTGCTTATGGCTACATCCTAAAAGCCTGTTTTACTTTTATAGGCATGCAAAAACTTACATTGACTGCATTTTGCATTTTTCTATATTCATCTCTTCTTTCACAAGAAGATCTTTTACTATTTAAAAAGGGCAACAAGACAATTAATAAATTCTGGAAAGGAACATTTATCGCTTTCCAGTTAGAAAATAAAACATGGGAAAAAGGTGAACTGATGAAAATAAAAAATGATTCTTTCTATATAAGGCCACGAGTGATAAAGTATAACCTTATGGGAACAGATACTTTATATTATCCAATAAAAGGTTTTGTAGTATCTGACATTTATGCAATGCCAAAAAGAGGAGTGCTGATTGATTTTGTAAATGGGCAATTCCAAATTTCAAGGACAGGCGGGCATCAGCATTTTTACTGGATCAAGAGTGGGCTCCTTTTCAAACTTGGTGGTGCAGGGTATGCAATATTGAGTATAGTAAACGGAATACCAGGCGGTGTCGCCATCGGTGCTGCAATATTCGCAGCTGGAGTAGTAATGAAAAAAACATATAAACTAACGATCCGTGTAAAAAAGAAATACCATATGGAAGTCCTCAGTCTATCGGCGCCAAAGGTATAACCAATTTCCATTCTTCACGCATCCTATTATTTCATAACTTACATCAAATCTCACCTTCTCTCTGGATATTTCATTTTACAAACTTTAAAACCACCAAACAATGAAACGTAGAAAATTTATCGAGAATTCAGCTATGCTAGCCTTAACAGTTGGCGTTTTCGGAAAAATAAAATGGGATGGCGAAAAATATGTTGGAACCGATCCAACAACAACTGATATTCTCGGGCCATTCTACCGGCCGGGAGCTCCTTTCAAAGCGAACCTGATCCAACCAGGAACAAAAGGCGAAACACTTCATTTCAGTGGAACTGTTATTGGAAAAGATGGAAAAACACCAGTTAAAGAAGCTTTAGTTGAGATATGGCATTGTGATGAAACAGGCACCTATGATAATACTTCCGATAATTATGTTTATCGGGCTTCCGCCAAAACTTCTGCAGATGGAAAATATCATTTCACAACCATTATGCCTGTTCCCTACGCGGCGGGACAAACTTTAGTAAGACCAGCACACATTCACATGCGCATTTCTGCAAAGGGTGTACAGGATCTTGTAACACAGATCTATTTTAAAGGTGATAAATATATTGATGGAGATATTAGCGCAAAGGATCCAACAGCATTGAATCGAATTTTGGACATGACAAAAAACCCAAAGAATGAGAAGGTGGTAAAGTTCGATGTTTATCTGAAAAAAGAATATATACTTGAAGCAACCGCTTTCAAGAAAATTGAAGGGCTGTATGAAATGAGCGACAAATCAATGATTGAATTTTATAAAGATGGTGATCAGCTTTTTGCAAAAATAAATGGACAGATAATGGAAGCCATGGATTATAAAGGCGACAATAGTTTTGCAGGTGGTATTAATTATGTCAAAGCAAAATTTGAGTTACTTAATGGCGGAGGCGCTAAAGTAAAAGTTTCCATCATGGATGATAAGCCTGTAGAAATAGAAGGCACTAAGTTGCTTAAGTATTAACATATTTAATGTTGCATTGCTAAATGGTTAAATTGTCAGGATTTTAAAACAATTTAAACCTGTCTGCCGACAGGCAGGCATCTAACATTTTAGTCATCTCACAACTCAAGTCTGTAACCGCTTCTATATTCTCTTTTCACAAATTGATTCGCCGGTTCAAAATTGGTGATCTTCATGTTTTCACCATCCCAAAGTAATTGTTTGCGGCCATTGAATTGCCTGTTATTCCCTTTCATCTCAAAATGATTATAGCTTAGGACAGCGAGATTGCCCATCAATACTGTTTCTGCTAACGGCCCTGCTTGTGAGAATGGAGAACTTGTATATGTGCCATAACCTTTTTTACAAGCATCTGTCCATTGTTTTTGATGTCCTTCTGCTCCATTTGTAATAAATGGATATTTTGATTTCGGAAGATTCGTTGTCTTCATCAGTTTAGTAGGAAGCAATGTTGGATTTCTTCCAAACAAACCTCCCATCAATTTTCCTTTTGCTCCTTCAAATAAAATTCCACCATCCCATTCTGCAAATTCTTCATCAGGTAAAAGTTCAGCTGGCCGTTTTGGTTTAATACCACCGTCATACCATATCAATTCAACTGGTGGCATATTGCCGCGTTTTGGAAATTGCAAATGGATCTTTGTCGAAGGCGGAAAACTTCCTTTATAAAAACTTTCCTGGAAAAATCCTGTATAGACAGAAGTTGCGCTGCATTCAACCGAAACCGGGTAACCTAATTTCAATGCACGATAAGGCACATCCATAAAATGACAACCCATATCTCCCAATGAACCTGTTCCAAAATCTGTCCATCCACGCCAGATGGCCGGCAGATATGCAGGATTATAATCACGATTAGGAGCTGTTCCCAACCAAAGATCCCAATCCAATTCTTTAGGAACATCATATTTACCTGTTGGCAAAGAAACACCTGATGGCCATACAGGACGATTCGTCCAAACATGAACCGTGTGCACAGGGCCAATAACTCCTGCTTGTATCCACGTTTCTACATTTCTTGTATCATCGCCACTGCTTCCCTGGTTACCCATTTGTGTAACTACCTTATACTTCTTCTCAGCTTGTGTTAATATTCTTGCTTCGTAAATATCATGTGTCAAAGGTTTTTCTACATAAACATGCTTACCCAATTGCATACAGGGCAATGCATGAACCGCATGCATGTGGTCAGGTGTAGTCACCATCACTGCATCAATATTCTTGTGCTCTTTATCCAGCATTTCCCTGAAATTTTTATAGTAAGGAGCATTGGGCCATTTCTTTCTTGCATTCACCGCCATACGATCATCTACATCACAAAGGGCAACTATGTTTTCAGCGCCGTTGTTCCAAGCATAAGGAAGATTCACTTCGGCCTTTCCTCCTACTCCTATTCCTGCAATATTTAATTTATCGCTTGGTGCAATGAATCCCTTTCCCAAAACATGCCTTGGCACGATCATTAATCCGCCTGCGACAATTGCAGCATCACGCAAAAAACTGCGACGGGAATAATTTTCAGCAATTTTCTTTTTCATTGGAAAATTTTTATCAAGTTACAGGATCGCAAACTATTCGAAAAATCTGTTTTCAACATCATTTGGCAATCCGCAATTCATATACCTAACTTTACTTTATGAAAAATATTTTATTGATCGTCTTTGCAGGGTGGCTTGCATCATTTGCCTGCAAAAAAGATAATACTCCCGTAACAACAGCCGAAAAGAAATTTTATCGATGGGATGAATTTAACATGGGTGTTGATCTTTCTTATGTAAATCAAATTGAAGATTATGGGGGTGTTTATCGTGATTCAGGAAAAGTAAAAGCTTGTTTTAATATCCTAAAAGATCATGGCGCTAATACAGTACGTGTACGTTTATGGCATACTCCCGCATGGATCGGTAATTTGAATAATGGTAAAATGTATTATGATCTGTATGGAGTTGAAAAAACAATTCGTCGTGCCAAAGAAGCTGGTATGGCAGTTAGTCTCGATATTCATTATAGTGATCGTTGGGCTGATCCGGGTGCACAGGGAACACCGGCCGCATGGACTGGTTTACCATTGAATATTTTGAAAGATTCTGTTTACAATTACACATTGGCCGTTCTAAATTATTATAAAAGCAAAAATCTTACTCCTGAATTAGTACAGGTTGGTAACGAAACCAACAACGGCATGTGTTGGCCGGTTGGTAAAATTGTAAATAACAATTTTGCTGCATATGCAACATTATTGAAAAGCGGTATTAAAGCGGTTCGTGATTTTTCCGCGAGCTCAACTATTAAACCAAAAGTCATTATTCATGAAGCACAACTGCAATCAGCAGGCTGGTGGATGAATGGAATTACGAATGAAGGTGTAAATGATTATGACATTATTGGATTATCACATTACACTAAATGGTCAACCGTAAAAACCATGCAGGGAGTAACGGATACAATAAGAAAACTTGTTACGCAATATAACAAAACTGTAATGATCGTGGAAACCGGTTATCCCTGGACAACTGGCAATGGCGATAGTTACAATAATATTTTTTCTGCGAATGATGCTGCGCCTGGGTATACAATTTCGGTTGATGATCAATACCGCTATTTAAAAGACCTTACACAGGCAGTGATCAATGGCGGAGGAAAAGGCATACAGTATTGGGAACCTGCCTGGATCACATCAAGGCTCAATGATAGCTGGGGTATTGGTTCGGGATGGGATAATGTAACCTTATTTGATTTCACCGGCAATGTTTTGAAAGGAGCTGATTATATGTGCGCCCCTTATAAATTCTAAAAAATGGATCGGATCTATTGGGAAAAAATTGCACCTGATTACAACGAAGAAATTTTTGATGTTTTAAGAAACGATAGTAAAGGAGTAATTGTTTCTGCTATAAAAAAAGTTGCCTCAAAAAATAAAACAGTTATTGATATTGGTTGTGCCATTGGCAAATGGCTACCTGTCCTCTGTCCCGCTTTTAAACAAGTTTATGCCGTTGACATATCAGCAGAAAATCTTGGAATAGCTAAAAAGCGCTACCCTGAATTTACGAATGTTGATTACGATCGTATTAATATGTCAAACCCAAAAGCAACAATGCCATTATGTGATGTTGGCATTTGCATAAATGCGATTCTTACAGATTCATTAAAAAAAAGAAATGTATTTTTTAAAAACCTGAAAAAGTGTATCAGGAAAAACGGTCATTTGATCCTCGTCGTACCTTCTCTTGAATCCTCTATGCTAACTTCTATCATTCGTCAACGATGGAATCCTGATAAAGATGCAAATAGAGGGATCAGTAAAAGAAATAGCAGTGCCCAATTAAAAAATATTTTACAGGGAAATCCAGAGATCGATAGTGTTCCTACCAAGCATTATCTCAAAGAAGAATTACAGTTACTCCTCAGCAACGAAGAGTTCATAGCGGAAGATTTTCAAAAAATAGAATACAAATGGGATACTGAGTTTCTAAAACCTCCAAAGTGGTTAACAGAGCCAAAACCATGGGATTGGATGGTAATTGCGAAGAGGCTATGAGCTACGAGTTCGGGCAAAAGCTTTCAATTTTCAACGTTCAATTTTAAACTGTCCCCACCTGTGGAAAATTTTAACGGTTTTGCATCGTTATTAAAACAGACATTTACAAAACCCAATACCACCAATGGAAACCACTAAAGAATTATCCGCTCTTTTCACCCTCATCGACGATCCAGACGAAGAGGTCTTTGGCGCCGTATCAGAAAAAATAATTGACTACGGCAAAAACATTATTCCCAGTCTTGAACATTTATGGGAAACGATCCCCGATGAAAATGTGCAGCATCGCATTGAGTTGCTTATTCATCGTTTGCATTATCGTGACCTTAGCGAAGATTTCAGGCAATGGAATGTTTCGGGGCATCATGATCTTATGCTTGGTGCATTGCTTGTTTCTAAATTTCAATATCCTGACCTTGCCACTGCACCTGTATTGCAGGAAATAGAAAAAATTCGCCGCAATATCTGGCTTGAATTAAATAATTACCTCACTCCTCTTGAACAGATAAATATCGTTACCAGTATTCTTTATAGTTATTATGGCCTGAAAGGCGGGGAAATAAATCACCAGGAAACAAATGAATTCTTAATTCATAAAACATTAGAGGCAAAGAGAGGCAATCAGCTTAGCAATGGTATATTATACTTAGTACTTGCGGAGTTGCTCGATATTCCTGTAAAAGCAGTTTCTATTCCGAAACAATTTGTGCTCGCTTATTTTAAGCATGGCTATAGTGATGAGACCCTTGAAAATCCACAGGAGAAAATTGAGTTTTATATCGATCCTACAAGCGGACAAGTATTTACTCATAAAGATGTAGCAAGTTATTTTAAAAGGATTTCTATAGAACCAACTCCGTCATTTTTTAAACCGCAAAACAATCGTTCTGTTATAAAATATTTATTGGAAGAAAGCAGTAAATGTTTTACAGGCGAAAAAGATATTCATAAGCAAAAAGAATTACAGGATTTGGCTAACTTACTGGACTAAATAAAATTTATGTCCGTCATTTCATGGGGTGATTTTGAAAAAGTTGAGATCCGTTGCGGTACTGTCATTGAAATAAAAGATTTCCCCAAAGCAAGAAAACCATCTTACCAGATCTGGATCGATTTCGGAGCAGAACTGGGCATTATGAAATCCTCTGCCCAGGTTACCCAGTTTTATAAAAAAGAAGACCTTCTCAATAAGCAAGTTATTGCAGTCGTAAACTTCCCTCCCAAACAAATTGCGGACTTCTTCAGCGAATGTCTTGTCCTTGGTGTCTATGATGAAAACAATCATGTAATTTTATTGCAACCTGAAAGGGCAGTTAGAAATGGACAACGCATCGGCTAGCATACCAGACATTGTTTCTTACACAACGTATTATCATTCTCCTGTGGGCATACTTAAAATTTCAGGAACGGAAAATTATATAAGTGAAGTTTCTTTTTTTGATAAAGTCCAAAAAACTGAAGGCAGAAAGAAAAATTTACCGCCTTTAATGATACAGTGCCTTGAACAATTGATACAATATTTCCAGGGTGAAAGAAGAGTTTTTGAATTACCGATCCATCAACCCGGCACCCCATTCCAACAAGAAGTTTGGCATGAACTTATGACAATTCCTTATGGAAAAACAATCAGCTATCTTGAATTGGCAAGGAAGACCGGCGATACAAAAGCAACAAGAGCAGTTGCAAATGCAAACGGAAAAAACAATGTGGCCATTATTGTTCCCTGTCATCGGGTTATAGGTTCTAATCGTGAATTGGTTGGCTATGGCGGAGGTTTATGGCGAAAAAAATGGTTGCTTGAACTGGAAGCGAAAGTGGCGCATGGTGTGCAGACACTTTTCTAGTTTATGGTTTATAGTTTTTAGTCTATAGTTCTTAATTGCAGTGAGGTTTATTTAACGATAAACCACAAACCATAAACGATATACAGTTATTATCCCCTGCTCATATCATCGCTTGTAAATCCAAGAGGCAATAACTGACTGGCTTTTTCAAATACAAATATTCTTCCTTCGAGGCCTGCAAGAATCAATCGAATTGGTTTTTTTACACGTATCTCATATTCCTGCAATGATTGCCGGCACATACCACATGGTGCAATTGGCTGATTGCTGTTTCCATTTCCGCTTTGATAGCTGATGGCCATTGTTTCAATTGCCACTTCAGGATATAAAGTAGAAGCAGAAGCAAGTAAAACCCTTTCTGCACATAGGCCAACAGGATAGGATGCATTTTCCTGGTTGGTGCCGGCAACTATTTCTCCATTCACCAGTTTTGCAGCGGCGCCCACATAAAAATTTGAATAAGGAGCATACGCTTGCTTGGTTACGTCACGGGCCTCATTCAGCAGCCATGCATCTTCTTTTGTTAATTCATTGATATCATCAAAAACCTTATAACTGATCTCAATTTTATTTTCCTTCATGTCGATAAGTTAATTCTTTTTCCTAAAACAACAAATCCCGCCAGAGGGGCGGGATCATTGAAAATTATTTTACGAATCTGAATAGCCTGTTCCATCTTGGTCCTTTATCCCAACTGAACCAGATAAGCCATGCTTTACCAACGATCCTGTCTTCGGGAACAAAACCCCAGAAACGACTATCCTGGGAATTATGCCTGTTATCTCCCATCATCCAGTAATAATCCATTTTAAACTTATAGCTTGTCACTTCTGCTCCATTTAAGAAGAATTTACCATCCTTCATATAAAACTCATTATGCTCATATACACGAATGGCTCTTTCATACAAAGCATAATTTTCAGCTGTTAAAGTCAATGACGCTCCTTTTTTTGGTATCCATAATCCATTACCGCCATAATCATCCACTGACCATTTATGCAACGTATCATAAGGGAAGATCATTAATGGATGTGGTTCTTCATCAAGATCCGGGTCTATTCTTTTTATCAATGAAGACTTTTCCAATATCGCTTTCTCGGCAGTTGTTAAATTAATAACATACCTGTACCTGTTTTGAGGATCGTCCTGGTAAAAGTCTCCGTCATTCAGTTTAATACCTATATCTTCCAACCCTGCTTCATCAAGACTCACATTTTCTTTTACTTCAACAATATATTTAAGAGGTGAATTCGGCGGAGCGTCTTGCTTTACTCCATTTACATAAACATCACTTTTCACAACTTTAATAGTATCACCAGCAATGGCGATGCAACGTTTGATATAATTATCTGTTTTATCAGCAGGGTGAACAACAACAGGAAATTTTTGCGGGTTACTTAAAATTTCTCCAGGGTTTGCCTGCATTGATCTTCCTCCAGCCACATAATAAGTGGGCTGACCCGCCTGGTCTTTACGTTTGATCTCATAATAAGGAACGGCCGATTCGAACCCATCTGCATGTATCACTGTATCTCCAGCCGGAAAATTAAATACTACGGCATCTCCTCTTCGTACTGGTCGTTGCCACCAGCGTATATAGGGCAACTTGATCGCTTCCGTATAAGATTTACTTCCAATACCGGGAATATAATTATGTATAAAAGGAATTGACAATGGCGTATTAGGAACTCTTGGTCCATAACTTATTTTACTTACAAAGAGAAAATCATTTACAAGCAATGATTTTTCCATAGAACCTGTCGGGATAGTGTAGGCTTCGAAAATAAAAAGACGGATAAGCGTTGCGGCTACTATTGCAAACACGGCAGCATCGATCCATTCTCTTGCCCCGGATTTTTTATGTTTCCTGACCGCCGCTTCTCCAATGAATTTTGTATCCTTACTATTAGCGATGTAAGGAAAATATAAGGGCGCAAGCAAAGATGCGCCGGCATGATGTAAGAAGGAAAATTTCCCAAAGATCTTGGCAAACTCGATAAATATTCCCATGCTGATGAACCAACCACCAACAGGAATTAATTGCCAGAAAACCCAATGCTTTGGCCGGTGAGCAAGTTCCTGCATAACCCAAGTATTATAAAAAGGAACAAAAGCTTTCCACGCCGGGGCGCCAGCCTTTTGAAACAATTTATAAAAACCAAACGCAGGAAGAAAAACAATAAGGGTACCGATCAGGTAGATAATGAATAGGTGCTGTAAAGGCATTCAGTGATTTTTAATGCGGACAAAGATAATGGTTACTGTTTATTTCATTCAGAAGGAGTAATGACAGGCGGCTATCAGGGTTTACAGGCCTTACAAAGGAAATGTTAATGATGGACAATCTATTTTGGTACAACATACGACCTGACATCTTCTGTCGAGATCGTTTTACCTGAAAGGATGATAAGTCTTTCTACTACGTTTCGTAGTTCCCGGATATTACCCGTCCAGTTATATTCCTGTAATAATTTTAATGCATCATCATCAATATTCTTTTTGGCAACGCCGTATTCAGAACAGATATCAGAAAGGAACCTGTCAACTAATAAAGGAATGTCATCCTTTCTTTCATTAAGCGATGGCACATGAATAATGATAACACCCAGGCGATGATAAAGATCAAGACGAAAACGTTTTTCTTCCACTTCTTTCAGCAAATCTTTGTTTGTAGCGGCAACCACTCTTACATCAACATTGATATCTTTATCCGCTCCTACACGGGTTATCTTTCCTTCCTGTAATGCACGCAAAACTTTTGCCTGTGCATTCAAACTCATATCTCCTATCTCGTCAAGGAACAAAGTGCCGCCATTTGCTTGTTCAAATTTTCCTATACGTTGTTTTATTGCCGAAGTAAAAGAACCTTTTTCATGGCCAAACAGTTCACTCTCGATCAATTCACTTGGAATAGCCGCACAATTCACTTCCACTAATTGACCTGAAGCACGGCTACTTTTCTCATGTACCCATCTTGCCACTAGCTCTTTTCCCACTCCGTTTTCGCCTGTGATAAGAATTCTTGCATCTGTAGGCGCCACTTTTTCGATCGTCTCTTTTATCTTTTTTATAGGATTTGATTCCCCGATCATCTCCTGCACACGATTCACTTTGCGCTTCAGCACTTTTGTTTCAGTTACCAGGGAACTTCTATCCATCGCATTGCGAATGGTAATAAGCATCCTGTTCAGATCAGGCGGTTTTGAAATATAATCAAAAGCTCCTTTTTTAACGGCATCTACCGCAGTCTCTATATTACCATGACCAGAGATCATGATCACGGGAACATCTGCATTTGATTCAGTAGCTTTCTGTAAAAACTCAATACCATCCAACTTTGGCATTTTAATATCACAAAGCACTACATCGTAAGATCTTTCTTTGAATTTTTTTAGTCCTTCTTCGCCATCGCCAGCTTCTTCTGTTTTATATCCTTCAGCAGAAAGAATTTCAGTAAGTGCTTTGCGGATCGCTTTTTCATCATCAATAATTAGTATATCAGCCATAGTGTAAAGTGTTCAATTGGCGTGAAAATAGTTCAAATCAGGAACATCTTAAAAAATCATTAACATGAAATAATTATGGAATAAAATGGTTGGTGTTTCTCAGCAAAAACCACAACCATGCCAATATACATTCAGTTGCTTTCAGCCCTCTTGTTTGCAGTCAGTTCATGTACAAATGCAGAAAATAGTATTGAAAAAAAAGAAATTAATAAAATAATCAGGATCAATGCAAAAACAATAAGGGAAATTTCTTTACCACAGGGATTCAATTATGTGGATGAGGGCGATTCAGTTTATTCAAACTGGCTGCTTGATCTGAACCTTAGAAAAAGCAAAACCGTTTATCTCTACAATGGAAAACCAAAATCAAACCAGGATGTGCAATATGCCGTAATGAATATTGACATTGGAAAGAAAGATCTTATTCAATGTGCAGATGCAGCAATGAAACTGAGAGCCGATTATCTTTTTGAAAAACATTTGTATGATCAAATAAAGTTTTTAGCTACTTCCGGAGATGAAATTTCATTTGAAAGCTGGTTAAAAGGGGTTAGGTGGAAAGCACAAGGAACAAAACTAGTATCGTACAACATATTGAAAGAGTTCAGTAATATTAAACAAGAGTATAATTTGTTTATGGAACTTGTATTTTCTTATTGTGGCACTTATTCGTTATCAAAACAATTAAAACCAATAAATGACAATAGCTCAATTCAGCCGGGTGATGTTTTTGTTTGTGGAGGTTTTCCGGGTCACGCAGTTACTGTTATGGCAGTAGCAAAAAATAAAAAAGATGAAAAAATATTTCTTTTATCGCAGGGCTATATGCCGGCTCAGGATATTCATATTTTAAAAAACTATGCAAATGCTGACTTAAGTCCCTGGTATGCTATTTCTGAGATTTATCCTTTATATACACCTCAATGGCAATTTGAGATTGGGAGTTTAAAAAGATGGTGATGAAGGCTTTATCTGTGTTGGAAATAATAGAGGCCGGGTAGAAACCCAGCCTCGTTGTAAAATCCAATATCCTATGAAAAACCGAGGCGAAGATGCATATAAAAAGCCAAACAGTTGCATATCAATCGAACTATTTTTTTAATAAATAATATTGTCATAACAAATAAAAAAAATCCTGCACTCTTATTAAGAATGCAGGATCATTATTGATAGAAAAAATTATTTTTTCATATACATCACATCTTTTACCAGCTTCACTGTTCGTGAAACATCTGGTAATGCTGCTGCGACAAGATTAGGCGCATAATGCAACGGTGCATCTGCAGCAGTTATACGACGAATGGGTGCATCCAAATAATCGAATCCTTCTTTTTGAATAGTATAAGTTATTTCTGAAGAGATAGAAGCAAATGGCCATTGTTCTTCTACAATTACCAGGCGATTTGTTTTTTTAACTGATTCAAGTATTGTCATCCAATCGAGCGGACGAATTGTACGAAGATCGATCACTTCAGCGCTGACCCCTTCTTTTTCCAATTCATCAGCAGCCCCAAGTGCTACTTTCATCATTTTATTAAAAGAAACAATTGTTACATCACGTCCAACTTTTTTTATATCGGCTTTGCCCAATTCAATATAATATTCTTCTTCCGGCACTTCACCCTTATCACCATACATCACTTCGCTCTCCATAAACATTACCGGGTCTTCTTCGTATCGGATCGCCTGCTTCAATAAACCCTTCGCATCATACCCCGTGCTTGGCGACACAACTTTGATTCCGGGAATATTTGCATACAGTGCTTCAAATGCGGTTGAGTGCTGGGCTCCTAACTGGCCAGCTGAGCCATTGCCACCTCTGAAAACGATCGGGCAACTAACCTGCCCACCACTCATTGCCAGCATTTTGGAAGCTGTATTTAATATTTGATCCAAAGCGAGTACTGCAAAATTCCAGGTCATGTATTCAACAATTGGTTTCAAACCATTTTGTGCAGCTCCTACGCCAACTGCTGTGAAACCTAATTCAGAGATCGGCGTATCAATAACCCTTTTAGGGCCAAATTCGGCCAACATGCCCTGGCTGACTTTATAGGCGCCATTGTATTCTGCTACCTCTTCTCCCATAAGGAATACCCTATCATCACGTCTCATTTCCTCAGTCATTGCTTCACGGAGTGCTTCACGAAATGCGATTGTTCTTGCCATTTTTAAAACGAATTTTATCGGGAGGCAAAAATAAGCGAGCCTGTCAATATAACCTAAAGGGAATACACCGCGTTGATAAAAGTTTCGAGCTTATTGGGATCAAGCCGTCCTTCGGTT
>JGI24806J26614_1000062_pt1 | contig 19146 bp, 18 predicted proteins | sample Kansoi200umMDA_FD_26614 | JGI IMG/M metagenome (IMG submission 26614)
TATGAATTGCTGAATGAAGATGATTTTGTTTTAGATATTGGTTGTAATGATGGATCTTTTCTAACTAAAGCAAAAGAAAAAACAGATAAAGTTTATGGTTTAGAGCTAAACCCAGAATCTTGCCGCCGTTGTAAAAATCTCGGCTTGCAAGTTTCTAACGAAATAGTCCAAGATCATGCTTTGCATTTTCAATCACGCTATGATGTAATAACCGCTTTCCAAGTATTAGAACACGTATATCATGTACATTCTTTCATAAATAGTATCGTCAATTTATTAAAACCGGGAGGCAAGTTAGTCTTGGCAACTCCCAATAATGAACCTTTTTTCCTTGGGTATGATGTTTATACTCCTTTAAATATGCCACCACATCATATGGGTTTATGGAATATAAAAGTGTTTCGGGAATTAGAGGAAATTTTTCCACTGCGACTCGTTTTAACGAAGTATAGCGATAAAGGAAATTTGCTAGCTCATGCCTATTATCATTCAAAATATTTAACAGGTATCAGACGACTAAAACATGAGCATACCTTAACAGACTGGGTGGTTATTGGGGCCGCTGGATTCATAACGTTACCTCACTCGATTTTTAAGAAATTGTTTTCTGGCTTACATGGTAATTTCATAACAGTTGTTTTTGAGAAAAAGGAATGATTTTGAGCGACAGATTGTTTCGCCAGGGACAGTTGGGGTTGGGTAGACTGAATGTGAACTGGTCAATGGGCTATTGTTGATGCAAACGATGAATCTGACGTAGCAAGGCNAAGTTNANNNNAANTCTTCGTTCTTCGATTAGTTTGGGAGGAAAGTTTATCGGTGGTGTATTTCGGCTTCCGACATGAAAGGTTCGGTGGAGTTGGTTTTTGCAATAAGATGTAATAAATGGTTCAAAACTAGGGTGTTTGAAAAATATTTTTATTAATCCTTTGGTAATAGAGAATAATCAAACTGGAATAACGAAGAATTAATATCAACTTAAAATGAAGAATAAAAAGATATTTATCACCGGTGGCGCTGGTTACCTTGGCAAGAATTTAATAAAGCGATATTATAAAGATAACAAGATCACAGTTTACAGCAGGGATGAAGCCAAGCACTATTATTTAAAAAAGCAATTTCCGGAAATAAACTGTGTCATTGGTGACGTAAGAAATCTGGATCTGTTAAGAAGAGCAAGTAAAAATCATGATATTGGAATATTTGCCGCTTCAATTAAACAAATTGAGGCTGTGGACCAAAATGTTGAAGAATCAGTTGAGATCATCGTCAACGGCGCGATCAACTCGAGAAAAGTGGCAGAAGAAAATGAGATGGAAGCAGCTTGTTTCATTTCCACAGATAAAAGCCGTTCCGCAACAACGCTATATGGGTCGATGAAATTTGTGGCCGGCGAAAGTTTTATAGTAAATTCAGACAGGGATACTGAGCATTGGTATACAAAACATCCTGTGAAGACCAGGCTTTCCTGTGCTGTTTATGGTAATGTATTAAATTCTACGGGTAGTGTTATTCCACTGATCTGGGATGCGATATTGAATAAATATCAATTGACATTGTATTCTCCCGAAATGACACGCTTTATGATTGATATCAATAAAGCAATAGACCTAATTGAACATGGTTTAGAAATAACAGGGGTAAATGTCGTACCTAACCTAGAGAGTTTTCGGATCATAGACCTTTTCGAAATATTCAAGGAAAAATTTGGACTCAATTATAGGCGGGGTGTACCAAGAATTTCTGAAAAATTACATGAAGTAATGATATCCGCCGAGGAGCTTCCCCGTACTTACTATGATTCCAATAAGAATATCTATGTAATGCATTACAAGAAAATATCTAGTAACATTCCACAATTTAAAAGCGGAGAATTTTCATCGAAAGATGTGCTCGTGTGCAAAGAACGATTAGCCGAAATTTTTGAAAAGTATAATTATTTTAGGCCATGATGCCGATACATTTGAGAAATGTTCCGCCTCCTCCGGAAACCTTTGATCACATTGCGTTGTTGAAATTTTTTGCTAGCTGGATCAAGCCGGAAAGATATTTGGAATTAGGAGTAAGATGGGGAACTGTATTCCGAAAGGTTGCTCCACTTTGTAAAGAAGCATACTGTGTCGATATGAATGATATCAAGTTTCGATTAAAACGGAATATGCGGTTCCATAAATGTTCTACAGACGAGTATTTCGACAAGCTTGACAAGGATCTGCAGTTTGATATGATATTTATAGATGCGGATCATTCATTTGAGCAATCAAGAAAAGATTTTGTGAATGCTTCACGGCATTTGATAACCGATGGTTTTATTTTCTTGCATGATACTTATCCCTACGATCCTAAACTCTTTGCCCCCGAATGGTGTAATGACACCTACAGAACACCTTTGTGGATAAAAGAGAATATGATAGATGAATTTGAGGTAATCACCCTGCCTTTTAATCCGGGTTTAACGATCCTCAAGAAGATGAAAAGGAATAAGCAACTGCAATATCTGGATCAATGAGAGTACTGGTGCTTGGACATACAGGAATGCTAGGCAGTACAGTGGCGAAATATTTCAGTCACTCTGGACATGATGTAGATGTTTTACCACCTGGGACAAGATGGCCATCAGAGGAAATGAAGAATTTGATAAAAAAGACCAATGCTGATTGGTTGATTAACTGCGTCGGCGCTATTCCTCAACGAAAACCCCAGGATCACGAATATTTTGATCTAAATACTAGACTTCCTCTTTTTCTTTTTTCATTAAAATCAAAGAACCTCGTTCATGCTGCAACTGATTGTGAGTTCTCAGGAAAAATCGCACCCGATAAACTTTATGATATCGATGATCCGTTAGATGCAACAGATCTTTATGGGATAAGCAAGGCTATACCTGCGGAATTTATAAAGAGCTCAGAAATTGAAAACGTGAAAATGATCAGGTGTTCAATTGTGGGACTTGAACGGAATACAAATTTCTCATTGTTGAGTTGGTTTCTTGCAAGTGCTGATGATGGAAATACTGTAAAAGGTTTCAATAATCATTACTGGAATGGCATTACAACTTTAGAATGGGCAAAACTTGCTGAAGGTATAATTAGAGAGGAATCTCCCGGTCGAATATTCCAGGTCGCATCTGAAAAAATCTCTAAATATCAATTGTTAAAATACATGGCTGATGTTTTTAGGCCGGGTTATCCGGTAATTGAAAGCATTCACGAAAAATATCAAAACAAATGTCTTGCTTCCAACCTCCCCGTTCGTGACATCAGGATTTTATTGCAAGAGCTAAAGGAATTCTCCAATTAAGTGTCGTCTATCAAAATAAATATCGGTGCAAATTTCATTGGGAGAATTTGGTCTGCCGCAATTGGTATTCTTCTAATTCCGCTTTATATAAAATACTTGGGTATTGAATCTTATGGATTGGTGGGATTTTATGCCACTCTGGTGGGATCGCTTACTATTTTAGATATGGGTTTAACGGCAACCTTAAATCGTGAATTAGCCAAACAAGGTGCAAAAAATAGAACTAATAAAGACATTCGTAACCTCGCTTTTTCCCTTGAATGCATCTACTGGTGTATTGGATTATTGATCAGCCTGGTCGTGATCTTATTGTCAGGGTTTATTGCCAAACATTGGGTGAATGTTGAGTCTTTATCAGTTCCTGTTGTCAAAAATTCTATTATTCTCATGGGCATTGTATTGGCATTTCAATGGCCTATTGCACTTTATGATGGCGGGTTGCGTGGTCTCGAAAAACATGTGCTGAATAATACGATCGCTGTGATAATGACCACGTTGAGGGCAGCAGGCGTTATTGTTGTGCTTAAATATTATTCTGCGACGTTAGACGCTTTTTTTCTCTGGCAGGCCGGGATAAGTTTTTTGTACGTGATGATCATGAAAATAGCATTATGGAAAAAAATGCCTAGTCATTATGAGAGGTCGAAATTCTCTAAAGAACAAATTAAGACAGTTTGGCGATTTGCGGCCGGAATGACAAGTATTAGCGCTGTCACCTTTTTTATTGCACAAATTGACAAAATCGTTTTGTCTAAAATTTTACCACTATCACAATTTGGATATTACACATTAGCATTTACGATCGCTTCAAGCATCACACTCATCGTAATGCCACTTAGCTTGACTTTCTTTCCCCGCTTTACCAAGCTTGTCGCTGCAGGTAATGATGAAGAATTGAAAAGTTTGTACCACAAAGCTTGTAGGCTAATGGCTACTTTCATTTTCCCAGTGAGCTTTGTATTAATATTCTTCATCCAGGATATTTTGGGAATTTGGACTAGGAGTGAGGTCACAACCCAAAACACTTATTTGCTATCACAGGTATTGATTATCGGGAGCATGTTCAATGCTTTAATGGTATTGCCATATAATTTAATTATTGCTCATGGATGGGTCAGTTTCAGTATTTATCAAAATGCAATTGCCGCCGTGATCCTGGTTCCCATGTTGTTCCTGTGGACAAATCTTTACGGAGCAATGGGTGCCACATTTGTTTGGTTAAGCGTTAACGCCGGCTACATATTCATTAGCCAACCATTGATGCATCGAAGACTTCTAAAAACGGAATTAGGAAAATGGTATTGGAACGATACTCTTCTGCCAATGATCCCTTCGTTGCTGATTGTTTTATTAATAAAAATATTCCTAAAATATTTCATGCCGGAGTTCCCACACAATCTTTTGTTGATCGGTTGCATTTTGGCAATCGCTTTTGCAGTTTCAATATTGAATATGTCTGATACTAGACTGCTATTAAAAAAAGCCTTAAAATTTTGATTCGCAAAATGGAAAATAACGGTCAGCCCCTCGTAAGCCTCATGATACCAACTTATAATCGTGCAAAATGGATAGGGCAGGCTATTGAATCTGCGTTGCAACAGGATTATCCCAACTTAGAGATTATCATAAATGACGACTGCAGCACTGATAACAGTGATGAGATCATAAGCAAATACATCAATGATCAAAGAATAAAATATTTTAAAAATGAAAAGAATTTAGGGGTGATCGATAATTTCAATAAACTTTTTTTTGAATTAGCAAGAGGAGAATACGTTACGCTCCTCGGCAGCGATGATTATTTAATTAATAATCGGTTTATAACACAGGCAGTTGAAATCGTAAAAAGGCATGAGAACATCGCTCTTGTTTTTGGTAGGATTAATGTAATTAATGAGGTCACTAAGGAAATTAAGCCTGCCGGAACAACAAGCCGCTTCGATATTGAATTTCGAATGGGCAAAGAAGCTTTTCTGGATTTTGCTGATCATCCTTATTATAGTTCTGGCGCCGTTCTATATAGCATGAAGCATTTGGTGGCAAACAATATCCGTTTAACCGGCCGGATTACTGCCGATGTGGAAATGAATTTACAATTAATGCTTGTCGGGAATGTTGGCTATATTGATGAAACATGCTACACGGTGCGGCAACATGATCAAAATGCGAGTATTGGATTTAAGGATGTTAATGGATTGGCTAACTCTTATTTAGAATTGATCAGATTCCTCTATGAAAAAGCTATTCCCGTAATAAAAAATGAAGGCCTGTTATCAAAATGGTATCGAAAAGTAATACTAAAAAATATGCAACTCTGCATAAACATAGTCCTTGGCGCAAAAAATCCGAGGCAAACTTCATCCTTTCACCACATCCTAAAGACAAAATATCGCAAAGAATACAAATGGTTGGCCCTGAGAAATCCAAAGTATCCTGTTAAGATGATGTTAAGAAGATAAATCCCCTCCCGGTTTATTTATTAAGGTGAATATACTTATTTATTTCCCTTATAACCTCCGCACAGTAGAGCAACAATCCGTGATGGAAATGCTTGTTAAAAACGGGCATAAAGTAGTGTTGCTCACCACTTGCAAAAGAGGTTATTTGCATGAATATGTGGAAACGAAGGGAGTTATTGCTGAAGCTGTTGATACGGAAGCCTCAGGCAAAGTTTCTTTCTACAGGAGCAATATGAAAAAGTTGAAAGCAGTATTGGAAAAATACAATATTGATATTGTTATTGCTCATCAACAGATCACGGCGCTGATTGCGGGGCTGGTGAGAAAAACAAAAAGATTCAAACTGATATATGTGCGGCACAATAGCGATGAGGACTACCAGTTGAATTATACGAGGGCGAAATGGTATAATAAAATAATTAACAGCCTCACTCCGGTTAAATTAGCACCTTCATCTGTGGTTGAAAATTTTTGGAAACAAAAAGAAAAAGTCACTTCAAATCAAATCAATCGCATCAATTACGGCTATAATTTTGACCAGTATGAATCGCCTGTCTCATCTGAGGTGGAGCTGATCAAAAAAAAATATCCGGCCAAACTCAGGATATTATCTATAGCAAGATTGGTTCCTTCAAAACGCCACGCAATGATGTTTTCAATTGTGAAGAAATTAGTTGAAGAGGGGATTGACTGTAAGCTGATCTGTCTTGGTTCGGGTACATTAGAGGACAAGTTGGTAAACAAGGTGAAGGCGCTCAATATGCAGGACTATATCTTTTTGTTGGGGAGAAAAGAAAATATTTTTGATTATATAGATGCTGCCGACTGCCTCCTGCATCTTTCCTTAACAGAGGCAAGCAATAGTGCGGTAAAGGAGGTTGCCTTGTGTAAAAAGCCGGTTATCGTTTGCAAAGGAGTTGGCGACTTTGATGATTACATCATTCATAATGAAAATAGTTTTTTGGTTGACAAGGAGCATCCTGAGGAGGAAACATTTTCTATCTTAAGATCTATGGCCGAGGGAAAAATAACAAACGACCTTGTAGGCAATAAATTATTTCAAACCGTTACTACAACGTTCGATATAAATAATATTGCTGAAAAATACGAGCAGCTTTTGATCCGGATTGTAAAAAAATAACGTGCCCTTATCTCCTTTTTTTACGGTCGTCATTCCAACCTATAATCGTGCAGATCTTTTACCACAGTCTATTCAATCGGTATTGAATCAAATCTTCCAGGACTTTGAAATTATTGTGGTTGATAATTTTTCATCCGATAATACCCGGGAAGTAATGAAACAATATGAATCTGATCCAAGAATTCATTATTTCCGTAATGAGCAAAATATGGAAAGAGCTTATTCACGCAATGTAGGCCTGCACAACGGGAAGGGCGAATTTTTGACCTTGCTGGATTCTGATGATCTTATGTATTCAAATTGCTTACAGGATGCTTTTGATCATGTGCAGGCAGATAAATCCTCTCTTGTATTTCACAATCTTTATGAAATGGTTGACCAGGATGGCAAGCCATCTGACAAGAAAAATTTTCCATCGATCCGCAATCAGTACAAACTGATCTGCAAGGGAAATTTTTTATCCTGCATTGGCGTGTTCCTGAATAGACAGGTCTATAAAAAATTTTTCTTTACAGAGGACCTTAAAATGATCGGTTCGGAGGATTATGAGATCTGGTTCAGGGTTTTGGCGCACCATAAACTGGGAAGAATAAATAAAGTGAACTGTGGCGTCAGGGAACACCCGAACCGCTCTGTTTACAGCAGCATGTATGAGAACCTGGAATACCAGCGGCAACAGCTGGTTTCTATGATCGGGATTGATCCGGCGATGAAAGAAAAATATTGGCCCTACGTCGGCTATATCAATGCAAATTATTTTTTTCACCAGGCAATTCATTCATTACATAAGCGAAAACGCAAAGAGGCGTGGAATGAATTCATGCAATCATTGGCCGAGGGAAAGGGTATGTTCTTTTCAAAAAGATTTTTTGCCTTCCTTAGGAGGTTCTTTCTTAGTGTTTTCAGGACAGGGGAATTGGTACAGACTGTTCAATAGGTTTTGATCCATCAAACAGCAAAATGAAAAAAATTCTTATCACTGGCGGTTCTGGTTTTTTAGGAAGACATCTCGCAAAGAAACTGCTTAGCCAGGGACACCAGGTGTTGCTTGCAGCCCGCAACAATGCAAATAATGTAATGGCCGAGCTGAAAACCGGTTGTAAAGTGGTGCCTATGGATATCACCAGTGAAAAATCCATCCGCGATGTAGTGAATGAATTCAAGCCCAATACCATTATTCATGCTGCCGCTACCAAGTATGTGGACGTTTCTGAAAAAAATCCTTTTGAATGTATTGATGTAAATGTGATTGGTTCAGAAAATATAGCCCGCGAGGCAATTGAATGTGGGATAGAAAATGTGGTGGGGATAAGCACGGATAAAGCCGCTCCGCCAGTGGGGAATATCTATGGGCATTCAAAAGCGATCATGGAACGATTGTTCAGCGCATTGAGTGGCCGCACAAAAACAAAATTTATTTGTGTTCGCTTTGGAAATATTGCGTGGTCTACTGGTTCCGTGTTTCCCATTTGGGAAAGAATGTCACAATCGGATAAAAAAATTGGAACTACTGGCCCTCACATGCGTCGTTTTTTCTTTACAGTAAACGATGCTGCAGATCTTGTGATTACAGCCATGAACAATATTAACGAACACCATGGCGGTATTCTTTCTTTAAAAATGAAGTCAGCGCAAATCGAGGATATTTTGAAAGTATGGTCTAAGCATTTTGATGTGCCTTATGAAAAAATTGATGAACGGCCTGGCGACAAACTGGATGAAGTTTTAATTGGGAAAATAGAATTGCCATATATAAAACTTGTCGACATTGAGGGCAGACCGTATTACTATATTAACTTTCATAAGAAATCCGATAATAATTTGAGAGAAGAAATATCGTCTGCAAATGCTGAACGACTTAATGAAAAAGAAATGCTGGATTTGATCATAAACAAACCCGAAATGTAATGGAGATACGCTATGCACTTATAATGGCTGCCGGGAGGGGAGAGAGGATGTTGCCTCTCACTGATGTTGTGCCTAAGGCCATGGCACCTGTAAATGGTACCACTCTCATTGCCCGGGGTCTGAAATATCTTCACGGAAAGATTCCATATATCTATGTAACTGTTGGCTATAAAGGCCCTATGCTTGCTGCGCATGTTATCGAAAATAGCGTAAGTGGTGTATTCAATACAACCGGACAGGAGAATGCATGGTGGTTATTTAATACTATCATGAGAGAATTAGATGAACCTGTATTTGTATTGACCTGTGATAATGCCATAGAATTAGATTTTGATCTGCTTACTAAAGAATATTTTTCAAGAGACTGCCCGGCTTGCATGGTTGTACCTGTTAAACCCTTACCAGGCCTTGAAGGAGATTATATTGTACACGAAGAAAATATCGTAAAAAAGCTTTCGCGGCATGATGTGACGGACATGTATTGCTCGGGCATACAGATCATCCATCCTAAAAAAGTGAATGGGTTAATAAAGCCCGTCACTAATTTTTACCAGGTGTGGAATGCATTAATTGAACAAAACTGCCTCTATTGCAGCGATATATATCCCAGTAAATGGTATGCCGTAGACACCATTCAGCAATTATCTGATCTGAAAAATAATTTGTGAGTTTTTGCTTTTTAACCTTCTTAGTAATTTCCGCAATTTTTATCAGGGAATTACGTTTTTTTCAATACCCTTTTTTTTCAATACCAATTTTTTTTGAATTTTTGAGACCGGGTATTATCTTGAGTTCCGCAAATCCAATAGCGAAAAACCAGAAGGTCCATGTCCTATTTAAAAAGCATTCTCCAGATTGTTATTTTTATTCTATTCACTACTGCATTTACTTTTTCCCTGTTTGAATGGTTCGGTGTTTCGAGGTCGTTCAGTTTTTTAAACAAACAAGCCCCAAGGGATGAACGAGGCTTTGATGAGTTTGATCCTTCTTTAAGTTATATTAATTCAATGGACAAGCTGGAGAGCTACGTTGATATGCTTTATAAACAAGGAAACTACGATGCCAATGATCCTTCCATTTATCCTGAATTGACAGAGAGTGTTGTTCGAAAAAGATTTTATCACGGAGTTTCTGAATATGGAGCTGGACGCAATTATTTAGCGGGACTAATTGCCAAAAGCACAGGTTCTGATGTGAATGCCATTGTGCTGCCTGACGATATTTTAAAATACTCCTATGCTCTATGCAGCCAACAGTCGTTAGTAATGATGGAGCTTCTCAAAAAAAAGGGTTATAGTTATAGGATGGTTGGTTTTTATTCAAAAGAATCAGGGAGTGGTCATTATGCTTTCGAAATAAAGTATCGGAACAAATGGCATTTTTTTGACCCAAATATGGAGCCTGATGCTCAACTTTTAAATAAAAATAATCGACCCGGTATTGCGGAACTTGTGGCTGACAAAAATCTTCTTTTTTCCAGCTATCATTCTTGGAACAGAGATCATATCGCAACACTGTTCCCGACTTATTTTTATGGAAAGATAAATGCTCCTATTGCGCCTAATGCTACTATTTTTCAGAGGTTAACTTATGTTCTATCCTACTCTTTGTGGCTGTTTTTTACGTTTGTATATATATTGGTAAGCAAACTTTCCCCTTCGAGAAGGAAGAAATATGTATATCAAACCTCACCAACCTGGTACTTTAATACTGCAAAATTTAAAGCGTAACATATTTTATCATCCTATCTTAAAAGAGCATAAGCCTCTTTCTCAGAAATTTCTTTTCAAGAATCATTTAGATATTTTGCCCGGTAGCAAAATATTTTTAATAATTAGAGATGGTCCGGCTAATTAACCCTTCCAATCAATCAAGGTTAGAAAAAAATGACGGGGTCTATACGGACCAAGAAGGAAACAATTTCTTTATCGTTCGGGGCGCACTGCGTTTAGTAAAAGAAGACAATTATACAAACAGCTTTGGCTTCCAATGGAATAAATTTGCAAAAACCCAAATCGATAGGGAATCAAAAAACTTAGTGTTTAGTAGAGACCGTTTTTTTGTGGAGACCAATTGGGATCAAGAAGATCTTTCCGATAAAGACATATTAGAAGTAGGAAGCGGAGCAGGTCGGTTTACTCAAGTAGTGCTACAAGAAACAAAAGCAAATTTATACAGCATCGATTATTCAGATGCAGTGACTGCTAATTATAAGAACAATAGTCACTATGGGGAAAGATTGAAATTGTTCCAGGCAAGCATCTATGAGATGCCATTTTCCGACAATTCCTTTGATAAAGTGTTTTGTTTTGGAGTTTTGCAGCATACTCCCGATTTTAAAAAGTCAATAAAATGTTTAATTGACAAGGCAAAACCAGGAGGTGAAGTTGTAGTTGACTTTTACCCTATCAACGGCTGGTGGACAAAAATGCATGCCAAGTATTTATTAAGACCTTTTAGCAAGAAAATGAACCATGAGAAGTTATTGAGCGTCATAGAAAAAAATGCCGGTTGGTTAATAAAACTATATTCGTTTTTTGATAAAATTAAAATTGGAAAAATCGTTAACAGATTTCTTCCCATTTGCGATATTAACAGAACTTTGCCTGGTAATCTATCCAAAGAAGAACTGAAGGAATGGGTGATATTGGACACGTTTGACATGTTTTCACCAGAACATGATCATCCGCAAAGAATATCCACTGTAAGAAAATGGTTCGAAGAATTTGGAGTTGAAGTGAAATTTGCGGGATTTGTGACCTATGAGACGAATAAAAAGGCTGCCGTAGTAAAAGGAATTAAAAAGTCTAGTAAATAAATCTATTATGTGCGGTATTGCAGGGTTTGTTGATTTTAGAAAAAAAACCGATGAGTTCATTTTAAGAAAAATGGCATCCAGCCTTGCTCACCGGGGACCTGATGGTGAAGGAGTTTTTTTTACTGAAGCTGGAAATGCTGCCATTGGCCTGGGTCACCGACGGTTATCGATAATTGATCTAAGCGCTTCTGCTAATCAGCCTATGCATTATGATGGACTGCATCTCATTTTTAACGGCGAAATATACAATTATGAAGAGATAAAGGACCAATTAATTGCCATGGGGCATCAGTTCACTACACATTCTGATTCGGAAGTGATCTTACATTCGTGGAGGGAATGGGATGATGAAGCTATACAGCAATGGCATGGTATGTTTGCCCTTGTCATGTATGATGAAAAAACAAATGAGATTATTTGCATTCGCGACAGGCCAGGCGTAAAACCCTTTTATTATTACTGGCATGATGATTTATTTCTCTTCGGATCAGAATTAAAAGGTTTACTAAGCCATCCCGCATTTCAAAAACAGATAGATGAAAATGCGGTTGCCTCCTTTCTTCAATATGGCTATGTGTCTTCCCCCTATTGTATTTATCGTAATACACATAAATTACCACAAGGCCATCTCCTCCGTTTAAGACTTGATTCGAAGCAGATCAATACTGCTCAATATTGGAATGTGTATGATTATTATAACCAGCCTAAATTGAATATAGGTTTGGATGAGGCCATTGAAGAAACAGAAAAGATCCTGGAAAAAGCCTTTCAATATCGCATGGTGGCTGATGTACCCGTGGGTGTTTTTTTAAGTGGCGGTTATGACAGCTCCTGTGTGACATCGCTTTTGCAAAAAAATAGTTTGGAAAAAATTAAAACTTTCACCATTGGAACTACGGATAAAAAATTGGACGAGGCTCCATTTGCAAAAGAAATAGCCCAGCATCTGGGAACCGACCATGAAGAATATTATTGCACGCCGCAAGAGGCATTGGAGATCATACCCCAATTACCTTACTATTATGATGAGCCTTTTGCAGATCCGAGCGCTATTCCAACCATTCTGGTAAGCAGGCTTGCCAGGAAAAAAGTCATAGTATCTCTTTCGGCTGATGCAGGCGATGAGGTGTTTGCAGGATATAATCGATACGATTACATTAGCCGCTATGGCAATAAAATTGCAAGAATTCCAAAGCCTATTAGGAAAATATCGGCAAAGGCCATGGAAAAAATTTCATCTGACAGCATTCCATTTTTTCGCAATCAAAGAAATTTTCATAGCCGTTATGATAAATTGAAAAGCTTATTAAAAGATCCCAATTCCTCTGAACTCATGAGAAACCTTACACAAGTTTTTAATGGTAATGATATCAACAACTTTTTTAGTCTCGAGGTAAATACGTTAAGCACTCTGCATAGCAGTAAAAAATTGCGCAGGGAGTTTTATGATCCACTCTCCTACATGATGGCAGTCGATTATCAAACTTATATGGTCGATGATATTCTGCAAAAGGTGGATCGGGCTACCATGTCTGTTAGTCTGGAGGGCCGCGAACCCTATTTAGATCAGGATGTTATTGAATGGGCCGCCCGGCTTCCTTCCTCCTATAAATATTATAAGGGCCAAAAAAAATATATTTTAAAACAGATCGTGCATAAGTACATTCCTAAAGAGATGATGGAGCGCCCCAAAATGGGATTTGCTATTCCTGTTGAAAGCTGGCTACGTAATGAACTTAAACCGTTAGTGCAGCATTATCTTTCTACCTCGAAGGTGAAGAACCATGAACTATTTAAACCGGCAGAAGTAGAAAGACTTTGTAATGATTTCTTCAATGGACGCAAGGAGAAATATTTTAAGATCTGGCATTTATTTATGTTTCAGCTATGGTACGAAAAATGGATAAGCTAAGTAATGTTCTCAATTCTTTATATCACTTATGACGGATTAACTGATCCATTGGGTCAGTCGCAAATTTTACCTTATCTGAAGCGGTTAAGTGAAGACTTCAAAATAGTGATTGTTTCTTATGAAAAGCGGGTGCAATTTGAACAACATGAAGTTTCCATAAGAACCCAGGTTGATCAAACTAGTATTACCTGGGTCCCTCTCAAGTACACAAAAAAGCCTCCGATTTTGTCTTCATATCGCGATATTGAGAAGGGATACCGGGAATGCAAAAAATTGCATCTTCAATATAATTTTCAGCTGGTTCACTGCCGTGGCTATTTGCCATCGATCATCGGCCGCCGATTAAAAAGACATTATGGAACAAAATTCATTTTTGATATGCGGGGCTGGTGGCCCGATGAAAAAAAAGAATCGGGTAGCTGGAACAGGTTTATCTATCGGCGGGTCTACGCATATTTCAAAAGGCTTGAGAAGAAATTTTTTAGTGATGCTGATTTTGTGGTAAGCTTGACGCATAGGGGAAAAGAAGAGATCATGAAACAAGAGTTTGCTGAATCCGCTAGGATCGGTGTGATTCCCACTTGTGTCGATTTTGACATTTTCAAACCACCTGATGAATCTGTGAGAAAAGGTGTTAGGCAAAAATTGGAGATCAGTGAAGGAGAAAAAGTTTTTAGTTATAGCGGTTCCGTAAATGGCAACTACGATCTGAATATCTTGATCAAAGTGTTTAAAGAATATATGGGGATTCATGTCGAAAGTTATTTACTTATTCTTTCTAAGGATGAATTTGATGAAAACATTGTGCACCAATTTAAATCCGCCGGTATAAATAGATTCAGGATTTTGAGCGTTCCCTTTACAGAAGTAACAAATTATTTAAGAGCTTCCGATGTGGGATTTATTCAATATAAATTATCCTTCTCGACAATCGGAAGAAGCCCAACCAAATTGGGTGAGTACTGGGCCTCCGGAATTCCAGCGATTGCTCTGAATGGAATTGGGGACCTTGACAAAATATTTAATGAATATTCAGGCTCAGGAGTTCTTTTATCTCAGCATGAAATGAACTGGAAGAATGAATTAGATGAATTAAAACCTGCCTCACCTCAGCAATTAAGATTGTACGCAAAAGATTATTTTCATATTGACAAGGGCGTAGCATTTTATAAAAAACTATATGAGACATTGATGCCAGTAATAAAAAATGAAAATTAGCTACTTAAAATGCAGGAGAATGCCCCGGGAAAATGAAGACGACGAAAATATTGGAAGAGTTGTCAAAGGATCTTCCAAGGTAGAAATTAAGAATCCTGTAAATGAATGCAACCGTTAAAGTTTTTTTTCTGGTTCCATACCCACTTCGCAATGCTCCCTCACAAAGATTCAGGGTAGAGCTATTCTTACCCGGATTGGAGAAAGCCGGAATAAAATATAAACTTCAGCCTTTCATCGACGAAAAAACCTTGAAGGTTTTATATAAAAAAGAGTATTTTTTTTTAAAAGTGTGGGGAACAATTAAAGGATTTATTAAAAGATTTGGATTTGCTTTTTTTATAGCCCCTTCTTATGATTATATTTTTATTCATCGCGAGGCATCTCCCATTGGCCCCCCCTTTTTTGAATGGTGGCTGGCTAAGGTTCTACAGAAAAAGATTATTTATGATTTTGATGATGCGATTTGGATACCCAATAGTACATCATCTAACAGGTTTATTATTTGGCTCAAAGCATTCTGGAAGGTTAAGTACATCTGCAAATGGGCGTCGAAGGTAGTTGGGGGAAATGATTATTTATGCAGATATGCAAAACAATTTAACTCCAACGTCATTCGCATACCAACCTGCGTTGATATTGCTAGTGAGCACAATCATATAAAACGCAATAATGGAAAATTATTTGCAGGTTGGACAGGAAGTCATTCTACCCTAAAATACCTTGACTTGCTCGTTCCCGTTATCAGGGACTTGCAGAAAAAAATGGATTTCAGCTTTCTTGTGATTGCAGATAAAAAACCGCATCTAAACTTGGACGATTGGCAATTTATATATTGGAATTTTGAAACCGAAAAAGAGGATCTTGCAAAAATGGATGTTGGCCTTATGCCGCTGAGTGCTGATGCCTGGAGTGAAGGAAAGTGTGGCTTTAAATTGATACAGTACTTTTCAATTGGAATTCCTGCAATAGCCAGTCCGGTCGGGGTAAATAATGAAATTATTGAAAATGGGAGGAATGGTTTTTTGTGTGATAGTACAGAAGAATGGAAAAAAGCCTTGAGCCAATTATTGTCAGATAGTTTTTTAAGGGAGCAAATGGGATTAGCGGGGAGAAAAAAAATAGAGGCATGTTACAGTATTCAGTCTCAGGCGCAGATTTTTCTCCAGCTTTTTTCATGAACTATAGTTCCATCATAGGCAAGGTTTTTGGAAATATTTTCTAGCAGGCGAAGGATTCAATCTTCTTTTCTTAAAAATTTTTCTTACCACTATTTTATTGACCGCAGATAAAAAAAAAATCTTATATTCAGTACCATATAGAATGGTCTAAAACAAAAAATCAATCTAATTATAAATTGATGAAGCCTAAGAGTTTTTTATTAAGTGGTTTATTTTTGTAATAAATCAATATCATCGCTAAAACATAAAAGGGAAGACACGGTATCTTGTATCTTGATAAAGCCCCAAAATTATAAGTTGAAATACCCACTGCGAATGCAAAGATGATAGAAAAAATCAAGCAAAACTGAATAGTAGGGTCGCTCCTTATTGTTTTCCAGATTTTTACCGGACCAAGTGTAAATAGAACTTTTAAGGTAATAAAGAGAAACAGAATGGCTTCAATAGCTGAAAGGGCTACAATTATTTTTTTGGATTCCCACAAATAAGGCCGGAATAATGTAACGTTTACTGCAAGCGGAAATTTCGCGAGTGTTCCCTGTAGCGTGGGATCAATTTCTCCCAAGGAATAGGCGGAACCTTCAGTCCCTGAGGAATAATAAATCCATCCCCTTGTATAGACTGATGTTTGCGCCACTCTTTCTAAAGAATATCTTCCAAGTTGCTTGGTAAATCGTTCGGTTAAAAAAAGGAAACCAGCAATAACAATCACAATAAACAGAAACTTCACCAGTGTTTTTTGAGCTTTATTTTTGATTCCTTGTGTATAGTTGAAAAATATCCACATAAGCAGGGCCGGTGCAAATCCCAATAAAATATAGAGCTTCACTTTTGCAATAAGAAGAAAACTTAAAGCGGATATGAGTAGATTTTTGACACTATAATCCTTCTGGACCAGAATACGCGATGTCCCATAAGTTAACCAGCCTAATCCAAATAAGCAAATTGTATCTTTAAAAATTCCAGACCCCCATACAAATACGCTTGGAATAAATAAAATCGCGATAGCGATAGGTTGGGTGAACTTTGGATACAATAAAGCAAAAGTTTTGAACAAGGCCCAAATCCCTGTAAAAGATATAAATGCGAATAATACGGCTGTCGGCAAATAAGTGTTTAGTGTAAAAACGCTCAAGAAAGCTGTAATGGAGGCTATAGTATATGATGCAGGATCATTGTACCATTCCATTTGAGAAATATAACCATAATAATTTCCATCATTACTAGAAGGTAAATGTAATAATAGATTGAACCATTTTGAAAGGGATTCATTAAAAGAACTATTAATTACCTGTGAATGAAAAAAGTAATTAAACGTATCTCCGCCTTGATAATAATAGGCATAAATAAGTCCAATAAAAATCGCGCCGATAACTTTTACGGTAAGTGCAGGGATATAATATTTTCTCCAGGGATGCTTGGGGGGATAACGACGATTCCGAATAGAATAAGCAATGCCATAAATTATGGCTAAAAAAAAAGGCAGCAATGCGTAATCAAGTACGGTAATAAATTGCATCAGGTAAGGTCACTTATTGTTATGTTCTAAATAAACATATTTCTACATAATCAGGAAACAAATGACCCTCAAAAATAAATCTTTCTAACGATTAAATTCCACAGCAAACTCTTGCGATAACGAATGTGTATGCCTAAATTGAAGATTTTGCACACAACTACAAGGTTACTGAGGGGAGGCGGGGTTGAAAATAATATTTATCATACTATTGATCGTCTGAAAGAGGAATATGATTTTATTTTATCAAGCGGGGCGGAAATGGAAGAGAACCCTTTTAGAGGGGATGAAATGGTCAAAGTAATTGTTTGTAAAGACCTGATCAATAAAATACATCCCTTGCATGATTTAAGAGCGTTGATTTTTTACTACCGCCTGATAAAGAAAGAGAAGATCGATGTTATTCATACTCATGAAACAAAGGCAAGTTTTATTACAAAATTTGCCGCCTGGCTGGCTCGATGTCCCTATATCATTTATGGCCTGCATGGTGTCACCTTCAATGACCCCATGGGTAAATTGAAAAGAAGATTTTACATTTTCCTGGAAAAAATAACTATTGGTGTGTCAGATTTTATAGTGGCTGTCAGCCACGATACTATTAAGCATTATCATCAAAACAATATTGGGAGGCAAATTCCTTATACCGTGATAAGAAGTGGAATTGACCTTGACGATTTTTTTGCCCATGCCCATCTTGGAGAGGAAAAGGCGACCCTACGCGCTCAATTGAATATAGGTCAGCAGACCAAGGTTATCTGTAATGTCGGCCGCTTTTCTTTTGCAAAAGCTCAGCGATATACGATTGAATGTTTTGCGAGGTTAAAAAAAGATTTTCCCGATAGTAAATTAATTTTCATCGGGGAGGGCGAAATGCTGGAAACCTGTGAAACCCTGGCTAAGCAATTAGGCATCGTCCATGATGTGATTTTTGCAGGTTATCAAAAAGATGTTCCTCTTTACTTAGCAATCAGCGATCTTTTCCTGTTCACCTCATTACGCGAGGGCTTACCACGAGTCGTCGTCGAGGCAGTATTAATGAAGGTGCCCTGAAGCCTCTATAACCATTTTGAAAAGGCGATATTAACTGTTTGCATTTCTTTAGTTCCTGCCGGAATTCATCCGGCGTAATATGATACAGGAAACAATGTGAGTAAGTATGACAAGCCAACTCGTGGCCCTCCTCTTGTATTTCTTTGATTAGTTCGGGGAATTCTTCAATTACTTTACCCAATAAAAAATAAGTAGCCTTAACGTTATTTCTGGAAAGGAGCCTTAAGAGCTTATAGTGACCAATCTTAATTCGTCTTTCAAACCGATCCCAGTCCTGCAGGGGCTTTCCAATTCCCTGATACCAATCTTCCATATCAACGGTAAACCACAACTTCATAATACAACCTTTAGTAATGAAAATCCCTCCAGGACAATCATGACTTGATCAATTTAGCCGCATTTTCATAGAGTTGACGAAGTTCATCAGTCATTTTTTTTGCATCCCACTCATTCTTTACATGATCAAATGCTTTCTGCTTAAAATCGTCAGCCAATTTTTTATCGCAAAGTATTTTTTTTGCTCCTTCATACAATGCGTTTACATCATATTGCGGCACAATAATCCCTGAGACATTATGATGGATCACTTCCCGGATCCCTTCTACTTCAAAAGCTGCGACGGGCACCTTCATTAATACTGCCT
>JGI24806J26614_1000063_pt1 | contig 19019 bp, 18 predicted proteins | sample Kansoi200umMDA_FD_26614 | JGI IMG/M metagenome (IMG submission 26614)
ATTATGGGTATCGTTTTAGATTTTAATCGGGCATGTTAGTTAACATTGTACTTCACTAAAATTAAATTTACGGAGGAGCGCGTGAGGACTGGCAGCGAATGATGTTTCAGATGGGATATCAGCGGATCTTTGGGGATGATGACAAGATCAATTTTTTTGCCGAAGGAGGACTACATGTCACACTCGCAAAATTTGACCATAATGTTATTTTGATAAATGATCTTCTTATCGACTTAACCAGTTATTATTACCAACCGGGATACAATGCTTATGCAGTTCAAAAACCTATAGGCTTTGGTTTTGGTGCTTTTGCAGGAATTGGTGTTAACCTGAATATGAATTCCAAATTCCGTGTTCAGTTTTTATATAACCCAACTTATGAAGGGATAAATATCGGTCCAGATCCAAAACTTAAGTTGCAGCATTCTATTGGTTTAAGGTTTTATTATAATCTTTAAGATCATAATTTTATTCTGTTTTTTACATTGAATTTTTGTTTTAAGACTCATGCCCGATTATAATCAAAAACGATAAACCTAATCGAGGACGCTTTGGATCTTATACAGCAATAGCGGTAATGAATGCCCGCAAAAATTAAAATCGAAGAAAGGATGAACAGGATAGCATTCATTAGCGCCGTGGTTGTAATACGTCATCTCGAGCGGAGACGAGAGAGCCTTATAAGATCAAAAGACTTCTGCTACGAGCCTGCCCTGAGCGGAGACGAAGGGGCCTTCAAAAAGTTGGGAGAAAAAATCAAAAAGAGATTGCTTCGTTCCTCGCAATGACGCACTAAATAAGATTCCAGTAATCTGCTGAAGTAACATCGTTCGCAGCCAGTCCTCACGCGCTCCTCCGTAAATTTAATTTTAGTGAAGTACAATGTTAACTAACATGCCCGATTAAAATCTAAAACGATACCCATAATCGAGGACGCTTTGGATCTTATACAGTAATAGCGGTGTTCTCGACAGAGTTTATCCTGAGCGGAGTCGAAGGGCTCGAACTGACGTATAAATAAAGTCGAAAAAACTATAAATAGGATAGCGTTCATTAGTTGTGGTTGTAATACGTCATCTCGAGCGGAGACGAGAGAGCCTTATAAGATCAAAAAGTTTTTTGCAACTTTTTGACTTCAAAAAGTTGAGAAAAAAAATCAAAAAGAGATTGAGTGTCTGCTCCATCGCAGAATGTTCCTCGCAATGACGTACTAAATAAGATTTCCACTAATCAATATTAGTTGTGGTTGTAATACGTCATCTCGAAGCGGAGACGAAAGAGCCTTATAAGATCAAAAGGCTTTTTGCTACGGGCCTGCCCTGAGTGGAGACGAAGGGGCCGCCAAAAAGTTGAAGAAAAAAATAAAAAAAAATTTAAAGGTCAGCTTGATCTATGTGCATCAAAAGATCTTCAAAAAGTTAATATAAAAAAGTATCTAATTTGCATGCGACTTTACATAAAAAAAAAGACTTACATTTTCAGTAAGCCTCTTTTCGTAATATTAAAAACTAGATCTTAATGCGTATCCTGAGTAGATGTAACAATACCACCATTACGATAATGTGTCGGTTGAGTTGATGCTACTATCGTTCTAACTTCACCATTATTGTTAACAATTGTAATGATAATTACGTCATCCCCAATTTGCAGATCGGCACCCGGTTCAGTTGTAAATTCCGATTCTATACCTGTTTCAACGTCAACTACCAAACCGAATCCTTTAGAGTCATTGTAAAACTTTACTTTCCCTTTATTGGAAGCGTTTGAAGCAATGGAAATTGCAATTAAGAACACAAAGCAAAACACACCTTTTAAGATTGAAGACTTTTTCATATTTTTTAGATTTAAATTTATTTAATTGTTTGCAAACAAAATATTAATTATTAAAACAGAACAACATAAATAATGACTGTCTGTAAAACAAAAAGAGACTTACCTTTTCGGCAAGTCTCTTTACATTTATATAAATAGATTAAGCAAGTTTTACATTAACTGCGTTCAATCCTTTTTTCTTCTCAACTACAACTGTCTGAATAACTTCACCATTGTTATTAGTAACAGTAATAAAGATAACTTCATCACCGATCTGTAGATCTGCACCAGCCTGGTTAACAAATTCTACTTCTTCTCCTGTTGTATTGTCTACCAATATTCCTTTTGATTCATTGAAAAATTTTACAGTTCCATGGTTCATTGCATTTGATGTAAAGGAAATTACAACTAAGAATAAAAGACTGAATAACCCTTTTAAGAATGATGATTTTTTCATAATTTTTTTTTAATTTTTTTGGTTAATATTAATTTTTGGCGAATGTAAACCATTTATTTCATACCACAATTTATTATTTTTATCGACATTATTAACTAATTCGTCCGCAATCCGGTATAAAGGGAGATTTTTAAACAAAAAATGCCGCTGGTTCCCCAGACGGCATTCTTTTCACAAACAAATTTCTTTTTACCGCTGCTAAAACGGATCTGTGCTAATTAATTATAGTGTAAACCATGGCGTTAGTTTTTCTATTAATTTAGACTGCCAGAATCCTATTTTCCCTTCCTCACAAAAAAAATATTTATTCCGTTGCAAATATACTACAAATAATAGTATATTTGTACTATAAATCGTAGCATTATGAAAATAGCGAAAAATATTAAAGTATTAAGGGAAGAAAAAGGCTTGTCACAAGAACAGCTTGCTGAAGATCTTGGCATTACCCGCCCTCGTCTTGGAGCATATGAAGAAGCTCGTAATCAGCCACCTATAGATATGCTGGTAGCTCTTTCCGATTATTTTAAGATCTCCATAGATGCTTTAATTAAAGCAGATCTTGCTAAAACAAGTTCCGGTTCATTAATGAAAATAGGCAAGAACAGAACTTTATTACCTATTCTTGTCGACAAAGATAATAACGATCTTGTAGAGGTTGTTACAGTAAAAGCAATGGCAGGATATTTAAATGGTTATTCGGATCCTGAATTTATTGAAGAGCTTCCGATCATGAATTTGCCTTTTAAGATCATTGGTAAACACCGGGCTTTTCCAATTAAAGGAGATTCAATGCCACCATTAAAGAGCGGAACCATTGTAGTTGGCAGATATGTTGAATCATTTGATGAAGTAAAAGATGGTCAGACTTATATTGTACTTACAAAAGATGACGGCCTTGTTTATAAAAGATTATATCGCGAAAAGAAAAAAGTTCAGAACATCTTCGAATTTCACTCTGATAATCCTGCTTATTCTCCCTATACAGTTAAAACGGAATCTATCCTTGAGATCTGGAGCTTTGTCTGCAGCTTAAATATTGGCGAGTTTAAACAACAGGAATTAAATATTGATAATGTCATTCGCTTTCTGCAATCATACAGAGTGGAAATGGGAAGATAATTGTCTGAAATCAATTTAATTGGTTTTGGGCAGCCGAATTTGGTTTTTAGGCATAATGATTTATATTTGAAGAAATGTAAATGTAATGTATGCCCCAAAATAAAAATATTGACTTACATATAAAATTTATTCAATGGAGCAATGTGTTTTCCATTGCGATAATTATTATAAGTATTCTTGTATTGATCGGCTGGCAACTTGATCTTGAATTTCTTAAAAGGCCAATACCAAACCTGGCTGCAATGAACCCCTTAACTGCGGTTCTATTTATAATGAGTGGTTTTTGCGTTTACTCCAATTCACGTCTAAACCAAAAACCAATAAAAACGATCTCCTCCTTAATTGCATTGCTCATATTTTCTATAGCTGGCATAAAATTTATAAGCTTTTTCATTTCCCCTGATTTCCCCATTGATACATTTTTATTTTCCACGAAGATCAAAAATGATGTATTGGTAATAGGGGCAACAAGCCGAATGGCACCTAATACAGCTTTTAATTTTGTCATTATCGGATTTGCATTATTAATAATGAATTATGAAAAGGCAAAAGATAAAATTGTCGTTCAGGCAATGGCTTTAATTGTATTGCTTTTGGGACTATTATCCCTACTTGGCTATATTTATAAAGTAAGGTCTTTCTATGAGTTTCCTTCTTTTATTCCTATGGCGATACATACTGCTATAACTTTTATTTTACTGTCACTCTCAATTATTTTTCTGGATCCGGACAAAGGGATCATGAAAACATTTACCGGTAATTATGCAGGAAGTACCTCTGCCCGATTTCTTATACCGGCCGCTGTTTTTATTCCTATTTTACTTGGCTATTTAAGACTCATCGGTGATTGGTCAGGCTTATATTCTAAAGAATTTGGTGTAGCGCTTCTTATTCTTAGTACGATCATTATTTTTCTGATCCTCATCTGGTTCAATGCATCGATGTTAAATAAAAAAGATGCTTTGCGTAAGGAAGCAGAAAATAATCTTAGACTATTAAATATTTCACTAGAGAGTGAAGTTGAAGCAAAAACTTTAGCCGTTATTAATAAAGAGAAACTCTTCAGGGCAACCATCGAAAGTTCCTCCGATATTATTTCTCTTTCAGATGAAAACAATGTTATTTTTTATATCAATCCGGCGATAGAAAACATATCGGGTCATAGTGTTCAGGAAATAACAAATCGTTCGATGAACGATCTCGTATTTTCTGATGACCTTGATCAGGCTGCTGCAAATTATAATGTTGCAATGAACAATCCCGGCAAAACAGTTCCTGCTTCTATCCGGATCAAACACAAAAATGGTAAGCCGATCTGGTTGGAAGGCAAAATAAAAAACATGCTGCATGACAATACCATAAAAGCAATTGTGTCGAATTACCATGATGTATCAGAGAGAAAAGAAAGCGAACAAAAGGTTATTGCAGCCGAGAAAAAATTTAAAACCACCATCGATAATATGCTGGAAGGCATTCAAATTCATGATTTTAACTGGCGCTATATATACGTAAACGATACACTTGTAAAATACAGTCAATATTCAAAAGAAGAATTGCTTGGGCACACATTGATGGAAAAATATCCAGGAATAGAACAATCAGACCTGTTCAAAACATTGGAGCGGTGCATGAATGAACGTCATAGTGAACACCTTGAAACTGAATTTACGTTTCCTAACGGCAGTAAGTCATTTTTTGAACTAAGCATACAACCCATTCCCGAAGGGCTTTTTATTCTTTCAATTGATATTTCAGAAAGGAAAAAAGCTCAACAGGAAATTGAGGAATTAAATCAGGATCTGGAGAGAAAAGTATATGAACGAACCGAACAACTCGAATCGGTAAACAAAGAAATGGAATCTTTTAGCTATTCCGTTTCACATGATCTTCGTGCACCATTGCGGGCTATTAACGGTTATGCAAAAATGCTTGAAGAGGATTACGGAAAAACACTTGATGGAGAGGCGAATCGTTTATTATCTACCATTCAATACAATGCGCAGCGAATGGGAACTCTGATCGATGATCTGCTGGCATTCTCACGTCTGGGAAGAAAAGAACTTAATAAAACTGAGCTTGACATTCAGGAACTTGTTGAAGGCGCAATAAGTGAACTAAATAAAACAATTGAACATAAAGCAGAGATCAGGATCGAAAAACTTTATAATTCAAAAGGTGATTATTCTCTTATGAACCAGGTGTTTTACAACCTAATTGCAAACGCAGTAAAATACTCATCCAAAAAAGATCATCCGATCGTTAAAATAAGTTCTGAATTAAAAGAGGATGAAGTAGTTTATTGCATTAGCGATAACGGAGCCGGGTTTGACATGAAATATGCCGACAAACTTTTCGGAGTATTTCAACGGCTGCATTCTACCGAGGAGTTTGAGGGAACAGGTGTTGGATTAGCAATTGTTCAAAGGATCATAAATAAACATGGTGGAAGAGTATGGGCGAATGCAAAAGTAAATGAAGGCGCTTCTTTTTATTTTTCTTTACCTTTAAATTAAATAAATTAACAAATGGAAAATTCTGAATTAGAGATCTTATTGGTTGAAGATAATCCCGGAGATGCTGAATTAGCAATAAGAGCATTAAAAAAAAACAAGCTGGGAAATAGTATTATTCACTTGAAAGATGGCGCAGAAGCATTAGACTTTCTTTTTGGTACCGGTCAGTATCAAACCAGGAATATAAATGTAAAGCCTAAACTAATATTACTTGATCTGAAAATGCCAAAAGTCAGCGGTATTGAAGTGCTTCAAAAGATCAAAGGTGATGATCGGACGAAAAGCATTCCGGTAGTTGTTCTCACTTCTTCTAAAGAAGATCCGGATATAAAAATGTGTTATAGTCTTGGTGCAAACAGTTACATTGTTAAGCCTGTAGAATTTGATAATTTTTCTAAAGCGATCGGAGATCTTGGTATGTACTGGTTATTAATAAATCAGCCGCCTCATTAATATGAAAAGCAGCAAAATTAAGATCCTGATACTAGAACACGATATGAATGATGTCGAGTTCACTTTATATGAATTAAAAAAGAAGGAAGTTAATTTTGAATATCAGGTTGCAACTGATAAAGAAAGCTTTGTATCGGGTTTAAAGACTTTTTCTCCTGATATTATTTTATCTGATTATTCTCTTCCTACTTTCGATGGGATGACCGCTTTCCAGATCAAAGAAAAAAATTGTCCCGATGTTCCTTTCATTATTGTATCAGGAATGGTTGGTGAAGAAAAAGCTGTGGAATTTATTAAGAACGGGATCACCGATTATGTGCTGAAAGATAAATTATTCCCCTTAACAGAAAAAATTAACAGAGCATTAAAAGCAACTACTGAAAAGAAGGAAAAGGCCCAAACCGAAAGAAGATTAAAGGAAAGTGAAAAAAGATTATCGGAGGCGCAAGCAATATCACACATTGGCAATTGGGAGGTCGATCTGATCACTAAAAAAGAATATTGGTCAGATGAAGTTTACCGCATTTTAGGGTTGACGCCTCAAGAAGTTAAACCTTCATTAGATCTTTTTTTAACATTCATTCATCCCGATAACATTGATCTGATAAAAGAAAATATTCAACAGGCACAAGATCAATTCTGGGCATTTTCTTTTTCAACTAAGATCGTTAGAAAAAACGGAGAGATACGATATGTATTTTCTAATGGAAAATATATAAAGGATGAAAATGAAAATTATGCCCGTCACATCGGCATTCTTCAGGATATAACAGAAACAAAAAAGCTTGAAGAAGAATTAAAAAACCTTAACAAAGAACTGGAAACATTTATATACAGGGCATCTCATGATCTCAGAGGACCGCTTAGCTCGATTATAGGTTTAACCAATATGAGTAAAATGGAGATCAAGGATCCGGCTGCAATAAAATATTTTGGCATGGTCGAAGCCTCCGCTCTGAAATTGGATAGAACGCTGATATCCTTAGTACAAAGCATGACGATGAGGGACATGGCCGTTCATCTCGAAGATATTGACTTTAACGAACTCATTAATGAGATATTAAGTCAGCTCAGATTTCACGAAGGCTTTCAAAAATTAAAGATCAATGTTCATAATCAAACATTAGAATTATTCAGATCCAATAAATTGATCCTGACCTCTGTATTTCAAAATCTTATTCAAAACGCTATCAAATATCAGAATTATAACAATGACGGAGCTTATTTAAACATAACGATCACAGCAAAAAAGAAAATGCTTGAGATCCTATTTGAGGATAATGGTATCGGGGTCGATGATTTTCTTCAGGAGAAAATTTTTGACATGTACTTCAGAGGTACATCTTCCGTCAGTGGCTCAGGACTGGGATTATACATCGTCAAAATAGGTGTTGAAAAACTGAATGGAAAGATCTCCTTCAAAAGTAAAAAAGGTGAAGGCACTTCATTTATTATTCAATTACCTTTTGCAAAAGATCAGGTCATTCTCGGTTAAAAATACCGATCAACTACTTTTTTATAATTCTACCAGAAATTTCATTGTGTCTACTCCGTCAGCAAAATCGGATAATTGCGGACATTGAGCCGTTCCAAAAGGTATCGCATTTTTAATTTTAGAACTTCCGGAAACGATACATTGAATTTGTTCCCGATCATTTTGCAGTTTCAAATTCAGCTCCTCGATATTATCATAATATTCATAGTACAAAACTCCTACCGGTGAAGAATATCCGTCCATCTTTTTTAACAGCAAAAAATTATTGTCAAGTAAAGTTGGATCACTGCTCATTAAATAAACAGTACGGTTGTATTCATAATTATTAGCATATTTATTATTATTAATGATATCCTGAAAACCAATAATTGAGCTATAGAACGCATCAAAATCATATCCTGCAGGAACAAATAATTTAGAAACATTTCTGCAGCCTAAACCAAAATACTGGAATACATCATCTCCTAAAAGTCTTAATTCTCCTGCAGTTTCTTTACCCGTAAGTACAGCAACAGAGTTTCTGTTCTTACGGATTATATGAGGATACTTTCCAAAATAATATTCAAAATAACGACTGGAATTATTACTTCCTGTGGCAATTACAGCTTCAATATTTTTCAATTGATCTTCCGTGAATTCAATATAACTTTTAAATTCAGGAGCTATTGAACAGAGTATCTTTGTTAAAAAAGGAAGTAAATATTTGTCGTCCGATGATAATTTTCCAACGAACTTATTTCCGGAAAGTAAAACACAAAGCATATCATGAAAACCAACTAAAGGAATATTTCCAGCCATGATCACTGCAACACGCAATGGAGCCTTTTTATCCATTTGGGCTCTGTATTTTGATACAAAATCGGTTAGTTGATCTTCCTTCAAACTTTTTGAAATCGCTCCAACCGCATTTTGAACATTAGCTTCAGTAAACCACGGATTATAAATTTGAACAGTGCTGATAAGCTGTTGAAAATCATTATAAAAAAGATCATTTAACGGATTATCTTCTTGCTTAACACCTTCCTTTGAAAACTGTTTCATGAAATTTCCCAACTTCACAATTGCCATTATGCGGTCATCTATTGTCATATAATTTTAATTTCTAAAGCATTTTTAAGGGCTTTGTATTATATTTGCATCGAATTTTTTACAAAACTAATAAAAACAAAATACTCTAATGGCAATTAAAATTACGGAAGAGTGCATTAATTGTGGTGCTTGTGAACCAGAATGTCCTAATAATGCAATATATGAAGGCGGAAATGAATGGCGTTTTGCTGATGGAACGACTTTAAAAGGAACATTTACATCAAAAAGCGGAATTACTTCAGATGCTGAAACTCCGCATACACCGGTAGCAATGGATCTTTATTATATAGTTTCAGATAAATGTACAGAATGTGTAGGGTTTCATGATGAACCTCAATGTGCTGCTGTTTGTCCTGTAGACTGTTGTGTTGATGACGAAAACTGGAGAGAAAGCAAAGAAGAGCTTCTTGAAAAGAAAGCGATGTTACACGTTTAATACAAAACTCTATTTGAATTATAAAAGCCACTGTTCTTAACGATCAGTGGTTTTTCATTTTAGAATTAATCCTTAGTGTTTGATAAAGCCTTAAAACCTGACAGGTCTTAAGCGTTATAATTGACAAGACCTGTCAGGTTTGAAAGAATAGTATTTTTTATTTAAGAGTAGAGATCTATCAGGTTTGTTAAAATCATCCGAAACAATAAAAGCTGATCACATTCCGTTTTAAAATCCTTACTTTTACAACACGCAATTTTTCCAGTATTTCGCCAAATGAAATCTAAACTTTTTTTAATTATTCTTTTATTATCGCTTCGAGGATTTGGCCAAACAGATTCAGATCAGGCAACGCGGATTTTAAAAGAACGTGAATTAAAAAATATCTGTACAAAGTTATTCAGCGCAAAAAATGACATTGAAAAACAAAAGTATAATGCCGAATTAATACAAAAATTTGAAGCGATACTGGCTGAACCTACATCTTTTGAGAATTATGAATTTGATTCATTAAAAAATGATATGGCCGTTTTAAGATCACCTGATAATAAATTCAGGATCATAAACTGGAACCTCAATAAGGATGATGGGACCTTTGAATATTTCGGCTTCATACAATCAAAACATGTTGAGATCACCAAAAAAGGCTTTCATAAAACAAGAATTGAAACATTGCAATTTTACCCTCTTCTTGATAGATCGTCTGAAATAAAAAATCCTGAAAATTCGATCACCGATAATAAAAAATGGTTTGGAATGCTCTATTATAAGATCATACATACCAAATCAAAATCTAAAGATTATTATACTTTACTTGGTTGGGATGGAAATGATAAGTTCTCTCAAAAAAAGATAATTGACGTTTTAACATTCGATAATAAAGGCATTCCGCACTTTGGTGCTGACATCTTTAACTTTCAAAAAAAATATCCAAAACGAGTAATCTTTGAATATTCTGCTGAATGTAATATGTCTTTAAAATACAATTCAAAAAAAGATTCGATCATTTTTGCGCATCTGGCACCAACACAGGCATCGTTAGAAGGTCAGTTTCAATATTACTGCAGCGACATGAGCTTTGATGGTTTTGGCTTTAAAAAAGGAAAATGGAATTATGGTGCAGATGTGAACGCAACCAATGATAAGGATGAAAATGATAAATTGTATCATGACCCCCATGACCGCTCAACAACCAGCAACCAGAGCAACACAGTTATTCAGCGAAAAAAGAAGAAGAAAAAGAGTAAATAACAGCTGAATCAATAAATGATTCCTCTCTTGATTGGGCCTGTGCCGTCAGTCTGAGCATGTCGAAGACCTTGCGTTTGAAAAAGTCAAATATTCATTTTTAATTTAAAAAGACTCCGACTTTTCATCAAATAATTATTAATTTCGTATCAGATCTTTCTAATAGGTATTCCGGGATCGATCTCTAAAATCGAATTTAACATTCTACATATAATCTTAAAATAACGATCATGTTAACTAAAGAAATCACAAAAGTTCACAATTTCAGCGCTGGTCCGGGTATCTTGCCTGCAGAAGTATTAAAAAAAGCTGCTGAAGCATGTATTAATTTTGACAACCTTGGTCTTTCCTTACTGGAGATCTCTCACCGCAGCAAAAACTTTGAGAAAGTAATGGATGAATCAAGAGCATTGGTAAAAGAATTACTTGGCTTGAATGATAATTACAAAGTATTATTTCTTGGTGGCGGTGCAAGCTTACAATTCGCAATGGTTCCTTACAATTTATTACGCACTGAAGGAACTGCAGGATATGTGAACACAGGAGTTTGGGCAACCAAAGCAATCAAAGAAGCTAAAAACCTGGGGAATATACAAGTTGTAGCTTCTTCCGAAGATAAAAAATTCGGATACATTCCAAAAGATTATGCTATTCCTTCCAATTTAGATTACTTGCACATTACTTCAAACAATACTATTTACGGGACACAAATGAAAAGTTTCCCAAAAACATCTGTTCCATTAGTTTGTGATATGAGCAGCGATATTTTCAGTCGTAAAGTAAATGGAAACGATTTTGCATTGATCTATGCAGGAGCACAAAAAAACATGGGACCTGCAGGAGCAACAATGATAGCTGTTGATGAGACCAAGCTTGGAAAAACAGGTCGTAAAATGCTTTCGATGCTTGATTACCAAGTTCACATCAAAGGTGACAGTATGTACAACACACCTCCTGTATTTCCAATTTATGTGAGCATGCTTACAATGAAATGGTTAAAAGATAATGGCGGTGTTGAATGGATCGAAAAGATCAATCAGAAAAAAGCTGATACAATGTACAATGAGATCGATCGTAACAGCATGTTTGTTGGAACAACAGCAAAAGAAGATCGTTCAAATATGAATGTTACATTCATAATGAACAAACCTGAACTTGAACCTGAATTTGATAAATTATGGAATGCTGCAAATCATAGTGGTTTGCGTGGCCACCGTGATGTTGGTGGTTATCGTGCATCATTATACAATGCATTGCCTTTAGAAAGTGTTGAAGCGTTAGTTGAAGTAATGAAGGATTTCGAAAATAAATTTGCTTAATAGATTTCAAGAAACATTTAATCCAACCCTACTTAATAACTATAGTAGGGTTGTTTATTTTAGATAATATGAGGTTAAAAGTTGCCATATCTTTTATTCTAATTCTTTTCATTAGCAATACATATTCACAAAGTGAATGTTTCCAAAATTGCAGACAGCGATCGATCAATGAATGGGAAAAACTTCAGGCACGAGGTGTTACTTCTACTGATTCAGCTCTTAGCTGTGATGCAAAAATACTTTCTGATCTTAAAGGGTGTGCGTTTCCGGAAGTTGAATTAAATAAATTTGAAGGCGGCACGTTAAATATTAAAGAATTAAAAGGGAATGTAGTATTTGTTCATTTCTGGTTCACTACCTGTGCAACTTGCATAGCAGAAATGCCTGCCATCAGCAAATTGGCGGAAGAAAACAAAAACAAGAATGTAAAATTTTTAGCAATTACATTCAACAGCAAGAAAACACTTGAAACTTTTTTTAATAAAAGAGGTCAATTCGGATCGATCCAAACTATTCTTGATCAAAAGATGTTGGAAAGTTCTTTTTGTCTGCTAAGCGGATATCCTATGAATTTCGTTTTGGATAAAAATGGAAAAGTCCTGGATGCCTGGATCGAAGAAAATCCTGATCATACTAAGCAAGAAGAATTTTACAAAAAGATAAAAGTACTGATCGACAGCAATCTATAAAATCCTCAACCTTTATCATACCGCTCTAAAAATCAATATTTTACAACATCCATTGCATGCTTTTCTAAAGCATTTATGGTGTTCTCATCTTTGATCGTCCCATCAGAATTTATAAGATTCAGCATCCCTGAAATGGGTAATTTATTTGGATGAATGTGCATTCCCAGATAATGCAGGATGCCGGTTAAATGTTCCATCCCTCTTAAATTCCCTGCCCTTCCGCTTGAAACACCAATTAATGCAGCTTTTTTACCTCGGTTTATATCAGGGTGGATAGCATCCAGAAACACTTTTAAAATGCCCGGAAAACTGCCATTGTATTCGGGAACTATAAAGACTAATTTTTCAGCAGGAATAATATATTCATTCAATAATTGTTGAAAGCTTTCTGATCTTTTGTTAAAAACTTCAGCAAAGGCAATGTCGATAGGTAATTGTTCAAAAGAAAGCAATTTATGGCTAACATTCTGTTTATCCAAGAGTTGTGAATAAAATTCAGCTACCTTTAATGTATTGCTGGCAGGGCGATTTGTGCAGGAAATGATGGTTATCATAAAATATTATTATTAACAAAAAAGTGTTTAAAAATCCGTAATAAGTTTTAGTGTCAAAACTGGTTGAAAATTGTAATTTTATACCCATTAGCTTCTGAAAAGGAGCTTTTATTTTTTACACAGGCACCGTTTCTAAAACGGATTACAAAGTAAAGCATTTTCAACAAATTATGAATATAACATATTACGGTCATTCTTGTTTTGGCGTGGAAGTGAATGACAAGCATATTTTATTTGATCCTTACATTACTCCGAATGAATTAGCAAAAAATATAAATATTGATGAAATAAAGGCTGATTATATTTTGATCACGCACGGACATGATGATCATATTGCTGATGCAGTTGCTATTGCAAAGCGCACAGGTGCTAAGGTCATCAGCAACTACGAAATTTGTCTTTGGTTAAATAAACAGGGAATTAGCAATACCATTTCAATGAATATTGGTGGTAAAATAAAACTGGATTTTGGAAATGTGAAATGTGTTATTGCAATTCACTCCAGCTCTTTACCTGATGGGTCATACGGAGGAAATCCAATGGGATTTGTTGTAGAAACCAATCATGGCAATTTTTATTATGCCGGAGATACAGCTTTAACCTACGACATGAAATTAATTGGTGATTACCGAAATGTGGATTTCGCTTTTTTACCAATAGGAGATACGTTCACAATGGGAGTTGATAATGCGATCATTGCTTCGGAATTCATTCAATGCAGAAACATTATCGGTATGCATTTCGATACTTTTGAAAAGATAAAAATTGATTCGGCTTTAGCTACGAAAAAATTTCAAAATGCAGGAAATACCTTGACGCTGTTTGACATTGGTGAAACAAAAAAAATATAAACAGAGTTGATCAAACAATTCAGAAAAGATTAAAAAACAGAATAAAATAAAAAGATGGGAAAAATTATCGCAATTGCAAATCAGAAGGGTGGAGTTGGAAAAACAACAACAGCGATCAACCTCGCAGCTAGCTTAGCAGTTTTAGAATTTAAAACTTTACTGATTGATGCCGATCCTCAAGCTAATTCAACTTCCGGAGTAGGTTTTGATCCTCGTAATATTAAGACCGGTATTTACGAATGTATCATTGATGGTGTAGAACCAAAAGATATTGTTCTTCAAACTGAAACTCCAAATCTTTGGTTGTTACCGGCTCATATCGATCTTGTCGGAGCAGAAATTGAAATGATCAATTTGCCGAACCGTGAAAAAATGATGAAGCAATCACTTGAGAAGATCAAAGCTGATTACGATTTTATCATTATCGATTGTTCTCCATCATTAGGTTTAGTTACTGTAAATGCTTTAACAGCGGCTGATTCGGTATTGATCCCTGTTCAATGTGAATATTTTGCATTGGAAGGTTTAGGAAAATTACTGAATACAATTAAAATTGTTCAGACCCGTATGAATCCTGAACTTGCTATTGAAGGGATCTTATTGACAATGTATGATATGCGTTTACGCTTAAGCAACCAGGTTGTTGAAGAAGTGAAAACTCATTTCCAGCAAATGGTTTTTGACACTATCATTCAGAGAAATACAAAATTGGGTGAAGCTCCAAGTTTCGGACAAAGTATCATTATGCATGATGCAAGTGGAAAAGCAGCCATTAATTATTTAAATCTTGCTCGTGAGATCCTTCAGAAAAACGGGTTGACCCGTTTGAATGATGCTGAAAAGTTCATCAATCTTGAAGAAGAAAATATAAACGAATAATTTAATATACGAATGTATTATTCTGTATTTGAAAAAACAGAATTAAAGTTTTTTTGAAATTCTTATCCAACAGAACGATAAAAAACAACTTTAAACTTTAAACTCAATAAAGAAATGTCAGTAAAAAGAAACGCATTAGGAAAAGGATTAAGTGCATTGCTGGAAAATGCAAATACAGATATCACAAGCAGTAAATCAAACAAGCTTGAGGCAGAAGGTAAAGTTGTTGGTGCAATCGCAAACATTGAGATCGCGCAAATTGAAACAAATCCTTTCCAGCCGAGAACACANTTTGATATTGATGCATTGAATGAATTAGCGGGTTCGATCAAAGAACACGGGATCATTCAGCCTATCACTGTTCGTAAGCTTGGATATGATAAATTTCAGCTTATTTCAGGTGAAAGACGTTTCCGCGCTTCTCAGATAGTTGGTTTAACAAGCGTTCCTGCATACATTCGTATTGCAAACGATGAAGCAATGCTTGAAATGGCATTGGTTGAAAACATACAACGTGAACAATTAGATGCTATTGAAGTTGCGATCAGCTACAAACGTTTAATTGATGAATGTAATTTAACACAAGAACAGCTTTCCCAAAAGGTAAGTAAACAACGTTCTACAATTACTAATTACCTGCGTTTATTAAAGCTTCCTGTTGAGATCCAGTTAGCTATCCGTAATGGTGATATCACAATGGGTCATGCTCGTGCATTGATCAATATCGAAAATGAAGATAAACAATTAGATATATACAATCAGATCGTGTTGAATGATCTTTCTGTTCGTGATGTTGAAGATCTTGTTCGTGGTGCAAAAACTGAAATTGCTTCAACTTCAGGTAAAACAACCGCAACAAAAAAAGAAGGCGACAAAGGTGTTTTAACTTTCGAACAACAACAAGTGGTTGAAGATCTTCGTGCAGTATTTAACACAAAAGTTTCTATTGCACGCGATACAAAAGGAAAAGGAAAAATTGTAATTCCATTTAAATCAGATAATGATCTTAAACGAATTTTGGATCTGCTTGATGCATAATCTTGATTCAGTATAGTACGTCATTGCGAGGAACATTCTGCTATATAGCAGACATTCAATCTCAACATGGAACGAAAAAAAATATATGTTTAACACAAAAAAACAGCTTGCTATTTCATTTAAGTTATTTCAATTTTTTATTGGAATAACTTTTTTGTTTTTATGTACTTCTGTGTCAGCACAGGTTTTGAATTCAAATCCAAAATCTGACACGATCAAGGTAAAGACTATTACTCCATATCACTCACCAAAAAAAGCTGCTATTTATTCTGCCATACTTCCCGGTGCCGGTCAGTTTTACAATAAAAAATATTGGAAAATGCCTATTATTTATGCCGGAGCTGTCGGACTTACCTACTCTTTCCAATTCAATCAATCGCATTATGTAAAATATCGTAATGCTTTAAGAGATCGATTAAATGGGAATCCGGATGATTATTTAGGAATTTACAGCGAAGACCAGTTAAGTACTTTATATCAATATTATCATCGCTACAGGGATCTTACGGTTATTGGAGGATTAGTATTATATGTATTAAATATTGTCGATGCGGCAGTTGATGCACATCTGTACACATTTAATGTAAGCGATGATCTTTCTTTTAATATACAACCGACATTAATAAACACTTATTCAAAAAGCAACTACACTACCGGCATAAGTTTGAATATTAAATTTTAGGTTGTTGGTTGGTGGTGGTTGGTGGTTCCCCTCTTGAGAGGGGTTAGGGGTGTGTTAAAAAAAATCTGTATATTAATATTTAGGACTTAATATTTTTATAATTTTTAGAATTTAGAATTTCTTTATGAATATAGCTCTTATTGGTTATGGAAAAATGGGAAAAGAAATTGAGCAAATTGCTTTATCCCGCGGACATAACATTATCTTAAAAGTTGATGCAGGTAATGCCTCCACTTATACAATAGAAGAATTAAAAAAAGCTGATGTTGCAATTGAATTCAGTACACCTGAAGCCGCCATCACAAATATTTTCAAATGTTTCGAAGCCGGTATCCCTGTAGTTGTAGGTACGACAGGGTGGCTGAATAAACTTGAAGAAGTAATGGATGAATGTCTGACAAACAACAATACATTATTCTATGCTTCCAACTACAGCATTGGTGTTAACTTATTTTTCAAGTTGAATTCTTATCTGGCGAAACTCATGAATAATTATTCCGAGTATAATGTTTCAATGGAAGAAATTCATCATGTTAAAAAACTGGATTCTCCGAGCGGCACCGCCATTACTTTAGCAAATCAGATCATTGAAAACTTACCGGTTAAAAACAAATGGGTAAATAATGAAACTGAGAATAAAAATGAGTTAGGCATTATTTCAAAACGACTAGATGAAGTTCCGGGGACGCATATTGTTACTTATAGTTGTGAAGTAGATGAAATTAATATCACTCATACAGCTCACAGCAGAAAAGGTTTTGCCCTGGGAGCTGTTATAGCCGCTGAATATGTGAGAGATAAAAAAGGCGTTTTCGGTATGAATGATCTGATGAATATTACTATTTAAATTTGATTTTTACCGTTTAAACCAATTCACATATTTTAACAACCAAGAGCACAATTAAAAAGCGGATATTTGCTTCAAATACCAATGCTTAATTAGGTTTAATTTTAAAATTTAAATTTTTCAACTTAAAATATTTATGGCTAATTCTTTTATACTGCTTATCGTTTTTTCATTAACAACACTTGTCGCTTTATGGAAATTATTTCCTTTAGCAGGAGAAAAAAGTTGGAAGGCATTAATACCGGTTTACAATTTCATTATATGGTTAAGGGTCATAAAAAAACCATGGTGGTGGATCTTCCTTATTATTACTCCCGGAGTAAATTTTCTGATGTATGCAATTATGTGTTTGCTAATGGCAAAAGCTTTTAACAAGCGTACTCTTAAAGATCAGATCATAGCATTTTTGTTCGGTTATATTTATTTACCATACATCGCATTCCAAAAAGATACAGTTTATGTCGGCCCTGAAGACATGAGCAAAAAGAAACCTTCTATTACACGTGAATGGACGGAGGCAATTATTTTTGCTGTTATCGCTGCGACAGTTATAAGAACGTTTTTCTTAGAAGCTTTTACTATCCCGACCTCTTCATTAGAAAAATCAATGATGGTTGGTGATTATCTTTTTGTAAGTAAAGTAAGTTACGGAGCTAAGATCCCAAATACTCCTTTATCATTTCCTTTTGCACATCATACACTACCGGGAACTGCCACTACTCCATCGTATCTTGAATGGTTCAAACTTCCATATTACCGTTTACCCGGAATTGGTGAAGTTAAAAACAATGATATAGTTGTTTTTAATTATCCTGATGGTGACACCGTAGCACTTGGTGCTCAGGATCAAAGTTATTATCAGTTGGTTCGTGATTTCGGATGGTCAACAGTTAATAATCCGGAGGCAATTAATCAGTATTCGAATATTCCATTTGGTGAAGTAAGATACAGACCTGCTGACAAACGTGAGAATTATGTTAAACGTTGTGTTGCCATTTCCGGAGATACGTTAAAGATCGTTAATCAAAAATTATTTATTAATAGCAAACCGGCTTATGTTGCTCCTACAATGCAATATCATTATCTGGTAAAAACAGATGGTTCTTCTTTCTCGCCTAAACTAATTGAGAAACTGGATATTACTGATTTTCCAAATGGCTGCAGATTACTTGGAAATGATTCTTTAAGAAATACTTATTATCAAATGAATCTGCCTTTCAATAAAGTAGATATTGTAAAAAAATTAAGCTTTGTTAAGTCAGTTGAACCGATGATCGATTCTGCAGGAAAATATGATGCAAATATTTTCCCTCACTCTCCTAAGATCCCATGGAACAATGATAACTTCGGACCTTTATACATTCCTAAAGCCGGAGTTACTGTTGAGCTGAATCCTGCTAACATTTCTTTATACAGCCGTATAATTATCAATTACGAAGGAAATATGCTGGATGTGAAAGGAGATAAAATTTTCATTAACGGACAAGAAACTAAATCTTATACATTTAAGCTTAACTATTATTTCATGATGGGTGATA
>JGI24806J26614_1000064_pt1 | contig 19001 bp, 25 predicted proteins | sample Kansoi200umMDA_FD_26614 | JGI IMG/M metagenome (IMG submission 26614)
TTATATCCTTTGAGTTCACTTTCTTTGGGTGAATGGGGATGGATCCAAATTTTAAATTTTATAATTACAGGAATATTATTGATCGGTTTTTCAGAGCCTTTTCCTCTTTTATACATATCCCTTTTTACATAATAATAACCCGGTAAAAAACGCTGAATATATTGTTCACCTGCTGAATAAGCTGTTTGAGGAAGAGCTTCCGGAGGAGGAACAGATAATGGCCCCGAAACATCAAAGGTTAAGAAGTTTGTTGACTGATACTGATCAATTATTTTTTTGCTGACAGGATCATATAATCTCCAATAACTCACAACATTCATTCTCACCTGATTTGAAGGAGGAGCAACATTATTCCCTGAGATAACTGCATTCACCTGGTTGGTCAGATTGCTTAAAATAATATCAGAGTTGGAATCAAAGCTTTCTAAAACCAATAATGCATCTGCTTTTTCAGAATCGCAGATCTGCTTTACTTTGTTCCAATCCAGCAATTCAGGGATCTCTCTTGTTCCTGTACCGTATAAATTTACAGTTTTGGGAATTACAATACTGATCTGCCTCCACCCATTGATCCGGTCAGAAACACCTCTGATACATTCATTGGAAGCCTGTTTATCTGAACCTGCTATCTCACCTGTCGCAATAGATTCAATCACTGAATTCTTTTTCGCATCTTTTTCAGTAAGTGAACGATTAACAATTGCTATTGTATGGATCTCTTCCGGAAGAACAGTCTCCGGCATTGTTGGGTACTTTAATTTTACAAAACCGTATTTATTGCAACCGGAGGAAATAATTATGGTGATCAATATTACAATTATCTTTTTCATGAAAACAGATGTGTTGATTCTAAACAAATTTACCGAAATCTCTCAAAACAGCCAAAGACTCATTTTGGTTAATGATGTATAAAATAAAAAAGCCGGAGAATTCCGGCCTTTTTTAAATATTCATTTATAGTATTGAATTTTATTTCTTTACAGGAACAGCGATCGTTACAACAACTTTATCTTTTCCGGATTTACTTTTCTTGGTTACTCCAAAATCTCCGGGATGAATTTCCATTGTTCCTTTAAAAACCCCTGCTCCATTTTCTTCTGTAAAAGTGAAAGGAATTTCAACAGACTTAACCGAATCTTTCATTGTTAAATTTCCAACAGTTACAAAACCAGTTTCAGTTTGCTTAATTGAAGTTGATTCAAAAGAGATCACAGGATGCTTTTCAGCGTCAAAGAAATCTGCTGATTTTAAGTGGTTATCTTTTTGAGCATTACCGGTATTCAAAGTACTTACATCAATAGAAGCTGATATTTTTGCTTTTGAAAGATCGTTCTTATCAAAATCGATGACAGCCTTTAATCCGCTAAGTGTCCCCTTTGTTCCTTCATCCGGCAATTCAAAATTAATAGTTACTCCCTCATTTGAAATATTCCATAACATGGAAGCCGTAAATCCTGTTGCTATAACCGCTAAAAAAGCGATAACAATAATTGATAGTTTTTTCATTTTATTCGTTTTTTTTGAAGGACAAATATACAATTTATTGAAATAAATGAAAGACAGATTTCTGCATTTAAAAATTTCAAAATAAATTCAGTTATCTTTAAATAAAAATTTCTGGTATGAAAGCATTCAAATTGATTAATATTAATAGTCTTGAATCTTCATATGAAGAAGGCACCATTCCGGAAATACAACATATTGACGCGGATTATTTTTTTATTCAGACTTCTATCGAACCATATCAGTTATTGCCGCATCCGGCTCCCCGCTATCAGTTTGTGGTGACTTTAAAAGGAAAACTAAAATTTACTGTAACAAACGGAAGTACATTTTTTATTGAACCGGGAATTATTCTGGTGGCAAAAGATCTTGAAGGGAAAGGTCATTCATGGGAAATTGTGGATGGTAATGAATGGCATAGAATATACATTGTTCCAAGCCGGGACGCTAATGATCTTTTTGAGCCCTGGGATATGAGAACCAGTTAAATTGATTAGTGTAATTTATCTTCTATCCGTTTATCGGGAATTAACCATATTGCAGCAACAAAAATATAGATACCACCGGAGATCCACTGGTTAATGAATGCACAGGGAATAGCAATTGCATAAAGTACCGGAGAAATTTTCCCTTTAAAATCCTTTCCTAATGCTTTAGCCAGAATAGAATTTTCACCTTGCGCTTTTCTGATAGTTCCCTGCAATATAAAGTAAGCAATAGCCGCCATTAACAATACAACCCCATATAATGCCATTGGCGCAGGGGCAAAATGATTTTCACCATTCCAGGCGGTAACAAATGGTACGAGCGACAACCAAAACAACAAATGTAAATTTGCCCATAAGATCTTTCCGGATACTTTTTCTGTTACATGAAGTAAATGGTGATGGTTGTTCCAGTATATTCCTATATATATAAAACTTAGGATATAGCTAAGGATCAAAGGCAATAATGGTTTCAAAGCATTCAGATCTTCGCCATGCGGAATCTTTAATTCCAGAACCATAATTGTAATTATGATCGCAATAACTCCATCAGAAAATGCTTCAAGACGATTTGTTTTCAAATTGTATTTTGTTAATTGCCCGATCTGATATTGCAAAGTCTCAGGATCTCTAAACCTTTTCTTGATGTTAAACAGTTGCAATCATCATTTTTCTCAATAACCCAATTTTCGTGGATCTTAAAATTTTTTAAATAATTCGTTAATTTAACTTTATTATTTTTTACTGACCATTTTCCCATAATGTCAATTACTTTTTTGGGATCATAATTATCAAAATAATGAAAAGTAAAATCATCATTTAAAGTTAATTCAACTTTAGTAGGATTCTCGATCCCACAATTACATCCGTAAACTCCGGTTCTTAAATATTCGGACCCAACCTTTACCTTAAAAGAGGTTGTTAAAATAACAACCAGGGTCAATAAAAATAGATTTTTTTTCATGTTAGTGGTTATTTATTAGTTAATATTTTTTTTAATTAATTCAGACCATTATTTTTTATGATCCTCTTTCTCTTTACTATTCATAAAAGGCTCCATTAAACTAACACGGTTGCCTTCAGTATCCAAAAATGAAACATACATACCAAATCCAGGGATCTGAACCGGCTTATCCAATACTTTTCCCCCGGCAGTATTGATCTTTTTCATTGATTCTTCGATATTATCAACTGCAATAACAACGGAAGGATATTGTGCCGGCCAGTCTTTCTTTTTGGGATAGAAACCGCCATTGATCCTTGCAGGTTCTTTTGGAACACCCTTATCATCAGTTTCGGTTGTAGTAACAAGCATATAATTACCATTTTCTTCGCCCAGCATTTGTGTTTTCCAGCCAAACGCTTTTGAATAAAAATCTGCAATTCGTTTGCTGTCTTCCATCGGCATTTCAAAATGTACTACAGGATCCATTTTTTTCATATTGATATATTTAAAAATTGTTTTTATAAATTATTTTCTCTTCAGATCATTCTCATGTTTCCACAAACCGTAGCTTTTTGTCCAACCATTCGTTTTATATCTGTACCAAAAATGCAGGGACAAGCCAAAAACAAATAATGTGAGTAAAATGATCCAAAGTAATTTAGTTCCCCAAAAAAAATATACCAAACAGGCTATTAAAATATATTTCAAAATCCTGAACCAAACAGGTTGTGAATGTTTTGAAAAAGCAACCTCTAATTCACGTTTAACTGCTCTATTAAGTTCCATGGTTTTTGTTATTTCAATATTTATTTTCTTTTTATATTAAGATCAATTGCAGAAGTGAAATCTTTTACTCAGACTGATCATTTGTTCTCAATACATGCAGAGATAGAAGTGTGAGCCATAACCAACCGAATGCAATACATAATCTTTGAAACAGGCCGGCAAAATTCACAAAACCTGAAAGTTGTTTAAAACCCATACTTGCAATAATAAAAGCTGCAATAAATGCATATCCGGTAAAAGATGAATAATTTGCCCATCTATTTTCACCTTTTGAAATAAATTTTTTTCTGAAATTAAAACATGCCCAAGGCAGACAAACAAAAACCAGCATTGAAAATGCATCATGTAAATGTCCATGAATTGTGAATTGTCTTAGCAATAGAGGTTCATTTGGTGGGTAGCCAAAAATTGGATCTGTAACAAAGATCCCGGCACCTATTAACCCTGATCCAACAAAGCCAATGAGAAGAGGGCCGCGGAATTTTACATTGTTGGAATTGAAACTTTTTCTTAATCCAAATGAAAAACCGATCAATAATATTCCTGTAATTATAAAATTTAAAATTTGGATCCATCCCCATTCACCCAAAGAAAGTGAACTCAAAGGATATAAAAACGAATTGTAACCTGGCCGCACAAAACCTTCAATAAGAACTGTAATAAGGAAAAGCGGACAGCCTATTAAACCGCACGATAAAAGGATCTTCGTTCTTGCATCCATTCTTTTTATGATAACATATCGAACTACTTCTTTGATTTGCTCTTGCTTTTCTCCAGATCTTCTTTTGATCTAAACTTTACGATCCTGGTAATTAGTCCTATCGGAAGTTTTTCATTAAGCGGAAATTGAATTGCTCCTTTGGAATTTTTATAAACAGAAATCTCATCTTTGAATGCTTTAATGCCGGATGAAGTGGGATAAAATCCGATGTGATTTTTATAAGCTGCAAAATAAACCAACACGCCATTGGATTTGAATGCAGGCATACTATAACTAATGACTTCTTTGGCTTTTGGTGCGGCCTTTTTTATTGTAATTCGAACCTGCTCTAAAAGTTGCTGTATTTCTTTAGGGAAACTTGCGATATACTCATCAATATTATTGGGCTTTATACTATCCATCGTCTTTAATATTACATTTAAAAAATATACGGTAAAGTTTTAAGCCTGAAAGAAATGCGGAATTAATTTCACCTTATTGAAAGGTATGGAGGCAAATAACTATTTGTACTTTACGCCATTTCGAAGTACGATGCAATCTATAAGTTAAGCACTATATAGAGATTGCTTCGTACCTCGCAATGACGTTCTAAAAGGAGTTTCGTTCGAATTTTATCAATGGCAACAAAAACTCTCCCCTACTCTACCAACTTCTTTTTATTTACAAGTTCAGTAAAACTTCTGGCAGCATTTGTAAAATCAGAGGGGACAAGAACGATGGTTGTTGTATTATTATCGATACCTATCTCTGACAACATTTGTATTCTTCTCAGCTCCAGGGCGATCGGACTTCCTTCCATTTCTTTCGCTCCCTGAGTTAATTTAATGGAAGCCTCCAACTCTGCTTCTGCTTTTACGATTCTGGCTCTTTTTTCTCTTATTGCCTCTGCTTCTCTTGCCATGGCTCTTTGCATTGCTTCCGGAATTTCAACATCTTTCATTTCCACCATTTCAATTTTAATTCCCCAGGGCTCTGTTGTAGTATCTACAATTCTTTGAAGAGTTCCATTAATTTGTTCTCTTTCTCGCAATACTTCATCCAGTGAATGCTGACCGATAATGTTTCTTAGAGCTGTTACAGAAAATTGATAAACCGCTTTATTGTAATCCGCTACTTTAATGATCGCATCTTCAGGATTTGTGATCTTAAACCAAAGAACAGCATTTACTTTGATCGTCACACTGTCTTTCGTAATTGTTTCCTGTTGTTCAAGATCAACCGTTTTTGTTCTGATATCGACACGTTGTTGTTTTTCAATAAAAGGAATTAACCAATACAGGCCGGGACCTTTTACAGACTGGAAACGTCCTAATCTGAATACAACCCCGCGTTGATATTCCTGCGCTATCCTTAATCCTGATAATAATATTATAATGATAATTCCAATAATTAATAATGGTGTCATGTCGATTGTTTTTAGTAATGGTTATTTATTATTTATCTTTTTTTGAATAAAAGGATGCAACTTATGAAATATGCATAGCACTTGGTAAAGAAAGATGTTCGTGAGTTATTGTCCAGGGGCCATTTGTCTTTTCAAGGCCGATCGTGAGTCGGCTAATGTATGAAATATCATTTCCATTCGCTGCTTTTCCTGCGCATTTAAGTATGCCGCAGCAAAAAGCTACAGTGCTGCTCGCTGTAATTTTCAACTCAATTATATCAAATACACCGGATCTTTTTGAGAAATTAAAATAAGAGTACCATATTTTTTTATACTCCATCAGGCCCTTTGATTGAAGAGGTTCCGGAACATCATAAATTATTATATCCTCCGAGTGGTTCTCTATTACTTTGTCTATATCCTCTTCCTTTATTGCCAATGCCCAGCTATCAATAATTTTACGAATGTCTGCGATATCAATTTCGTTATTCATAATCTTTTAAAATATTTTTATTCAATGTCCTGATAAAGAACCATTAAATGTACTGAACTATATTTCATCGTGCTCAACTAATTCAATAGGATCATCAGAATTAAGCATTTTTTTACAAAACGATAACATATTATTGCTTTTATCAGACTAAAATATCCGGTACAAAAAATATGCGAGGAGCAAACTAAATTCTCATTATAGAGTTTTTTGAAGCAATCTATTTTCAAAGATCAAATACATAAAAGCCTGATTCACCGAATTTATAAAACGATCGAACTAATTGCTTCTTAAATTTATATTGTTCTTCGCCAATTTATTGGGGCGATAAGTTTGTATAATTCTGTAAACATGAAAACTTTTGTATCCTTATTTTTCTCAACATTCATATTAATTATTTCTATTTCCTGCATTTCAGTACCGGATATAAAATTAAAACTTATCGCCAATGGATTTACAGGACCTGTCGCGATGGATTGTCCAAAGGATGGAAGTAAACGTCTTTTTATCTGCGAGCAAACCGGAAAAATAAAGATCATTAAAAATGGTGCAATAGCGAAAAAACCTTTTTTAGATATTGGAGATAAACTGGACGGAACCAATAAGGTCTATTCTGAAAAAGGATTGCTTGGCATTGCTTTTCATCCCAAATATAAAAGCAATGGAAAATTCTATATTTACTATAGCGCCCCTGAAACGGATAAAGCATTTGACCATAAAAGTATATTGGCTGAATATACAGTTTCTTCTGATCCTGATATTGCTAATGCAGAATCACAAAAAATAATAATGGAAATTAATGAACCGGAGTCTAATCACAATGGCGGCCAATTGGCTTTTGGTCCGGACGGTTTTTTGTATGTTAGTCTTGGTGACGGAGGCGGTGCCGGTGATGATCACGGTATAAAAGGAAATGGTCAGGATCTGAATACGCTGCTTGGAAAGATCCTTAGAATTGACGTTGATTCAAAAGTTCCCTATTCGATACCTCCGGATAATCCTTTTGTTGGCAATAAAGAAGAAAGGCCGGAAATTTGGGCTTATGGATTACGCAATCCCTGGCGGTTTTCATTTGACAGGAAAACAGGAAAACTTTTTTGTGCTGATGTAGGAGAACACAAATGGGAAGAAATTGATATCATAAGAAAAGGAAAAAATTATGGCTGGCGCATAACAGAAGGAAAACATTGTTATAACCCGGAAAGCGGATGCAGCTTTAAAGATCTGGAACTTCCGATTGCTGAATATGGTCATTCCATTGGTATTAGTGTCACCGGTGGTTTTGTATATCGTGGTAAAAGAATTCCTGCTTTGCAAGGAAAATATATTTTTGGAGACTGGCGGGGAAAATTATTTTATCTGGAAGAAAAAGATGGAAACTGGATTTTTAATCATTTATCGGCAGATGGAAAACCGCATGACATTCATATGAACATAAATAGTTTTGGCGAAGATGAGGATGGAGAGATTTATATATTGACCCAAAAAACAATGGGAACACTTTTTTCAAATGGCTCAGTATATTTAATTGATCAATAAGTGATCTGACGGGTACTAATTAAACTCTAACAAAGTTGTCTTAAAACACAACGTCATTGCGAGGAACGAAGCAATCTCTCTATAAAACCTTTGTGTTGAGATTGCTTCGTTCCTCGCAATGACGCTGCTCTCATTTACTGCTTGAAAATTTTATTTGATATAACTGAATGCTATTAATAGAACAATTATTGAAATTCCGACCAATGCAATAACGAATAAGTAATCAGCAATTGTTTCAAGCTTGCGTTCTTTTTTTGCATCAATTGTCCTGATGGATAAAAATGAAAATAAAGAAGAAAAAATAAGAAGCAAAGCAATCACTGAAGTAAATTCATCCACTAAACTTGCTTCCGAATAGTTTGAAATATGTAAAGAAGTGATAACGATAAGACAGAAACCTAAAAGATTTGCAGAAGTATTTAGTATGTGTTGTGACGTAGTATTTGCCATTTGAAATTTATTTGTTTCTAAAACATTTTATTAAATGTACTAAACAAAAACTCTAATTATATCAGGCGCTCATTTTAATCTTTATAAAATATCGGCGCTACTTTCTCAGGAATTACTAGATCAAGACTTAAATTTGGTAAATTCTTTTTCATACTTTGAATGTCTTCTCCTGAGGTATCCACAAAATACCAATTTTTACCATTGTCAATTGAAATAGCAATTAATGTTGATATCGTTATTAGTGTGCCATTTTGAACCTTCAATTTAAGAGTCTCAGGTACAGTGCATTGGAGTTCATTTTCAATTGCAACTATTTGTGAAGGTTCGCCAATAGTTACGCTCAAAATCTTAGTTCCGTTAGATTCCATTTCTTTTAAACCTTCTTTCAACACTTCAATCATTTTCTTTTTGCCCCCCATCATTTCTACCACTTTTGGATAAGTATATTTAGAGAAGGATTTAAAGTCTTTTTTTAACAATAGCTTTCCCATAATCCGAGCTTGTTTAGAAATTGCCTTAGAATATTGTGAGGGATAAATTGGTTTTGTCTGGGCAAGACAAGAGAAGAAAAAAAATAAATGTAAAATTACTAAATATATATACCGCATGTTTTTTCCAATATAAATTACGACTAATGTATAGTACCTATACAATCACACTCAGCTCTATTAGCATATTTTCAGAAAAGGCCCGAGCAATAGATCATTATAAAATTGAAATAATGCTTATTCATTAATTTTGAAAATTAATTTACCGCACCTTTAAATTTATTAATATTATTAGTCGCTTTTAGATCCGGGTTATTCACCGGTGCAATGTAATTTGACATTTGTTTTACAGCTTTTTGCGGGGAGGCTTTCAATCTCATCTTCTCTCCGTCTCTGATTATTTCAATGGACACATCTTTTCCATCATCGTTATCAGAAAAGTAACTTTCGAATAATCTATCAATGTTTTCCATGTTTACTGCTTCACTATTTATGGAAACCAAAACATCTTTTTCCTGAACTCCTAACCCATTTATTTCAACATTCGAAAAAGATAATTGATTTTTATTATCATTATAGGTTAAACCAAATCTTCCAAAATAATAAGTATTCTTTTTAAACATCGGATAATAATCATATCCGATCAGATTAAAATAATATTTATAATCAGGCTCTTCGGACCCAACAATGCTTGCCTTTAAAAAGGCACCTACTTCAGGACCGGTCAGCGATTCAATTTCTGCAATAAGATCGTCATCATTAAAAGGTTTTGAAGGACCATATTTTTTTGCCAGCTCCATCATCACCTGTTTCAAAGAGCTTTTACCATTGCTTTTATCAATGATCAGGATATCCATCATCATTGCCAGAATAGCGCCACGCGAATACACACTTAAATATCTTGCCTGATTTTCGGATGTAATTACATTTTTACTCATATCTGTCATGGAAAATTTATCAAACGTTGATGACTGATAAATTTTACTTCGCATTTCTTTTATGAATTCATCCATTGTCTGTAAGCTGTCTTGCAAAAGTACAAGCTGCGAAAAGTATTCTGTTACACCTTCGTACATCCATAAGTGCTTCGACATCACAGGAACACGAAAATTGAAATCCTCTATTTCCTTACTATGTATATTCAAAGGTGTCAATATATGCAAAAATTCATGGGCGCATACTTGTTTTAGATCTTCTTCAAGTACTTTGAAATTCGAATTTTCAGGCATGAAATAAAAAGAGCAATGATTGTGTTCCAATGCACCAAATCCACTTCCCAGTCCCTTACCTTTTCGTTTAGGAACATTGTTGGGATCTGCCAGATAAAACATGAATGTATAACTATCAACCGGAAGTGCTCCGAAAAAATGCTCCAGTGCTTTTGCTAATGGTTTAACAATTTCCGCAGCTTGTGATGCGGATACTTTATTACTTTCAGAATATAAACAGATATTGATCTCAGTATTACCCACTTTAAAAGATGCTTCTTTGGGCTGACAATACATGATCGGGTTATCAGCTAACAGATCATAACCGATAACGTTTAGCATATCTGTAGAATCACTTAAAGCAGTAATATCCAAATAGGAATATCCTTTCAGGTCTGAAGGCTTTGAAAATGTAATTTCAAATGGAAGATTTTTATTTCCCTCTATATAACCGAAAAAACCATAATTATTAATTACGAAATTTTTACCTGCGCTGATGTTTGTTCCGCCGGGCTGAAAAATAAACTTTGTAGCTTTTTTTTCTTCCCAGGAATCATTCACATAATATTCTACTCTTTGAAGTTGAGCCGCACCCTCAATAGTAAAATTATATTTATCAGCTTTTTTTACTTTTAGCTTTTCACCGTTTTCTCCATATGCAACAAAACCCTTGATATAACGGCCATATTCTTTCAAAGCATAACTACCGGGAATAACATTCGGGAAAATAAAATCTACTTTTTCAGCCGATTGCTTCGGTACAATACATGTTACTTTAACACGATCCTTAATTACATTTCTCAGATCAACTTTATAAGTATACTGCTGAGCTAATAAAATATTTACAGATGATGAAATTATTGAAATGATCAATAAACTCTTTTTGATTTTCATAAGATTGGAATATTAATTTTTGAGGTGTTTCAAGTCCTGGTGCAAAAATAATATAAAGAATACAACTTTATGACATTTAACTAACTGAATCTTTCATCAGGATGTAAAAGAAGTAAATGGAGCTTCAAATATGGAAAAATTAAGTCGTTCTAATTAATGCACTTCCTGATCTTATCATAAATGAGATCTCTATCTTCTGCACTCAGATCAGCGATCCTGCTTTTATGACTTCCTCCTGAAACAATAAAAACATTCCTTTTCATTATTGTCTGCATGGCCCATGGATCATTTTGTCCATAGATAAAGAAAATATTTTCAGAAGAATTGTTCTTCATGAATTCAATCAAAGCTTTGTGATAAGTATTATCAAACCTTATCGAAATGCCTTTTGGTGCAAAATACTTATTCGAATAATCCTTTTGCTTGAGGTACTTTTTGAACGGCTCAATATTATATTCATAATAACCTAACTCATGATAGAACATATAGAATGAAGGTTGGAGCTGTGCCGTATTTTTTGATGAGAAAAAACGAGCCGGAACAACTTGAGTCAAATAAGAAACCAAAGCAAATTCTGTTTCTGTTGTATCCGGGATATTTTCACATTTATTTCCATTCTGCCAAAATGAAAACGGAAGCTCTAACAGTAAATAATCGAATACAGTTTCATTATCAAGTGGAGTGAAACTGTAATCATTTCTAAATACATGATCATTAAAATATGGAACCAATTCCTTTTTGTGCCTGAATAAATACGATTGTAATGCTGTTATTTTTTTCCCGCAAATTGTATGAGACAAATTAAATAATAAAGAGTCCGTCATCACAGTTGATTTATCCTTTACTGCAGTTCCATATACAACCGTTGCTGCAACATCATCCGGATAATACATTTTATATGCTAGCGCTGCCTGACCTCCTTTGCTTATTCCTATTGAGATCCATTTACCAGTTAAGATCTTGTCAAATAATGTTTTTATAAAATGATAATCTTCTGCCGCCTGTTTTACAGTTAACATTTTCCAGTCTAGACTATCAGGAACTGATTGTCCAAAAAAGCGATGCTCAACTATTAAAAGATTTGCTTTGAGTTTATCAGCCAGTTCGCTGTAATGGTTAAGAGAAGATGCTTGGCCGATCGAATAACCATCTGTATTTATTAATGTCGGAGCATTATAATCCTGAAATGCAAAATAGATCCGCTGGTTAAATGTTTTTTTAGGATTGGAATGATCAAGAGACTGATTGATGGTTATTTCATAATACTCATTAAACAGATCATTATTAATTTTAACTATTGAGTAATCATATAGCTTTGAGAATTTGTCTTCGAATGTACTTTGTGAAAAGATCGGGAAAGAGCTCGTAAACAGAAAAATAAACTGATACAATTTTTTATATGAGATCGGCATCTTATTATTTCAAATTAAGCTGCCAGGAAACACCATACTTATCGGAAAGCCAGGCAAATTTTTTACTGAATCCGTAATTATCAGGTGGCATCATAACTCCGCCTTGATCAGAAAGAGTCTTAAAAAGCTTATCCATTTCCATTTCATTCTCACAATCAACATAGATAGATATTGAAGGTGTAAAAGAAAAATGATGTTCCCCTTCACCATCGATCGCCATATATTCAGTTCCTGCTAATGTAAATGTTGCATGCTTTACATAGCCTTCTTTTCCTCCAGGTTCATCTGCTTTAAAATAATCTATATTCTTTATTTCAGAACCTTTAAATAATGAAGTATAAAGCTTGATGGCTTCTTCGGCTTTGCCGCATTGCTCTCCAACAAACATCAAAAAAGTTATCGTCTTTTGCATATGAATTTTTCTGATTATAATTCAAATTAAAACTTGCATGATTTACTAATAATTTACCTGAAATATTTTATTAAATGTACTAATAGAAACTATGGTTTCAATGACAAAATAACGGGCTCAATAAAAATTTCTTTTCCTTCTTTGTTTAATGCAACAATTTCTCTAATTGCAATTTGGTTATGAGACCCTTGTTTTACAGATTTTAATCTGTTAATTTCTTCGGATGATAATTTTGTTCTGTTAGAGAAACTTATATCAGTAAAGACACCATTAATATTAAAAACAACCAAACACTTTCGTATTGTTATTGAATCCTTGCCGGCATTTTCTATTCTTATATTCGGATCTGCAATTATTGAATCAATTGATATAACTCCTTCAGTCACTTTTGCCAAACTCAGAATTAAATGATCAGAAACTTGCTTTTTTACTTTTATTGAATTTGTTTGCCCTAAAAGCAAATATGAATAAGAGATTAAAATAATTGTTGTTACAAGTCTTATCAAATTCATATATCCATGTTTAAATTTATGTTCTTAAGAATTATTGCTGATCTATTTTGAACAATTGTTTATTGCCCTTTATATCCTTAACAAGAATATCGTATTTACCTTGTTTTAAAGAAAGAGCTTTCTTATCCTGAGAATTCCTTAATTCAATTATATCATATGGGATAAGGATCTCGTAATTTTCTCTTTCCAGAATACTTTCATTGGATAAGTATGCAAAAACTAAACATGGATATTCTATTTTAATTTCTTTATCTATACAACATGCTTTTCTATTGCCTTCAAAAACCCAATTAGGGCGACCTTTCACCCAAACTGTTCTTGGAAGATAAACTCTGACATCATATTGCTTTAGGTTTTCAGGTCCTTTAAATAAATTACCGCCTGAATCGATAAAAATGGCTGGGTATTTCAGGTCAACCATTTTGAAATATGGATTGTCGAATTTAAATGAACTATGTTCTGTTAATCTTTCCTGATTGATTGTGAATGGATTTATACCTGTAAATTCTGTTAGCCTGCCTGCCATTGCTTTTTCCCAGACAGGCAATTCGGATTCTACTATATGATCGTAGCCACAATGAATTAATATTTTTGCCTTAGGATCTTGACCCAAAATTTTTTTTATATTTTTTGCTTGTTCAATTTCTCTTTGTTTTTCAGCTGTAGAATCGTTAACAAATATTGTTGTTTCATATGGGAAAACATAAAAACCAATTTCCAATGCAGTCCTGATCAGATTACCATAAAAGGGTTCTTCCGTTAATAACCCAGAATTTTGTGTTGGATACTTTCTCTTATTCAATGTTGAATCCCATGCTGAGATTGTTTCAGCCCCTAAATATCTATATCCCTGATCATATAAACCCTGTAACAATAATGTTGTAAATAATCTGTGATATGGCTGGTGATGTGCTTCATTCAAAATAATTATCTGTTCACTTTTGGACCTGTTAATAATATATTCAACAGCATTGACTGGATGAAACTTTTTAAAATAAATACTGTCTTCTTTGGATGAAATATAAGTTGACGGATTAAATTTATCAATACACTCTAAAGCTCTTTGATATTCTCCTATATAAGATAGATATTGCGCGGCTTCGTAATCTGAAGAATTTGCTGCAATAGAGTCGGAAAATTTATAAATATTTTTGTAATAATCCTGGCCAAAAAGAAATCCTGAGGAGAATAATAATATTGTAATTATAAAAGGCTGCTTCATCATATATGCTACTATTTCTGATACATCATTTTGCTAATATACTATTCTTGTAAAGATTAATTTAGCAACAATTTATCTTTACCCTCCAAAGATCCCAATACTTTGCAATACGTTTAATAGCAACTAAAATATGAATTAATGCTAATAGAATTGCACCCGGGATCAGGTTAATTATAACAAGTCTAAATATTTCAAAGTTTTTAAATCCCGATAGATCAGAAATAATTTCGACACCATTGTTTGTGAGATCAAGCTTAATCGCTAAAAAAACAGCAATGGAAGAAAAATGTAATCCATTAACAAATAAATGTAAGATGTATTCCCATCGAGGCAAGCCTCCCATAAATGCCCGGCTGTCTTTTTCTGAATACGCATCTATCGCAAGCACAATGAGATCGATAATAACTAATATTAACCCGATATAAAAACTAATGTTGCAATTTTGTTTTAGAAACAAAAAATAGACAATAGCAGGAAATAGAACTGCTCTGATGGTATGTGTTAAATGTTCGAATTTACTTTCCGGATAATTGTGCAACCGGTATTTGAATATGTGCAGATAAAACCCGTCTATTACCGCCAATAAAGCGAAAACAATGAGCAACAATGAAGTAATTATTAATCCTATTTCCATATATAATTATATTTAAAATTTATAGGACGAAGGTCTATTAATATATTCTGTCGGAAAAGGACAAATGTCCTCAATTTCAAGTTGTGATCTCTTTTCGGATCCGTGATAAAGTTCTTCTGGTCACACCTAAATAGGAAGCTATATCTTCAATTTTTCCTTTTTGTAAAACATTGGGTTGTTCATTCAAAAGGCGTAGGTATTTTTCTTTGGCAGCTTCGTTGTTTAATGTCGAAGCGTATTGTTCCATAACTATATATTCTCTTTCAGCAACAGCTCTTCCAATGGTTTGCCAGATTGCACTTTTTGTATATAGCTTTTGCAAATTATCATAGTCAATTACCAATAGTTGAGTGTCTTCAAGTGCTTGTATAATAAGACCTGACGGTTGTTGAAGAATAAAACTTTTGTACGAAGTAGTCAAATTATTTTCTGTACAAAAACAAGAGGTTGTTTCTTCTGCTTTGTCATTAATATAATAAGTTCGTAAGGTGCCTTTCAGGATGAATGCAATGTGCCGGCAAATGCTGTTTTGCTTTATAAAAAACTCATTTTTTGTTAATTTCAGTTCAGTAAAATAAGAAATTGTATCAGCAAATTCTTTGTCTGAAATTGGTGCTATGGTCTTTAAAAATTGTTTGAATTTTTCCAATTGTTTTAATCTTAATTATTTCAAAGTTAATGCTTTTCAGGTTTTGAGGTTTAAGTTGCATTCGAAATAACGTTTTCAAACGAAACGAAAAATGTAATAAGAAACAATACAGTTCTAATATTCAAATCAATTATGGCTTGACGACTCTGCCAACTTTTAATATTAATTTCCAAGTCAGTTTTTTTTCTAAGTCCATATCCTTGCAGACAGGTAACAAATCTTTTCTTAATTGTTCAGTTGGATTGAACTGATTCTCATTGATAAACCGCTGTGTAGCTGACCATGTATTTAAGTAACCGATGAGGTCATTTAGATTCATTGTTTTTTCATAGAAAAATTGAGGACTGCTAATTTGTTGAAAAGGAAATGGAATTGTTGCATATTCTTTTTCTACTAATCTGTTTTCAGGAAGCCAATAATTATTTAAAGTTTCATCATGATAAAGTTTTATTATTTTGTCAATATCGGGAGAGATCAATGGAAGTCCATAAGTCCATGCGGCTATAATGCCATTATTTTTTAACACGCGGTCTGCTTCTTTATAAAACACTTCAAAATCAAACCAATGCAATGCATTAGCAATAGTTAAAAGATCAACAGAATTTGATCTGAGAGAAGTGTTCTCCGCTTTTTCAACTAAATATTTTACCTTTTCATTTGGCAAACAATTTTTAATTTGTTGTTCGCTAGGATCTGTTGCAATAATTTTATTATAAAATGCGGCTAGTCCAATTGCTGCTTGACCGTTTCCCGTTCCGCAATCCCAAACAAGTTCATGATCCATTGTTAAGGAAGCTAAAAATGAATAAAGTTCTGTCGGATATAGAGGCCGATACTTTACATAAATATCAGCTTGTTTTGAAAAGTTGTCTTTGAACGATGTCATATTTTTCAGCTTATTACAATTGTATTCTATTTAGAAACCACAAAACTATTACCGTTAAATTTATATTTACCACTGTACTTGCATCTGTCTTTATCAATTAACTGCTCCCCTTCACAGGCTGTTCCGTAAAAGCTATCGTTCGTGTAAACAACGTATTCATAAGAAAGGGTTTTGTTTTTTTCGTTGTATTTTAAAACGCCATCACCTTGTCTGTAATCAAGAAGCAAGCAAAAATCTGTTTGCAGCGAATCGTCCACAATTGATAACAAAACGGTATAATTAAACTCGCAGGTATTACAACTAATACCTCCGCCAAAGCATAAGTATTTTGTTTTATTATCTTTTGTTTTTAGAATAAGTATTTTATCAATTGAGCCGCCATAATTATCTTCACCCGCTGATCCGTTTTCTTTACAGAAAGTTAATCGTTCTGCTTTCGGCTGTCCGTTGGGCAGACGATAATAAATAATATTTATGTTTGATTTGTATGAACCACCGGTATTTTCAAAGAATGAAAAAATGATCACTTTATTGTCGGTAGACCTGGTCTTGTACAGCTGAAGCAGGCTATCTACTTTGTATTTAACAATATTTTTATCATTCAGAATTTGTAATAAGTATGTAGTGACTTTTCCGTTCAATGAATCTATTATGTCTGAATCCCCTTCACGAAAAGGATTTAATGTATCGAGCGTTGCCGTCCAGGAATTGATCAACTGTATTTTTTGTGGTATACTATCAGTCTGCCCGTATGAAGCTGTTGTCCATAGCGAAATTATCAGAATAAAAGTTACGCACCGTTTCATTTTAAAATCTGTTGTTATATTTTGTCCATTATAATGTACTGAACCAAATCAAAATACAAAAAATATTAATTTACTTTTTTGTATCCACAATCCATTGCATGAAGGATCTTCACACGATTAGATTTGGATTGACAGATCATGATCACAACCTTGTCTCCTTGTTTAAAATTCAATTTAGTCAGTGGAATAGAAAATGCAGTTTTTTTAAGATCGTTAGTTGATAAAACTAAACTGTCATTAACGAATACCTGTTGGGCTGTCCATAAAGTATCCTTGTTAATAAGGGTCATAGGGTTTTGAACATATAGGTCAATACCATTAAATGATCCGGTCAAAATTAAAGTGTCTGTTTGAAGGGAAATCTGTCCTATTATTTTTTTATCTGCCTGCGCAGAAATTTGTCCACCTGATAAAAGAATAGCTAGTAAGAATGAGAATTTAAGAGTCGTTTTCATTTAATTGTGTCTAAGACATTGTCAATATTCTAGCGAATTAAATATCCAAGCTTAATTCCTGCGTTGAGATTTGGAGTAAGATGTCTTCCAACAAGTCTTATTCCTCCCCCAACAATATCACCGTGACCTTCGCCAGTGAGCATATTTTCATTTTCATCAGCACTTAAATTGTTATATGCATTGGAATAATATCTCAGCCCTATGCCGGCATACCATTCAAAAACAAGTCTTTTTTTATAAATTTCCAGCTCTCCCCATTTTAATGTTAAACAAGAAATTTCTTTATGGATCTTATATTCTTTTTCATATCTCAACTTAGATGGAGATGCGAAACTATCTACGAAATTAAACGTTGTATTTTTATATAAGTACTCAATTGAAAAATAATTACCTGTACACTTTTCCTCATTCCTATAACCTTTCACTTCTGCTCTAATTATTCCTCCTCTTCTGTTTTCAGATTGAAAGCTAAAATATTTTCCTAATTCTAATGAACCGGAAATGTTTTCATAAATTTTCATTTCTGCTCCAAGTCGATAAGAAAGTCCGCCAAAAATGTCAATATAGGATAAGACCGGAATTTTAACCATTAATCTGGGATTAGCAGTACTGTCAGGTTCCCAAGCAAACACAGCTGTCCGGAGAAATATTAATAATATTGTTAGAATTCGTTTAATCATAATCCGCACGATGTTTTAGCACCCTGCACACAGGAATTAAAAAGCAGCAAATCGCGTTGACCGATATACTTATTCAAAAAAAAACGTTAGTTACGAAAACGAAGTCGAAATTATTATTGAACAACAATTTTTTCCGTGTGATCTCCATCTTCATCATAAACTTTCACAAAATAAATTCCTTTTGGATATTGAGAAATGTCTATATCGTACTTCGACTTCACGTTGTTCGTTGCTGAATAAATTTTCGCTCCGACAATATTGAAAATTTCAATCGTTTGTGGTTTGTTGTTATTATGATTGATTGAAAAAATTCCGTTAGAGGGATTTGGGAAAACCATTAAATTATTTTCTTCCCCCAACATTTCTTTTTTGTACATTTAATAAGTTAATCAGCCACTGGTGAAGACCAGGAAACATTTTAATAGACCTAAATTGAAAT
>JGI24806J26614_1000065_pt1 | contig 18942 bp, 25 predicted proteins | sample Kansoi200umMDA_FD_26614 | JGI IMG/M metagenome (IMG submission 26614)
CTCGTCCTTAACCTTCGGGCTTAGGGAGACGATTCAACTTCTATCAACCTACAAATGCCAAATAATTGATGACTAGAAATTCGATATTTATCTCTGTCTCTACCAAATGATCTGAATAGAAACCCACTGAAAACCATAATTGCAGCAAGAGCAGAAGCAGAAATGGCTTTCTCTTGTGGAATATGCATTACAAGTGCTATTACAAATGTAATTGCAGCAGCTATTGCGGCTAGTGGGATCCATACTCTGNCAGCACTAAAGGATCTATTTTCTGATGGTTTCATACTTAATTGACTATTTATGATGCGTATATACATTGGTGTAGTTTCTTGAGTCCTGTTCGAGTAAGCAATAATAACAGCAGAAGCTTATTGAGATTAGAATAGTAATATCGTAATGTTTGAACGTAAGATGACAAGAGCTTATTGATAATAGATATCCAAATATATCTTTTAATATAGTATAAATAAATCAAGTTACACTGTCATACCTTGTATTTTGTTTATGATGGACTAAACAGAACGAATTTTAGATTATTTATAGAAATTGAGATGCTGTTTAATCTTCTGGTGTTTAGATTAGTTGCTGGTTTTCTTTTGATAATATAACCGGCCGAGTCTTTAAATCGAATTTCTAGTCATCAATTATTTGGCATTTGTAGGTTGATAGAAGTTGAATCGTCTCCCTAAGCCCGAAGGTTAAGGACGAGTTCATCTGAAAACACAAAGTCATTGTCGGAGTTTTTTCAGAAATATAGATGGTTGATTAAATTCTACAATGTATTGACAGGTTAATTTTGAATTTGACCTTTTGTCAGAACGAACACCAATGGAAATATCTGCTCTTTTGAAGGCAGAATTATCATTCTTAGAGTCTCTCAAGAATAATATATTCTATACTTTGATATTATTCTATACTTTGATATCATTGAAAGACTCTAACTCTGAAATGGTAGTATCAAATGCCAAATATTTATGACATCTAACAGAATAGACGTCGATAAATCGATGAGAAGAAATGTTTGAACAAATGGGACCTATATTGAAGATTGGCATCTTGAAGATGGTTGAATCTTCCTTTCATTCATTTCTTTCAAAAGTGGCTCTGTCTCTCTTTCGTATGATGCTAATGTTTCAAATGTCTATAGTCTATAGTATATCCAGCTAACATTTTATTATCACTAATAAATTTTCTTTCAATAGTTATATCTTTAAAATATAATGATATTTCATCTGTTAGACTATGTAATAATCGTGAATTGAGTTGTAATATCTCTTTGTTTGAGAGAAGACAAGTAGATAGTATACATTGCAATTTTATCATCATCACTTTCTGCAAAACTCTTAATAGCGGTCGTATTATGATTATTATTCTCACCGCCTTTAATCAAGTCCATTTTCTCCAATCTTGGTTCCGCATTATAGGCTTTATGTAATAGCGTTTCAATACCCATAACACATGAAGCAATTTTAGCAAATTTTATCCTGCTATGAAGAAAGTCAAAATCCCTTACTAGAAACTATGCAAGTATCTATCTTTTCTGAAATGTCCCAAAGTATTTTCTCTAATCTCGTTGGTATTCTTCTACTGCAATTATTATCATTATTTTGACTTTTAGAGAAGCAGTAGGACACAAAGATCCATTATAATTTGATAGTATAGCACCTATTCTCATTAACAATTTATATTGAGATGCTATGCTTGAAAATACTTTCTGAATAATGTTAGATATGTCGAAGGTAGGAGTTTCTTAGCTTGCTGATACTCCAAAGAATGTACTAATTCACTCATTAGAGAAAAAATGTGGTTAGTATAAGGAACACAGAATAATATTTACTCTAAATTCCTTGTTTATACATCAAGCTATTTAGTCACTGATAAAATTTCAAGATACTAGTACTATGGATAACATTAATTAAAACGTCTCTTGCACAAGTGCATTGAAATTGATAAATGATAGAGTCTAATAAGAGTATAAGATTAATGATATTATCGACAACCGGATTATTATCAACATTATTTTCTGTTATTATGCTTGTTGTTGTCATTGTAATATCGGCGCAACCGATATCAATACTCCTAATACCACCACCATTCTCTTATGCGCAGCAGCAACAGAACAATGCTGCTACAGACTCGTCTCCTTCTTGTATTACCTATGACTCAACAGACAAGATAATTACTATATCTTGTGGTTCTGCAGGTCTCAGCGATATTGATAATCAGATAAAAGATGCTAATGTAATCCATAAAGAAGAAGATGGAGGAGAGACGGCTGGAGCTGCTGATGGTGCCGATAATAGAGGAGTATGGTTACTAAATGCAGGTATTGTAGTANCTAACCAAGCTACATTATATATTAATTCTACAGATACTGCTTGGTTAAAGATTAATGCTGATGGAGATACTGGTAATGGAATAGATGTCCATGGTAGACTAAAGATTGATTCAGTAAAGATAACTTCATGGGATCTGCAAACAAACGATTATGCCAAGACTGATGGGGAGGGAAAGATACCTAGACCATATATTTTTGTTGATAAGGATGCAACAGGTACCACAGATATAACCAATTCAGAACTGGCATATCTTGGATATTTTGATAGTCAAGGCGGTACTGGTCTTAGATATAATGGAGGTTCTGGAAGTTTAGTAAAAGGTAATCATATACACAATCTTTATACTGGTTTCTATTCAGATGGAGTAGGTGATATGATTATTGAAGATAATCTCTTTCATGACAATACTGCTTATGGAATAGATCCTCATACTGGAACACATGATATGATAATTCGAAATAATGTAGTTCATAACAACGGAGAGGAGGGAATAATCTGTTCATTAGATTGCTACAACATTACAATTGAAGGTAATGAAGCATACAATAATGCAAAGTCAGGTATAATGTTTAGTAGAAATATGTCTGGTTCAGTAGCAAGGAACAACTATATACATAATGAGGTGAACGGCATATTTGTATCAGCATCAAATAATAATGAGGTATACAATAATACAGTTTCTAACAGCGAAGAAGGAATTTATCTAAAGGCAGAAGCTCATAATAATAACATATACAATAACACTATCATAAATGCAACTTCCAATGGCATACTTGTCAATGCAGCTGCTCGTGATAATATAGTTAGTTCTAATACGATAATAAATGCTACTAAATTTGGAATAAATGTTGAAGATTCAGATTCAGTTAATAATAAGTTTGAAAACAACAAACTAATCAATTCTATAGTCGCAGGATGATAACAACAACAATAATAATAATACTCATAGAGAAAAAGGAGATACCTTTTACTTTACTTTACCAACCACCGATAGACGGCTTATTGTAAAGGTTATCGATCAATGATAAACAAGAGGATCTTGATAGTAGCCGTCTGAGCTTTATTCACAATAAGTCATCATTATCCTCTTCTTCTATGATGAACCTTCAGAGTACAATTTCTATTTATGGTTTATTATGCCGTCAATGGATTATCACAGATTAACTTTGCAGCAGCATCTTTGCTTTCTTCCTCTCTCCCTCGCTGCCTGTTTGGTGCTTGAATTCTTATCTCAGACATGAATATGTACGAATATCTGTGAATAAATGAACGACAATAATAATGAGCCGTCAGCGGCAGAACAAAATAAAACACCCACAGAATCGCCATTACCATCGCCGTTAAAAATACTCGAAGACATGCTACATAATAGAATCATACAAAAGAAAGAAGAGATACACAAAACAACTCAGAACATAGCTGACACGGATAGGTTATGGACAGAGATAGAGACATTGCGATGGGTACTATCCCAAAGTCATAGTATCAGTAGGCGACTTCGACATGATTGATACTATCAGTAGGATGGGGAAAGCAGAGAGAAAAAGGGAGAAGAGGAATACATAATTGACTAGAAATAAAGATAGGCTATTATGATATTATAAAATTATTATCTGCTTAACCATCTTCTTAATAATCAAATATGATTTGATTCATACTAGTATATATTTCCGAAAGATATCTATTTTTTCACGTATAATATTAATCAGCTAGTAATACTGCTCTTATCTTGTTAATAAAATATTTTTTTTCTACAGGTTTTCTAAGTATATTACTATAATTTGTATTGGTAGTGCACTTACTAGTTCTTCTATTGCATCAAGTGAAAAGACAAAAAGAACTTTAATAGCCTTATTAAATGCTATCAGTCTATAATATAATTGAAGACCATCAAGACCAGGCATTCTTATATCCATTACTACCAAATTATAGTAATCAGAAGAATTCATTTCAGAAAAGTGTTTTAATGCTTCCCGTGAGTCTGTAAAATCTTCTACAACATAGCCTTCAGAGAGTAAGAATGTTTTGTAGCTAAACAGTGTATCTGGTTCATCATCTACTACCATAATATTGACAGAATATTTTTGACTTTGTTGTTGTTGTTGTTGTTAAACATCTACTACTATCTCTGCTGTTTTAGAGGCGCCTTTTAACAGGTTTAATGCTTTACCATAATTATTATTGTTATTACTATTATTATTCTTGGTTAATAGAGAATATACTCGATACGGATGATAATGATACTTATCTTTACTAGGGTCAGTAGTCAAATATTCATCATATACACCTTCAAAATAATATTGTTACTAATGGAAGAAGAGGAAGAAAAAGAGCTTATAATTTGATACAAGTCGCCGCCTATCACGATTCTGTTTGGCGATGCTTTTGAGTTTATCTTTGCACACACATGTGTTCATTGTAGAACCAAATAGATCATCTTGTTGAGAAGTAGTTGATCTAGCAACCTCTACTCTAACATAGTCAGCACTAATCCTATAACTAATCGATGTTAGTTTTTCTTGATATAACTTTGTATTTATAGTACTGCGAGCTGATATCATTGTTATACAACATTCAAGGACATCGCTAAAAGCTGACTTATTAGTAGAATCTGTAGTTTCAGGAAAATAGAATATTAAACAATCACCAGCATTTTTTATTATTTTAGCTCTAAAGTTTCTTGCAATTGCAGCTATTGTATTACAAAGAAATATTCCATAATATTTTCTAAGCTTTTCTGGATCATTAATCTCTGCTGTAACCTGAGTATAATTCACCATATCACATAACAAACAAAGCAATTTTGTGAATGAATGTTGAATTCAGATTGGATACTTTCTAAATGACAGTAACGAATGCTTCTGTAATAGGGGATGTTACCATATTTGTAGAAAAGATTTTCAAAAAACAAACAAGCAAAAGTTGCAATCTTTTAAAAGCCGAATAATTGTAATATACCACGAAATAGCACATGTTAGGAGATCAGATTGGTGAATTAAAAGGGAAGATTACAGGCCAGAGAGTATTGGCGCCAGAAGAAGGAGGACTAGCAAAGATAGAATACTCTTTCTCTGCTAACGGAACGATGAAAGAAGTAAATATTACCCATATGGCTACGTTTTGGACTATTCCAAGAGAAAATGAGGTACTCTGTGGTGAAGGACAAGGGGTGATAATAACTACAGACGATAGTGCAGAGATGGCAACTGAAATAGGACATTGAATAGGACGATTTACTGATGGAGGTAAAAAAAGTAATGTTTCGTGGCTCCTTTTTTTATAGGGCATCCTCGACAGGGAAGTTGGCTTTCCTTAACAATTTAGTGGGTGTTTTTGAATATGAGGTAGATGAAGCATGGAATACTAGGCACAAAGTATGGGAGTGGAAATAGATACAAGAAGAAATGTATGGTCATCCAGTCCATCTCTGGGCAATTAATTAATTAAACCTTCGTAGAGAGTATCATGATGCCGAAGTATTCACAATCTTTTATTATCCTGCTGGTGTTTCACTGCAAAAGCAACAAACTCTCTGCTTATTAGATATATTGTCGTACAGATCTATGGTATATGGTATGAAAAGACTTAGCCAGTTCAACATAAGAATAGGACTCATTTTGCTGTTTGTTGCTATAGGAATAATTCTTGTTTATTATGCTTTTCCAGTTTATTATAATGATGGTCTACATGTACAAGCACAACTCCAGATACAACAACTACCACAACAGCAGAAACCACAGTCAATAATAAGCGTAAAGATTACATATCCCAGTACAGGTCAACAGGTTCCAGCGGGTGAGCTTACCATTGTTGGAAGATCAACGGATAATGCAACTACTGATTGTACAGTATATGCTGATTGGAATAATACAAAGCCATTTCAAAAAGCTATTGCAACTGGTAGTGGTGGAGTAAATGATTATTCTACTTGGGCTTTTACATATACTGATAAATATCACCTTATCACAAATGGAACAAATAATCTAACTTCTAAATTATCATGTTTAAATAATAATGGTGTTACTGCAAATATAACTAAAAGTTATAGTATAAATGTGATTGGAATAAGGGAATCTTCTCAAAGGCTGGCTTTATCAGCAGGAGAAGAGAGGAATAACCTTAATGGTAGTGTTTCTTCTTCTCCTTTGCCTCCTATAAAGGAAAATAATAACACTAATATGGCTACAACAATTACTACTACTAGTCCAGAATCAATTCCTTCTGTTCCAATAACACCTTCACCATCTCCTTCATCACCATCTATTCGGGAGCAAAAGCCGGAGGGCAATGATAACGTTGTACAGAAAGAAGAATCTCAACTACAGCCTGCGCCTAGAGACACTCAAGATTCAACTATCTACTGGGATATACAGTAGAATAATGAGCGGCCTTTCAACTTTTAGATTCTATATTTGACTCAATGACTATTGAGAAGCAAAATGATGGCTGATGCAGTAACTACATATTTCTGGAATCAGCATATCTTTATAATATCCTAATTTCATAAAACATATAATCTATAAAAAACTGTTTTATCTGACCCTGCATATTTGCCACATCATTAAGCAGTTCTGTCATAATAAATCTATATTGTTACTATCCATACCTTTGATTCTATCAGCATTTACTCATCTTTAGAATCTAGCAGGATTTCCTTATGGTCCATCTAATGATGAGGGTATTTATATACAGAGGGCTCTGAACGTATTAGAAGCTCAAGGATCCCAAGAATCGCTTCTATATGACCATCCATATTTTACTCAACTCTATGTGGCAGGTGCATTAGCAATAATTGGGTATCCAGATTCATTGCATCCTTCCTTTGGCGATGTACACTTACAGAAAGCTTTTGCTCGTTCCAAGAGTATTGATGGGATTACTAGTAGTTATTGATACTTTTCTAGTATACAAAATAGCTGAGCTCCGCTATAATAATAATAGAACTGCTGCACTTATTGCATCCATTCTATTTGCTGTAACCCCTTTTACATGGATTATAAGAAGAGTATGGCTAGAATCTATCCAACTGTTTTTTCTTTTATGTTCGATATTATCTGCACTTTATTCAAAGAAGAGTTTATCATATGAGATTGAGGATAAGAGTGAGAAGAAGCATGGGAAGAATAAGGATCAAAACAAACGATATAATCTATTCGTCTTACTTTCGGGCATATTTGTAGGACTAGCCATCTTTACAAAGATTCCTGTATTTACTATGATTTTACTAGTTGGCTTTCTTATCCATACTAATAATAACTCAAATTAAAGGCTCTAGGACTATGGTTTATCCTTGTCATTTTGATACCGCAAATTTGACATGCTTATGCACTATATATTAATGAATTCAATCTTTGGCTAAACGGAATATATTTTGAAACACACAGAGGAGCTCAAGCATTATTTGAAGCTATAGATTATGATTTTCGAATTGATTCAATTTTGATATCTCTTGGTATAGTAGGATTGTTTTTGCAGCAATAAAACAAGATATCTTTCGTTTGTTATGGACACTCCCATTTGTTTCCCTTTTGTATTTTGCAGGATTTGTATCGTATTGGCACTTGATTTCACTTTTTCCTATATTTTGCATAGTGTCAGCTATAATGATAGAAAAACTATGGAAATCAATCAATGTAAAGGATGTTCAACATATTGTCTTATTACTATGATTTCTGGAATAGGATTTCTTGTTAGTCTGCTACATCTGACTGAAAGTATGATAACAAGTGATAACTCTTCACACTTTAAAGCAGCCACATTTGTTAGCCAATATCTTCATAATAATAATAACAATAATAGTAATTACAAAAATAAAATAATATTGATTTAAAATCCGTTTTATTCATGGATGCCTAAATATGCATTCCATCTAGATAATTATCAGATTGTTGATTACTACGACAATATTCCAATCAAAGCAGAAAGAGTTGTTTTTATAGTAGACTCAGGTTGGGAAGATAGATTAAGATATAATATAATATAACAGGTCATAATAGGGAACAGAACTTCAACTTGTATAGTAAAAATGAGATAGCAAAGTTTGACGAGTTATACTACATTATTCCTATATATGAATATAAAAATTTACAAATCCAGGACAAAAATACAGACTGAAAAGACATTAGGACCAATGGACAAGCTCGCTGGACATAATAATATAACTTCACCAAATAGATAAAGGCTATCGTAATTGAGGCTAGGGAAGAAGCAGACAGAATAGAACATAGATATGGTGAATAATAGACAAGAATAGAACACTAACGGTTTACACTCAAGAAGGCATTGAACGAGATCCTGATGAAGGAATACATTTAGCGCTAGCAAAAGTAATACATGAATCAAACACCATAGATTCTAGCTAGTGATAAGATTCAATAACTCAGATGAATATATTGTTCAATCAAGCAGTCGGCTGGACTGAAATAAGAGAGCCATTCTCATCAACTGAGTTGCTATAATCTTCTCCTTTGTAGTCGTTGGTAGAGTTGTATGTGTGTAGGTCTACTATTGTACCGTATGTTCCATCAGGCAGAGAATTGAACCATTCATCAAGTTCAGTCTGGTTAATCGTGTTGGCAGTTGTGGTATTATTAGAAGTAGTAGTATTCACACCTTGCTGTGTTATAGCTTGTTGTTGTTCTAAAGCAATGATTAAAAAAGATACTATAACTATTAGCAATCCACAATATAATTTCTTATAATATAAAGCATATTGACTATTTATCATTTATTATTTATCTCCTTCTAATGATCTGATATCATTATCACAGAACAGTTCCGCTCCTGTAAGAATGACTCCCATATCCATTTATCTTATCTCTCCTTATAATTTCTAAACTCAAAATATCTATATGTTTCATATACAATTATTTTAGCTTAGGAATCTGATCATTGTGAAGGCTGTGAAGGCAATGAATGCTTACACAACTGTGCTTCGAGAACTATTCAATTGCAGAATTAACCTCATGTTATGACGTTTATGCCTATTTTAAGTAATTCCTAAATAGTCAGTGAACTACTCATATACACCATAGTAAAATTGTTGTGTACAATGGATGTTTTCTGTACTGGATTCACTCCTTTCTCAAATATATCCCAACCAAATCAGCACTAATACTTCTCCTAAGGAAATGGGATATTATCTTCAAAGGGTAATTCGAAGGGTACGTCTTTATGATCATCATCATTGTTGTCGTCACCATCATCAGTTGAATAAGTATCAGCATCATCTATCATGACTTTATCTTGTTCTAATCCTCTTTCTTCGGCTCTGGTATCGTCGTTGCGATCTTGCTGATCTTGATCTTCATCTTCATCCTGTTCCTCTTCCTGTTTCCCTGTTTTATCGTCTTCACTCATTTTTGTCTCACTTGTTCCTAATTCCTGTTTGGTATCTTTATCTTCAACTTCTGTATCTGTTTGATCTTTAGCAGCAGCAGCTGCAGCTAGAGCGACTGCTTCTGGAAGCATATGACTGAAAAGCATTAAACTAAGTATCATTATTCCTATTGGAACATGGACAACAAACAGTTTGAGCTTCATCGTCGTATACCTCTATACTATAATCAGTATATTTGGATTGAACATCATTATGACGTACCTTTATTTCAGCACATTCTACTAGAGATAGATAATAGAGAAATCAAGAGTAAATTAAACCAAGTTCCTGCATCTATATCGCTACAGAACGTCCTCTATCTGTGAAACTTGATTTGCGTACTACTGTACCACAATACCTTGCAATAATGCTACACTATGTATAGAAGAAATAGCAATTATCAAAAGAGGAGAATGATTATTGTCTAATATTAAAGAAAATAACTTGGATATAATGATCCTAAAGGACAAGAGAAGGGGCAGAGGTAGAGTTACTTATAAAGAAATGCATATTTTTTCTTCTTGTTATTCATCCTCCTATTACTTTAATAAATCCAAAGTAAGCTCAGATATATGTCTTATAATAGAACACGGAAAGCTGTATACCTAAATCTACCAGTATATTTAAGAGTTTGAAGCATTCAAGATATCACTTAGACAGAAGATGAAATATAGATCATTTAAAATGATATATAAAGAAAAACCTCTAGATCAACTTTATAGAATTTATAAATTATATGTATAGGGAACAAACTGTGTGTTTTCCGAAATGCAATTCAAATATCGAGAACCAGCAATGGCATTATTTCTCAACGAGAATTATAGTAGCTCCTTCCTAATGAGCAACATTTTAGAATAGCATAATCCGGATTTGCTGTTGAGCCTTGAGAAATGGATAATTTAAGCCGCTATGATTATTACATTAATAAAATGGCGCAGAAGCCCACTTTTCATACTGAGGGATCAGGCCCAATATATCTTAAAAGGATAATCTTCAAAGCCTAAAATACGATTAGCATGAAAATATTACGTGCATTAGTAAAGGACGCGGAGACAATTCTCAAATTACAAAAGCATGCTTATCGCAGTGAGGCAGAGATCTATTATGATTACAATATTCCTGCTTTAATGCAAACACTAGATGAAATCAAACAAGAATTTATGCACCATGCATTTCTAAAGCCGTAGAAGAAACTGAAAACTATCATCGGTTTCAGTTCATGCTTGCCTTGAGAAAGAAACTGCATATATATTGGACGATTAATGGTTAAGCCAGAGTATGAAAACAGAGGCATAAGCACAATACTCATGAGGTCTATTGAGAAATACTTTGTATCGGCTAAACGGTACTAACTGTTTACAGGATACATGAGTATCAGAAATCTACATTCATATCGAAAACTTGGTTATCAAGAATTCCGAAGAATGCCTCTGAGTTATTCGCTTACAATGGTATTTATCGAAAGATATAGATAGAATAAATAGAACAGACATCATACAGTTGAATCCTTTCTAAAGATATGATAAAATATAAACATTGGCTTAATTGTTTACTATTATTATTAACCCAGTGTGATCACTTGGGATTATTTTTGCTTTATTATGGTTCCAAACGATAAAATTGCCATATAAAATGCTTTACTGGTAGAATATCAATTTTTGAGAATCCGCCTTCTCGTGCATAATATTTGAAAGTTGAAGGAGTCATAGCCGCTCCTGTTGCTTCAGAGTCAGGATAAGCCATAGATTGTGGAAGACAGAGCAACACACTAAAATTATAATAAAACCTGCCCGGAAAATCATTTTTCTCCCCAAGTACATCTTTCATTTTGACATCACCAACAAGAACTGTACCTCTTGAAGCCAGTATTTCTCTCATTTTTTGTAAAGCTTTAATTGGATAGGCTATATCATGTACTGATTCGAACGTCATCACCAAGTCATATTTTTCTTTAATAGATGCTTTCTCTATAGTGGTCAAATGCAATGAAATCCTATCAGATAAACCTGCTTCCTGTACATTTCTTGAAGCATTTTCTATAGAAGAAGAATCTGCATCAATAGCGTCTATTTTAATCAAGGGAAATAATTGAGCTAATGCAATACTTGCCCAGCCATCACCACATCCAACTTCAAGAACATGTCCTCCTTGTGATTTTAGTTTGTTCTCAACGTCGGGCATAGAAGAAATCCACCTGCCAATATCGCTGACAAACATTGGCCTATTTCCTTCTCCTTGTGCAAATATCAAGTCTTGTCCATAGGCAGAATATGGAACACCTTTACCACTTCTAAATGCTTCAAGCAATTTATCCACCACAACTGATGCAAAACTTGGAATACAATAAACAAAAGGAACTGTATATGCACTATTATCACGTTCACATAATACTGCTGCGTGTTCTTGGGGGATGCTGAACTTATTTGTTGTAGAATCATGTTCTATATAACCAAGAACCGTCATGCATTCCAACCATTCACGTAGATAACGTTCAGAATATTTAGTTTTATTAGATAATTCTGCTGAACTTATAGGACCAGACTCAACTATAGATTGAAATAGATTTAATCTATGTCCCAAATATAAGTTAAGACAACTCATTGCAGAGAGTGTCTCATTTAGAATCCTTTCCGCAAGTTGGTCAATTTTCTGTTGATTCATATACAAGCAAGCATATTACCGCAAAAAATATAAATCTTAATCATATCTGAATTTGCACTCTGAAGCTATATTGCATCAGTTTCATTTGTAGCGTTAATAAAAATATGAAGAGAGAAAATGCTCATTAAAGTAGAGCAGATTTTTACATAGCTACTCAATGTGATGATCATGCTTTATTAACAACAAATTTGTTACTAATTGCTAGTAACATAAGTAATCTATCTACAGTAATTTATTTGTATTAAATATTTTTATCTAATTATTGAAGTCACATATAGTATTCAATCAGACACTTATCCGTCCCAAAAATAATCATGTAATATAATAGACAAAGGAAAAACTCCAAACATCTGAACTAAGGAATACATACACTAGTAAATTGTATTCCATCAAACTCGTAAATTCTGAATTTCTATAGCTATGCAGTGTCATATACTCACGCATTTGCATTCTTGCAATTACACTGGAGAGAACAATTGTCTATAAACTTTTATCAACTTCTTCGGTACATTGCAAGCCATGTTCACTATAACAAGTAATACTTTGAAAAAGAGCACTGCAGGTTGATCAGAAGATTATGAACAACCCAATGATGATCAGCCGGCAGTAGCCATATCCAGAATTATTATGGAGAGCAATCCTGGTTATAGCTAATAACATTTATTTCAAAATAAAGGCTTCCAGAAAAATGTTGTCATTAGTATCCTAAAGAGGCTAAATTGATTATAATATTGCAAAAAATAGAAGCTTCACAGTAACAATTCCGATATTAATTGAACGATGAGAATCTTATTGTTCCTGTATTAGAACATTCAGAGGCGGCGCGACACCTATTCGACTTGTATTGTCTGAAGTTGAAATTAGTATCCTGTGCACTATCTATAATCAGTTATGTTTTATGGTAAGTGAAAAGAAGAAGTATTATAATGAGGACAATTTGATTATGTATATGACTGATAAATGATAACAATATTCGCACAAAAATGATAGTAACTTGTATGTTCCGTTAAGACAATTTATACCGAAAGAAATAGTTAACTATCCCATAGTACTCTTATTTCATTGCTATCTATTTTTACACAACATACTGAATATCATGCATATCATTAATCTGCAAATATGAAATGAAATTTCGTACGATATCATTTGATTTCGATGAGTCGCATAATAAGATCTGCAAAGTTCAGTAACAATCCATAAACAATGATTTAACCTAGGCTAGAAACATAACAATAATGTACGGCTTTACAGGAGTATTTAACAAGATGGATTGCTTATATATGTTTGGCATAAAGGTATATGAGCGATACTGAAGAAAAGAAAAATAATCAACGAAAAATCACAACTGGTAATTCAAATGCAGAGTATGTATACATAATTGAGAATCAGGAGATTTGGTTTATAGATTATATTGTAGGAATTGCATTTAAAACGCCTGTAGACTTTAGGACTACAAATAGATATGGTATCGGGCTACTAGAATCGGGAAGGTCATATACTGAACTTTACGATATCAAAGAATTTCAAGATTATATGGAAGAGAAGGTCGGCCAAGAAATTGATATAGAGTCCTCAATAGATCCTATAACAAATTTAGAGCAGGATGATAGAAGGATATTATTCCGTCCATGTAAAAAAAGTATCAATAGCACGAGGTAAAATAGTCGCCTTATAATTCTTCAAAAAATGAATGGGTGAAGAATAAGAATAGATCTATGTTAGTATCTTCTTCTTGAATTGTATCATCGTGTGTTTTATGAGTGGAATAAAATTTCGAACGCTTGCCGACGTAAGTTAACATTGTTAAGTAATGTTCATTATAGCGAAATGAAATAATATTACTGATAGTGTATGTACGAGGCCTTAATTCAACAAGTAATGGAATGGCAAGAAGCTGCTGTCTTTATACCATTAGGATTTGGATTGGCTGTAGGTCTAGCATACGTTATTATCTCGGCAGCGTGGCACAGGAAAAGGAAATAATAGTAAAAGAAATAGTTGTTTGTTATTATTGAAGTAAAATAAAAACAACAACAGTGCAAAGGCTGCTTAGACTACCATAGATTATCAGTTGAGCTGAACATGATATATACAATGTTTTTCATTTGTATTATTCGTATAGTCTGATTGTCTGATAAATCATAAACCATCTTACATTCTAGACAGCAATCTTAAGATTTCAAAAGTGAGTTTTATCGTAGTAAATAACTAACTTCAGACTTTATAATTATGATGATGAATAAATATCAAAGCTCAACCTTACAAATGATATTATTACAAATAATAGTGGCGGCGATGATTATAGGAACTGTACTAGCATTTTCAGTTGTAGTAATTACTACACAACAAGAAGCAAATGCAGCAAGTACGACTTTTAGTTTCGAACAAAACCAGAACAACACATGTAGTGGCTTTGTGCACTGTAGTAATATTGGTACAATTACATTAAGGTCAGGAAGTGGTGGCAATGGTCCTGACAATTAAGTGATGAATAGTATACATTCATCATAAGAGACTTTCATAATTGTAATAATTCCTGTTAATTTTATTTCTTTGTCAGAACATTATAATAAAACGTTTAATGATTATAATAAAGGTATGATACTTTGGTAAATCAATTTGTGTTTTGACTTTTCAAGTATTGATAAACCTTAACGCTAAATCTAGGTGCCTCCAAAATTGAGTTCGTGCATCAAAATCTTTTATAAGTTGAACTATTCTTTACAATTATCCTTTGATAATACAAGAGTAAATCTTAATGCTGACATACTACCAGTTAATGGCATACCAAACTTTGTCGTTGCTGATGAGGCTGTTGTAGCATGACTATCAATTCTATTACCACTAATACCTGGAATCAGCATAATAATTGCATTTGAAAGTGTTGTAATAGCACCTGCTAATACTGTTTGAAGTCTATTCCAGTTTATGTTAGCTATCTAATGATATTGTAAATAGGCCAATCCAGCTAAGAATAATCCAAATATTATAGCTACTATTTTAATTACTATCTTTAAAGCATACCCAATTAGAATACCTACAAAGAATCCACCGTCTAGAGTAGCTGCACTTGATACGAAACTGTTAATACTCATAATTCTAGACACTTCTCCCTAGTTTGGTTATTGTCATTATACATTGTCTACTACTTTGATACCTTTATAGTGCAGTCCTATTTTTTGTAACAATAACAGATATCAGAATGCACGATATAGAATTAAATCTTGCAGCAGCATATATTGAATATACAAGATCTTCCTATCTATTTGATTACTTACTGCTTTGATAGTTTGTCTTTGTTGTAGCGTATAATTTATTTTCTTCTATACAAGAGATATAGCTTAGCAGTAGACTTTTCAATCTAATATTATCATCATTATTTATTATATATATTATTATTATTCAGATCTATAGTCAACATAACTTTACAGGTAGCACCCTCTTTGCTATTGGTCTCCTCTCCCCCTCGCTATGTATTTGGTGCTTTATATCTTATCTTGTATTACAAGTACACGTATTATCGAATTCCATATGAAGGAATCATTAGATCACAACCTTCGCCATCACTCTCATCAATACTACCATTAAGATCATTACAAGAAATACTCCATAATAGAATAATACAGAAGAAAGGAGAAATGCATGAATCTCATAATAAAGCCTATAACTATAGCCTGGGGACTGAGATAGAAACATTGCAGTGGGTCTTGGCTCAGATAGTTGTGCTGCTGCTACGATCATCATAACTTCTAAAGCAAAATAATGATAATAATAATAGTATTATTATTATTTTAATTGCTGTAGTCAATATTATGATGGAAGCCAAAATCTCATATCTATGAGCACCTTCCTGACCCATATCGTGATTATGTATCATTTTGACTCTACTAATGTAAATGCTTGTTTAAAATTTTTAAACTTAATTACGACACTGTAGTTGCGTAAACAGATGTATCCTAATAGTAGCACTAATAATAACACTAACAAATCAAGGAGAATCCTAATTGTAGATGATGAACCCGATCTGATCTCAATCTTCAAGATGGTATTAGAAATGAATGACTTTGAAGTTGACGCCTATAACGACCCTTTATCAGCATTATCTAATTTTAAACAAAATGCATACGGCCTAGTAATATTAGACATTAGAATGCCACACATTAATGGATTTGAATTATATAAAAAAATAAGGACTGTTGATGATAAAGTCAACGTTTGTTTTATGACAGGCTTTGAGGATTATCTCCAAGAGTTCAAGAAATCATTTCCAATGTTGGACGAGATAAAATGCTTCATTAGAAAACCAAATGCAATAGAAGATCTAGTAAAACATGTAGAAACAATTCTAGGCTAGAGTACTACCATTAATACATAAATACACGGTAGTAGCTAATCCTGTAGAAGTTAAAACTAGGTCTGATCATTTAAGATGTGAAAAATCTTATCTTGCCATTCTAAGATCTAAAGCACAAAGCTAGTTCCTATTACCTTAGTCAAATTTCAGAATAAATATTTTTTCATGTTTGATCTTAGTGAATATACAGAGATATATAGAAGATGAGAAATTTGTGCGATTATTAGTTGTCAAATAATCATAAAATTTCTATACTAAAAATTAAGTAATAGTTCAAGCCATATAATACTGCTCGATCTAGTCAACTTGGCAATAGTATTATTTCAATATCTACTGTAGAACAAGCATTAATATTTAGTACCTTTGTAAGACATAGATAGTATTACAAATACTAAAGAGAAAATTATCGTTTCATTTCCATGTTTATAACATATCACGAGCTCATAGTCGTGAAATTCAATTTCATATTACTATGACTGATAGTTAGCTTTATGCATGGTTTTTCGAAGCATCAAAGATTGGATGGCCTGTAGTATTAATTGCAGTAGCTTAATACTTCTAACACTCATTTAGTGTACGTTTTAATGATTCTCTATGATCTTCTTTTGAATACATAATATCTACAAGACTTGTCCATGATTCAAATTCTTCTTTGGTAAGAATATCTTTATTTGGAAATAGACTGCCACTCATACAAAAAGTTCACTTCAGCCTCTTTTCTATTACTTTCAAGAATCAAAGCATCAATAACACGGTCGAAATGATATTTATCTTCTAAAAGGCCAAATTATCATTGATGCTAATTTATAATGAAGGACGTAGATTCTGGAACTATGTGTCATATCAAATGTGCTTTACAAAGCACTGAGACCGCAATGTGTTACTAGGCAATAGTATCAAAAATATATTTTTCTATAGATGACATTAAGTTTTATGAATTGTCAGCTGAACCACTCAATCATAGGGTTCACGCAGATGTGAATCCACTCTTCAGTGAATCCATGAAGTTTGTACGAATCTAAAAACTTTAAGCATACCCTAGTATGAAAAGTAGAATATTTAAGATCGATTAGAGACATACTGGATTGGAATTGCATTTGATGATAAAATAATATAATAATGGAGAACCTTAGTAATCATCGATATAATGAATTCTTTCATTCTTCCTTACGTAATCATTTGCATTTTCTCTACCAAAGTCTTGTTCTTCTAGTTCTTTGACATTCTTCATTTCTTTATTATTATTATTATTATTATTAGCAAGCGATTCATGCTTTGAAATTTGTTTTGTTAACCAATCAATCATTTTATGTTGTGAGAGCAGTAAGGCCATAATCAATGGTTCGGTTGGAAATGGATGGCCCTTAGCATTAATTGCAACAGAATACTTGTAACAATCGTTTAACATACTCATAAATAATTTTCTATCTTCTTGTGAAGACAGGCTAGCTTCAAAACTTGTCCATGATTCAATTTCTTTGGTAAGAATATCTTTATTTGCAAATAGACTGCCACTCATACAAACAATCTCTTACAGTCTCTTTTCGGTTACTTTTAAGGATTGAAATACCGATCACACAGGGGGAGTAATATATTTCCTAATAGCTCAAAACATTATTGATGCGAATTTATATAATGGCAGATGTATCTTCTTGAATTCAATATGCCTGTCATATTTGATTCACAAACCACTGGCCCCACTAGCTACATGGGTTCATATACAGTGTTCAAAGACTCTACCATTATATCTTTGAGGAGAAGATTCGTGTAATGCCTACAAAGCTGACAACAACGGTTAACAAAATACAGATAGTGGCAGACCTCCACAAAGAATAGACCTTATTTTTATTTGAATTTGTTTTTGCTACATGAGTAAGATTTTGAAAACTAATCCTCAATCGATAAAATATCTCTTTTGTTTATGTAGTCGTAACAGAAACACGAATAGTCAGTAACTAAAATTTTGAAAAACGATGATGAGGATGACGTTTTACATCTAATATGACTTGAACTGTACATGCTATAGCCATGATACCAATAAGAACTGCTGGTAGTGTTAAGATACCGTTTTTTAATGTAGCACCAATCACAAGTACAGCTACAGCAGCCACTATGCTGTAGATAGCAGCCGTATATGTTGTTGATTTCTTTGAGTTAGCTGACGATGATGATGACGAAGATGAAGAAGAAATAGGTTTAGTAGTAGTAGT
>JGI24806J26614_1000066_pt1 | contig 18898 bp, 16 predicted proteins | sample Kansoi200umMDA_FD_26614 | JGI IMG/M metagenome (IMG submission 26614)
TGGACTAACGTGGCTAAAGCGAAACCGTTATTCCGTGGACACTACCAACCTCATATTCCGGCGGATCTCGCCTTCGATTAGTGAAGAATATCTTGGTCCCAGCTTCGCTCCTCCTCAACCAATAAGCCGATCAAATCGTCGAAACTCAAGCTGTAGTCCCAACGGAGGTTGATTCTAGCCTTGGACGGATCTCCGTATATAATATTAATCTCCGAAGGACGATAAAACCTTTCATCAGTAACGACGTGTTCCTTCCAATCCAACCCCACACAGTTGAACACCTTTGCCGTAAACTCCGCTACGCTGTGAGGTTCGCCTGTCGCAATAACAAAATCGTCGGCATTTTCCTGTTGCAGCATAAGCCACATAGCCTTGACATATTCGGGAGCATAACCCCAGTCTCTTTTGATCTCGATATTTCCCAACTGTAGCTTTTCTCTCGAGCGCTTGCTGATTCTGACAGCTGTCGACAAAATTTTCTTAGTCACAAAATGCCCAGCCCGAAGAACCGACTCATGGTTAAAGAGAATCCCACAGCAGGAGAATAATTCATAAGCTTCTCGATAGTTCACAGTAATCCAGTGAGCGGCTGCTTTTGAGATGCCATATGGACTTACCGGATGGAGCGTTGTCTCTTCTGTGACCGGTAATTGGCTTACTTTCCCGAACATCTCGCTCGAGGAGGCTTGGTAAAATCTCGCATCGAGAGCAAGAAATCTTATCGCCTCAAGCAAGTTGATAGTACTTAGAACATTGAATTCAACAGTTCCGATGGGCTGCTCAAATGACCGGCCGACGGAACTCTGAGATGCTAGGTTATAAATTTCCCCAGGTTGGACTTTCTCTAGGAGCCTAATTACGTTCGATAAGTCCCGCAGATTTGTAGATATTAGTTGCACCGCGTCCGTTATTCCGAGGAACGTCAAGTTTATGAGACTAGGATTAGTTGCATCCCTTACCGCACCGTATACGTTGTAGTTTTTTTCTAGTAGCAGCTTTGCCAAGTACGCACCGTCCTGACCAGTTATTCCTGTGAGTAAGGCTGTCTTCAAACGTGTCCGTCCCAAGGTAGCAAATAGCTATTAAAGATTTGTTTCAGCAGGATGAATACGAGGCTCTAGGCCGTCTCCGGAATCGACAACGAGTGACGAAACAGAGTGCTCCACCGCCAATCCTAGTTCCTCTCTGATAACCGTCAGATAGCCGTGGCCAAACCGGAGGTCCGGCTCTAGATGGTTACCTTCGGCCCATTCGTTCCATGATTTGATAAATACAATCCGGCGCTCTTCGGGCTTGGCCTCAACTTGCTGCAGCACGTCACGCAGGTGAGACCTGAATGAGTCCGGATTTGAGTTGTGAAGGACAATTGCATTCTCGGCATATCGGGGCGTGCTGTCCCAGTTGGGCACGACCATCGGATAATGCGTCGTATTAACGCGCTCCTGGCAAATCAGTTTCGATAGGATCTTCGTGTAATCATAGATATGTAATCGACCTGGCCAACGACGTTCGAAAAACATCTGTAGGCGCCACAGTTCCCTTCTCAACTTTAGTAACCGTTTAAGACGCGCGCGCCACAGATAATTCCTGCATCCTAAAACCGCACCCAGTGGCCAAACGGTAACCGCATCGAACCCTTGCGCCTCCGCTTCCCATTCCTTCTCGTAGTAATCGAGATTCGCTACGATATGCAACCCAGGCAACCCCGCCTTCGCCGCCAGTTCGCGCCAGTAATCAAGCGCAATTCGGCAGTCGGGAATCTCCAAAGGCTTAAAGATTACTAAAAGTGGGCTGCCCTGGACACGTACATAACGAGGATCATCGAATGCACGCAACAAAAACTCGAAGTGCCTTTCATAGTCTCTTATTCCCGGATAGGTTTGCTGTTTCAGTATCCGCTTCGTGTCTCCGCCCGACCACAGCCCGTTCCAGCTATGGTTGGCCCAACCTAGGCAAAACGGGAAATCGGGCCGGCCAGTTTCCAGCACTTCCTGGAATGGCCGCTCCAACAGCCGTTCACCGGCAAACCAGTAGTGCCAATAGCAAAAGGCCTCAATCCCAGACTCGCGAGCCATTTCTGCCTGTGCTTCTCTAACTTCTGGCACGCGAAGATCATAGAAGCCGAGATCCGCCGGAATATGAGGTTGGTAGTGTCCACGGAATAACGGTTTCGCTTTAGCCACGTTAGTCCATTCGGTAAACCCCTTTCCCCACCACTCATCATTTTCTGGGATCGGGTGAAACTGAGGGAGATAAAATGCAATGAGTCTCGCGCTGATTTGTGGCTTTTCAGCAAGCTCTCTATTGATCCGCATCTCCATTTCAACGGTTTCGACCAGTAACTTTTCCAAACACGGTTGATCAATATTCACCTTTTAGACTGAAATGAGGCAATTGGGAGGAGTCGTATCACTAGGTTTTGATAAAAACCATTCAGGTGTGGCTTAGCAGTTCTCAAAAAAACCAGTTGTTTCACAATTTCCAATTTCTGGGCACTAGCCGTGCTACCGCGATCCCAAATATTTTCGGCTGAACCGCGCTCCCACATGGGTCCGCAAATTATGACATGCCGACGCATTCGACCTACGGCAGATATAATCCTCCAGTTTGAACTCGCCGCCCTTAGGCAAGTCGACAGCGCCAAACTCAATTACCGCAAATCCTTTAAAAACTGCTTTAGGTAGCGCTTCAACAGCACGTTTCCTCGATTTTCAAACAATCAGCGAGGTCTTGGGGACTGGCCGTTTCTAAATTTCTCCAGCAAAGTAGATTCAATTTGAACCCGTACAAACTACATCGGATTGAACCGTCTGACACGGGAGTCCGAGGAGTTGCGTGAATCTAGTCTCAAGTCGATCTATCGCGGCCTCTAAGGACCATTTCTCTTCAACGAAAAGACGACTCTGTCTGGAGAGGCTTAACCAATAGTGCTCATCACCTCTTAATCGTTCAACTCCTGCTGCGAAAGCTGCATGATCAGGCTCAACTAAAATCCCGTTTACGTCATCAATCACAGTCTCCCTAACGCCGCCTTCCGCAACCGCAACAACGGGAAGGCCGCAAGCATTTGCCTCTAACGGAGCAAGCCCGAAGGGCTCCAGATGGGGAGCATAGACCATCATTTTTGCGCGGTTCAAAAGCTGGATTAGCTCTTCATTATCGATCATCACTCTTGCTTCAAACGAAACATTGAGTTCCTCTGCGAGTGCTCGTAATTTGTTAAGATACGGTTCTGAGCCACCGTTGCCAACCCAAACGAGTTTTGGCCGTCGCCTTTTAATTTTTGCAAGTGACTGCAATATAAAGTCAATATTTTTTGCCCAGTTGAATGCCCCGACACCAATGACAAAATTTTCCCTGTGCAAACCCATTTCTCTAAATAAACTCGTGTCAATTCCCAAATAACATACTCTGGAATCGAGTCCATATGCGCGAAAAACGCTCTCGCGACTGTAGAGCGAATTAACCAGAATTCGATCGAACTCCTCTGCATTACGACGCTCTTCTCGGGCTTGGACCCGTAGACCTTGCACTTCAAACATATTGGTTACAAATCGCTGTAGTCGCCAATAGCTGAACAATTTCCGGCCAGGAAGGGGATCCAAAGCGAGCCACGGCAGCTTTGGGCAAGCCTCATAAAGTGCACGAAACGGCTCCTGTAAATACAGAACAGTAGGAATCTCAACGTAGCGCGCAATAGAAGCAACTCGATAGTAAGCACAGGCATTTCCAAACAGTAGATCGAAATCTCCTCGGTTTATCTCATCCGCACAGTTCTTACAGTGTTCATCCATTGCTTCTAAACCTTGAATCGACTCTAGGTAAGTCTCAATTGCGGAGACTACCCAATTTTTTGATAGGATAGAGGGAACCGCACGTGGCTGTGCTTTCCTGAGGCCCACAACGTGTTCTTCTATTTTCTGGGCTAACGGCAAATAATCGGAATCGCGCGTTGGAGGACACCATGCTTCCAGATAATGACCACGCCTTAGAAGCCCATTGACATGATCAAAAAGAGCTCGTTTGCCCCCACCACTTGGAAGATTATGCCAAATCGCGATTCGCATATTATTTTTAGTATTGGATTTGCCTGCAGCAAGTCGAACTGATGTTTCAGCGGCCGTCTTCCGATCAGCATCAACCCGGAGCGGCTTCCCCCCACGCTTTATAAGCTTGTTCAAACAAGAGTCGTGAACAAGAAGCGGATCATCCTCCTAATAAGCTTTAGGGGCGAAGTCATCGCTTGTCCTATTCTCCATGATCGTTCCATATCTGCCAGCGTGTTTTTCGTTGCCGCCAACTATTGTAGTTGCACCGCGTCCGTTATTCCGAGGAACGTCAAGTTTATGAGACTAGGATTTAGTTGCATCCCTTACCGCACCGTATACGTTGTAGTTTTTTTCCAGTAGCAGCTTTGCCAAGTACGCACCGTCCTGACCAGTTATTCCTGTGAGTAAGGCTGTCTCAAACGTGTCCGCCCCAAGATAGCAAATAGCTATTAAAGATTTGTTTCAGCAGGATGAATACGAGGCTCTAGGCCGTCTCCGGAATCGACAACATTGTGAACCCATTCGCATACGCCTCTTTCTCTGCGATCGCCGTGTCCGCATCCATCATCAACTGCACCAACTGCTTAAATCTTGTCTTCGGTTCCCAGCCCAATTTTCTTTTTGCCTTAGTGGCATCGCCAATAAGCAAATCGACCTGCGGGCCGGTAATAACGCGAATCTATATCGACGTACTTTTCCCAATCGAGATCGAGGTAGCCGAAGGCCTCGTCCAAAAACTCTCGAATCGAATGAGTTTCTCCAGTGGCTATGACGTAGTCGTCTGGCTCACGCTGTTGTAACATTAGCCACATCGCTTCCACATATTCCTTTGCGTAGCCCCAATCTCTCCTGGCGTCAAGGTTCCCCAGATAAAGCTTATCGTCAAGGCCACACTTGATTCGCGCCGCAGCGCGGGTGATCTTGAGCGTCACGAAGGTTTCGCCTCGTCTGGGAGATTCGTGATTGAACAATATACCGTTGCAGGCGAACATATCGTAGCTCTCGCGATAGTTGACCGTGACCCAATAGGCATAGAGCTTGGCCGCGCCGTAAGGACTGCGCGGATAAAAAGGTGTGGTTTCTCGCTGCGGGACTTCCTGAACCTTACCAAACATCTCGGAGCTGCTGGCCTGATAAAATTTGGCCTTCAACCCAGTTTCCCTGATCGCTTCCAAGATCCGGATCGTTCCTACGCCGGTTACATCTCCTGTGTACTCGGGGATATCGAAGCTCACGCGGACATGACTCTGGGCGGCGAGATGATAGATTTCGTCAGGCTGAATACGGTAGAGCAACTTGATGAGATTGGTGGAATCGGCAATGTCGCCATAGTGAAGAAACAATTTTACCCCATTGATATGCGAATCTTCGTAAAGATGGTCAATCCGCTCCGTATTGAACGTGGAGGCTCGACGAATGATACCGTGGACCTCATAATCTTTGGAAAGCAGCAGTTCGGCCAAATAGGAACCATCTTGTCCCGTAACACCGGTGATCAATGCTTTCTTCATACGGCCAATTTCCTTATCGGGAAGATTCCATTACGTTTTTGTTAACCATATGCTTCCGCCCGTGTTCTTCTGGGTTAGCGGAAAATCGCTGAGCAGTCGCTCTCGATGATAGCGTTGTAGAAATGTGTTGAAGAAGACAACGCGAAACTCTGAATTGTACTGAAGAAACGCTCTCAAGAGATAGGCCTCGTTCCAAGCCCGTCCCTCGTAAATCCATTCTCGCAGATACTCGAATGGAAAAAAGATATCATGAAAATGAATATGCACGCCTGGCGCGAGCCGCGGCAAAATCTCAAAGATAAGACGATTAACGTCGCTCCCGACCCTACTGACATGAGTAGAATCAATGAATAGAATGTCACTCTTCAATAAGTTAAGAATTATACTAAGCTCGACCTCCTCAACTTTCTTTGGAACAATCCTTACTCGATCTTTGTCGCCGGGTTTCATTAATGATAAGAGAAGATCGGGATAGGGTTCGATACAGGTTAGCGCGATCTCATTATTGTAGAACAACTCATTCACATCCATTGCGAGACTTGAAGAATAGCCGGAACCGACTTCCACGATCCTCTTAGGATTCAAGTGCCGAATCATACAGTAGTAAAAGATCCCGTCTGAATAAGAATAAGCGGGGTTCTCGAAGTGATATCTCAGGCCTTCACTCTTGTGCGGCTTAAAAGGTATATCCTGTGAATAAGACTGGAACGCCTCTAGCAAAGCGAGCTGTGCTTCTTCATTTAGATCGATACCCGGTATCTGTTTTTCCAGTCGATCGAAGATTTCTCTCTCCCGATCCTTTATTTCTGGGATCGATGGGATCGGAGAGTAAAAATGGCCGGGAGGAACCCAAGTCCGATACTCCTTTACGACTTGTCTCAAGCGGTCTCGTTCGTCGATCATTCCGCCGAGGTAGGGAAGCCTTTTGACACTGTTTACCAATAACTGTTTTATCATTTGCCTTCTTACTGCCCTGTCTTAGGAGCACGGCCCCGTGCCAAAATCCAAGCTACACGAGGATGGCAAAACGGATGTGCTTCGAGAATGTTGCCCGGTAAATAATTCATTGCTTGGCCTGCCATCCTCGGTTAAAACAAAAGTTAAGCGCTCATAGCCTGGCTTCAGGGATGGACTTCTCGTAAACCTCGTCGGACACGGCAAGGAATTTTTCAGCGAAAGAGCGCAAGCGACCCGGCAAAGTTTGTCTGGCAAGAGCCTCCAGCTTAAGATCGGGACCAGGTTGACCGTGCGTCCAAATTGTTCCTAATTTCGCTGCCAGATCTTCCTGGATCCTGAGGATTAAAGAATATAGCTTCGGGCGGGTTTTGCTCACGATGCGCGGGAATATCCGAGATCAGGAGCCGCTTGCCCACAGATCGCGCCTCATCCACACCAAATCCCCAACCTTCGAAGAGAGATGGGCCGAGTACGCCGATAGATTGCCTGATGAGCAAGAGAACATGCTCTCGGGGAACCATCCCGAGGTAAATAACTTGCTCTCTCAGATTCCATCGTGAGACTTTTTCCTATAATCGCGCGAAGTAATCCGGATTTCGGTAATCCCCTGGATAACCCGTGCAGACAACGGTGACCTTAATACCCTTTTCGCTCAGAATTCTCAATGCTTCAAAAACTATCTCATGGTTCTTATGTCGCCAAAATTGGTTCGGCAGATAAATAAATTTTGCCGGCAAGTGATAGGCTTGAAGCACGGAGTCCGGAGCACGTTCATAAATGGATTCAGTTATATGACTTATCGGCGGTACCGGCCGTGTTTTGTAAGCATACTCTGGAGCAAACACCAGCAAATCGGCTTTTACGGCTTCGCTGAGAAGAACCACACGGTCGGCGGAAACAAGACTCTGCCGAAACTGCTCGTCACGGGACCTCCGTTCCTCATCGCTGAACATATTCGGGAAGTGTACATGCTGAAAATCCGGCAGCCATGACAATGTTCCAATTTTCGGATATTTAAAGAGTAGCGTCGAGCCAAAAACGACATCGATTCCATTTCTAACCAGAAATCTGCCCGCTGCTTTGTCGGATAACGAGAGCCTCTTAAATACTCCGTTAAGCAGCCAAGAAAGAGTCCAACGCTGCGGCGTCTCGCTCCGAATCACATTTTCGGTACCCACAAACCGCGCAAAGTCATCGTCTATAATCTGACCAGCCGATGAGAGTACACATGGCCGTATTTTCGCTGCATCTTTAGATCTTAAAGCATGAAAGAGGTTTCTCAGATAGATCTCTTCGGCGATCCATCTAACATCTCCCACTATCTTAAACGCGACTCTCATTTGCCGCTGAATCTTACCAAACTCAAGCAACTGCCGAGTCGCAGTACCGCAGCTCCTCTTCTAATAATGCACTCACGAGGTCTGTGAAAGAAATTTGATAATCCCAACCGAGCTTGGTCTCGGCCTTACTCGCGTCGCCGTAAATAGTCGCGATGTCGGAAGGTCGGCGAAGCTTTTTATCAAAAACGACATGGTTTTGCCAATGCAAATTCAAGGTACTAAAAGTCATCTCGACGAATTCTCGCAAGCTATGAGCTTCACCCGTGGCAATGATGTAGTCATCAGGTTTCTGTTGCTGGAGCATAGTCCACATGACCTTAACGTATTCCGGGGCATACCCCCAGTCTCTGCAAACGTCCAGATTTCCTAAAATAGAGTTTTTCGGTCGAACCGCGTTTGATCCTAACGGCGCTTGAGATGACTTTCTTTGTCACAAACTGCTTGCCGCGCAAAACCGACTCATGGTTGAAGAGAGTCCCGCAACAGGAAAACAGACCGTAGCTCTCGCGATAGTTTACGGCAAGCCAATGAGCGGCCGCTTTAGAAATTCCGTAAGGACTCAGCGGATGGATTGTCGTCTCCTTGGTGACCGGCAACTGCGTTACCTTCCCGAACATCTCGCTCGAAGATGCTTGATAAAACTTCACCTTTGTCGAGAGTATACGGATCGCTTCGAGAAGATTCATCGTGCTAAGAACATTTAGTTCAACAGTCCCGATAGGCTGTTCGAAGGAAAGCCCAACGGAACTTTGAGAAGCGAGGTTGTAGATCTCATGTGGTTGGACTTTCTCAACGAGCCGGATCACGTTTGACAGGTCCTGTAGGTTTGCCGTTTTTAGTTCTACCCGGCTCTTAATATCCATGAATCTCAAGTTTGCTGAATTCGGGCGAACGCTGTCTCTTACAGTACCGTAGACGCGGTAGCCTTTTGCTAGCAACAGTTTTGAGAGATATGTCCCATCTTGACCGGTGATGCCGGTTATCAACGCAACCTTGGTCATATTTAGAAATATGCCGCTCCCGCCTCTTGCGAATTATTTCAGAAAGATTTCAGTTTCCGGTTTCAGGTAACCGAGCATTTCTGCTAGCTAGCGCTGGACAAATCGCGACCACAACCTGGCCTACCGATTCAATTATCCACCATCAATCATGACAACCAACCAGACTAACGGCAAACTCAATTTAGTAACTGTTGTAACCGCGATATTTCACATGAAAAGACTGGGAGGACACCGTTACTGCAACATCGACCTCAGCTGCTCGACCAGACGTAGTCTCGATGACTCCGCAGCAATCGTTTCTCGCGCCGCGTGCCCCAGCTTGTGACAGAGGTTCGAATCGCGCCATAGTCGCACAACATAATTTGCAAATTCTGCCGCGTTTTCGGCGATCAGACCGTTTTCTTCGTGACGGATTGGCGAGCGCTCGGCGGCGCTTCGCAAGGCAACAACCGGAAGTCCGTGAGCCATTGCCTCCACGATCTTTACCTGCTGACCGGTTCCGCCAAAAACTGGGCAGATCGCAAACCGAGCACGTTCATAAAATTTTGATAGGTCAGGAAGAAATCCACAATACTCGATGCCTCCAACTTGCTCCAGCGGAACACTTAATGAGCCGGCAACCTGCAAATGAAAAAAAGGGAGTGATGTGAGAACTGTAGGCAGGACTCTTTTTGCGAAATACAGATAACCCTGCAGGTTAAAATAATTGGGACCTGCGACAAACACGGCCGGGCCGGAATATTGATTTGTGAGATAACAAGGATCATGTGTTATCGTGATTAACGATACCTTTGTTTTAAGTGATTTCTGCGTGACGATCTTCGCTTCCGCGAGAGAAAGAGTAATTGTCCAATCGTACTGATCGTAGATCTGAAATTCTTCTTCGTCGGCTTCGAGCGAATAATTCTCGAAAAATTTTTCGTCGACAACGCCGTCTTGGACAGCGCTAAGCACGAAAGGTTTCGGAAGCGAATATAATACCGCCTGCTGCATTTTCTTATTTAAGGAGACCAAATCGTGGGTATCGATGATTCTGACAATCGAGCCAAGCTTCTCACGAGGAAGCAATGCATCCCAATACGCATAGTTCATCACTATAACGTCAGGATGAACCTGATCAATCATGCGTGCGAACCAGCTGCGCATTCTAGGAGGCGAATACATCATCGAGTTGAGGGGCACATCTCTCTTTTTTTTCTGTCGGCCTAAGGTGTTCACCAATTTATGGAACCGCCAATCGATCCCCTTAAAACCCCATTGAAACCGGCGGCAGCCAAACATAACCCAGCGACTGTAGCATTCAATAATTTTTTCGAAAGAAAGACGTTGCGCCACGAGAGACTTCGCAGAGAACCAGTGATGCCGAAAAAACCGGAACTCCTCGCGCTCCTCGGGCTGATTCACAGCAGTATAAAAGTCGGCCAAAAGTTCGGCTAAATATCGATCTAGTTCCGTAGGCTCATAATAATTGACGTTACTCACATAGTGGTTGTTGAGAACGTCTGCGCTCGCACGTGTCCACTCGGTTTCCGAGCAAAAAGGGGAGCTGACCAGAGTTGTATCGCAATCCAGTTCTTTCAGCCCTCTAAGCATCTCCAGACATCGTTTGTGCGCGCCAGTTCTGGGGGGGGAAGGATTATGGGGAAAGAAAAACAGAACCTTGCGCTTCATGGCCAAGAACCTAATCACGTCGCCAGCGCATCGACATCACAACTCCGGCAATCCCAACGATCGCCCCCACAACCGTATCGTTTGGATATCGTCGCGACCCCACTTTCCAAATCCCGTTACCCGCCACCAGACATAATTCCAGGCTACTGAGTCTCCGAGGATCGCCCTACCCGCAACATATTTCAGTCGCTCGGACCGATTTTGCCTGTGCGCTATTTCAGTGGTAAAGCGATGCCTTTTACGTAGCCAGTTCCACCAATAACGTCTAAGCGACATAGCGACAGATTCATCGAGCATGGGCGCTGTGCTTTCGATCGCGTGATGAATCATATCGTCAATCTTGTTGCGATGGGCGGCTGTACCTAACTGGGCAGCCTGGGTTGCCTGCGCTGAATGGACCCGCCAGCCGGCCCAAGTGTGTGGAACATGGACAGTGTTAGCGATCAAACTAGCACGCATATTCCAGTTGAAATCTCCAAGCGATTCCCAGCGGCCATCAAACAAGCCTACGCGATCAAACAGCGATTTCCTGATCAGCAGTTGTGTTAATGAAATGTAAACACTTTCGCCTGTGAGATGCAGTAAACCATCTAACGGTGCCATTCGCACGTGCTCATGTTCTATTGCGGAGCCGCTGCTACGTGCGAAAAGCGAGCCCTTTGACCATGCATTCGGCATCTCCCGACCTTCTTCATCTATAATCCGCAATGGGCAGTGCGCCAGATCACACTCCGGGTGTCGTTCCAAAGCGTTCACGAGCTTCGCCAAACAATCTGGTGCCATGGTGTCATCGCTAGTAGCAATATACACATACTGAGCACGAGCTAATTTAAGAGACTTGTTCAACCCAGCGTATATACCCTCTCGCGGCGCCTGATAAATACGCATTCGCGGTTCCAGCTTTGCCTGGTCCATTAAATATTCCCAGGCACCATCAGACGAGTAGCTGTCCACCACAACCAACTCCCAATCCTCAAAGCTCTGCTCAACGATTGTCGTCAAACGTTCAGGCAGAAAAGAAGCATTATTCAAATTGGGAAGGCATATTGATACGTAAGGCCTATCCAAGCTCACTTTAACCATGACAACCAGGAGGAGGCCTCAGGCTTTTGCCATATCGCCCACCACGTGTTTCTGATGTGTCTAATATTATACCCTTGCCTTCGGAGAGCCATGCACGCTTTGTAGCTTCCGACGAGGTGACTCTCCATACTCGGATGAGTGTCATGGAAAAGAACTGTCGCTGTAGAGTTTAAAGTGGGCAGTACCCTTCGGAAGTCATTGAGAACAAATTCCTCGTCGTGACAGGCATCAATGATGGCCAGATCTATGCACGGTCCCCCGAGATACGGCTCCAGATCGACTGACATGGTATTTGCAAAAATCTGTGTTACTCGATGCTGAAACCCATGATTACGATAAACACTTCCTATTTGGTCTTTCGTCAATTCGTAGGTTATGACATTGCCAGTTATCTGCTCTGGGAGAGCATTAACCGTTACCACTCGCGCGTTTGAATTATTGCAAATGTTAGCGACAGTAGCTCCCCGGCCCGTGCCTAACTCCAACACGACCCTCGGATTAAGGCACTTGACGATCCTGAGCAACGCACTCAGATCATCATGAGTTTTCGGCCCTTCATACGGCGGCATACAAACGTGTTCCAGTATAAGATCAGAATGTTCGCTCAATGCAGGCGCGATATCGTCTAAATTCACCCACGGCAACTTAAAGAATGTCCAATAGAGATTGGACGATAACAGGTCGTATTTCGTCTTCACATTCTCATTAAAACGGGCCGCCCGCCATCGTACTATTTCTGACCACTCGCCCGGATTACAGAGAACCTCAAATAACCGATACATAGACGTAGGACCTTTTAATACGACACTCTTAACGGGCTTCGGTTTAAATTCTTCCTGGATGCTGGCGTTTAGGCCCCAAGCGTCTTTTGGCCGATATGACTCACTTTTTAGACCAGCAGCCCAAATAAATGTCCCAAGCCCCTGGCGTTATTGTGATATCCGTCGTCGCGCAGCAATTCCCAACGGAATGGCTATAGAACTTGCTCTCGCGATGTTTTAAGTCGGCGCAAAGAATTCGAATCATCTCGTGATTATAGATACGATGAGCGTTAAAAACGATTGACGGTGGCGCATTAGTTATAGTCGTACTAAATATTAAGGTACCACCGGGCTTCAGTACTCGGATCATTTCACTGAAGGCCTTAATATCGGCGTCGACATCAAACTCATCGCCATATCTTCCTAATCCAAAATGCTCGACGGCACATAAAGACACCACAGCATCACAGGAGTTGGTAGGTATACTCAGACTTTTAGCGTCACAATTGATGACAGTTTCATTATCTGAAACTCTTGCTCTATTTCGCACATCTACGGTTATGACGTTGTAATGGGCTAATAATCCCAGGATGAAATGCCGGTATGAACCGACGTCTAAGATCGTTTGGGGATTTTCTTTAGCTAAGTGGAGTGCTGCAAAGGTACATTCAGCATCGATATGAGAGACCGGATGCTCACCCGCGTCATAGTGCAGTTCGTCAAAGACGTCGAAGCCCCTGGTATTCCGCCTGCATTCCGCCTTTCCCTTTTCAAAGCTCGATAAGAATTCGGCCGGAACTTCCGTTTCATTTTTATTGCGAGATAATCTCAAACCGAAAAGAGATAGCAGCTCATTCACAGCATGCATAGGCTGAAATAGTTCTAACTTTGCACCACAGCGCACCAGCTATTTTGAAAGCGCCTACAGTTTGGCATAGATATACGAAGTCCTCGCACATCTACCGCACGGGGCAGAGTCGCGGCACGCTGTATCCGTCTGGACGCTAATCGTTATTGTTTAACAGCATGAATAATTGCTCCGTTGTAAAATATCCATTCCCGCCTGAGAATCCCCGCATTATTTCCCTTCACAGTTATAGATTTAAAGCCAAGCCTCTTTAGCATCGCTTCGAAGCAAGACTTATTGGGAAGAAACCATGTCCGATTATCGAGGCCCGGATAACGCTCCTCCCCGCCAACGTAAAGCATAACCGGCAAATGCTGCTCTACAAGGGGGAGAGGGTGCGTGATAACAAGGGTGCCACGGCAAAGTGGGGCGAGAGTGCAAAGCGCCTTGAACGGTGAAAACGTGTGCAACAGTAAGTCACCGACAAATATTAAATCAAAGGAGTCCGTACCGAGTGTCTCTGGAGAAAGGTCGTAAATCGTAGAATAACACCGTTGAACTTTAGACTGCAGTATTTTTCGGCAGAACTGAAAAGGTCCGTCTAGGTGAACGTGATGTAACTCTTGCAACGTGTGTACTTGGTGGTACGCCATCAAAGCTCTAAGTGTCTGTTCTTTGTCGTCTCCAAACGGCATGTCCCATTCTGCAATTGACGGAAGCTCAACCGAGATAACATTGGCGCCTCTTTTTTCGAATTCAAAAGCAAAAAAGCCGGTGGCCGAACCGACATCCAAGACATTCATTCCTCGCATGTCTTCAGGGAATTGGAAGTGCGGTAAACTTTGACGGTAATCGTAATCTCCCGGCGTTACGAGGCCGTCGCCTAAGTCGATCGTGTGATACCAGTAATAGCGCGACAGATCGCCGTATTTCGCCGAGCGCTTCGCAAACGAATCGACCAGCTGCTGATAGTCCTTTTTGGCGTTATCCAAAAGAACTGCATCAGCATTAGCATTATTAGAATCACGAGCAGTCGCTGGCTTATTGAACGGCCACTTACGAATAATCCGACGGTAAAGTCCGGATAAACCCTCAGTAGCGACTACGAGACATGCGCGCTGGTACAACCTCATTTCAGGTGTACTCATTATGCCTCTATTGCCTTGTGTGAGATGGAAGAATTATCGTCCAGTGATCCGTCATTACGGTGCGCACGGGAGTTGAGAAGCAGACGGGAATCACTCGCGATAAGAGTACTAATTAAAATCCACGACATCAGATTTTCGATCATTTTACCCGCCATTCGTGAGGTATGGCAATCCAACCCCGGGTCGATGTGGGCGACAGACCAGAGCCAAAAACATCATTAGGATAAATGTGCACGCGAGCCAATACTTTAGGTTCGAGGAACCATTCCTGATACGGAATTCCGGCTCCTACAGATAGCAGGTATTCACCGGCTGAAAGTGGGAGCCGATTGATGCAACAGTCGACTTCGTTACCGCCAATTTTAATGTCCATGGGAATTCCAGAATCGGGTTGATTACAAAGATGCAGTAAAGGTGTTCCATCGGGCGTACTAAACACAATGACTAGAGAACCCTTGCCTACCACTCGCGTATTGGATTGGTATTGCAGACGTATAATCAAGGAGTCCCAGGTCGAGACGGTATCCTTCGGATTGCCTTGCGAGTCAAGAAATTCGACCCTGTTTAACTGAAATTTTGGCGTATTTCGAGCGTTTTGCGCCTCATAAATGACATGCGGCGCGGAGGTCATCTTGATCTCTCCGCTAGTAATCATTTGCGTATATCGAGCAGCACAATCATCGACTGATCCATAACAAACGCTTTGACCTTGATTTAAGAGTAAACCGCGATTACATAGCCGCCGTAAAGAAGAAAGATTGTGACTAACCAAAAGGACTGTTCTTCCTCCTTTGGCCACATCGTTAATTTTGCCAAGGCACTTCGTTTGAAATTGCATGTCGCCGACAGCTAGGACTTCATCGACGATCAAGATTTCTGGATCCAAGTGCGCAGCAACAGCAAATGCGAGACGAACATACATTCCGCTAGAATAACGCTTTACCGGAGTATCGATAAATTTTTCGATTTCCGAAAACGCAACGATCTCGTCGAATTTTTTTTCGATCTCCCATCTCTTCATTCCGAGGATTGCGCCATTGAGATAAATATTTTCTCTGCCAGTGAGTTCGGGATGAAAGCCCGTTCCGACTTCAAGCAGCGAGCCAACGCGCCCGAATATTTCCGCCCGTCCCGTCGTGGGCTCCGTGATACGTGACAGTATCTTGAGAAGTGTGCTTTTGCCTGCGCCGTTTTTTCCGATAAAGCCGACCACTTCACCATGCTTGACTTCAAATGAGACGTCTTTCAGGGCCCAGATGTGGTCGGAGGGTTGAGGATCGAGGGCTGAGGGTTGAGTGCCGTTACGGGAGAAGAGGGATTTGACACCGTGCATGATGTGGTCGCGCAACGTATCGTGGCGATCCCGGCGCGCACCTATCTTGTAAAGTTTCGAAAGGTTTTCAACGCGAATGGCAATATTGCTCATGGGATTAGTCTAGAGTCGAGAGTTGATGGTCCAGAGCTCAAAGCTCCGGTTGGAAGTTTAGAGTTGAGGGTTGAGAGTCACGAGCGTTTATCCAACGACCGCCGAAGGCCACTGAGCATCTTGGCTAGCTGCTCCGCTTCGTCATAAAGCTTTTAAGCTTCTTTATTCACAAATTCTTGTTTCTGAGCAACCTTTATTTGCGACACGGTTTCGAGTAAGGAACCATATGCGATCTCGATGAATCGTTTGAAGTCACGCCTTTGAAGAGCGTGATGACCCTTCGGCGAAATTTGAAGATACGGAGACGGAAGACCGGCGCAACTGATTAGTCAAACCAAAGCGTTCCTCGGCCGGAAATGTCTTGGTCACTTCATAACCCCGGCCGCATAGTCCAGCTTTCTCCCATGCATCCAACTTTTCAAATCCAAACATCTCTCACTTACCGCTTTCAGCTGAGGTTAGGTGTTGAGAGTCGGAGCGACGCCTCAAAACTCTCAACTCTCCACCCTCAACTCCCAACCATCTAAACCACATCCGCGAACGTCTGTTCCATGTTTTTGAAGAACACCAGTCCAGTGACAAACAGCACCCCGACTACAACCGCGCTCACCGCTAACAGGGAAAAATCAGGGCTCGCCTTACCCAGCAATGCCCAACGAAAACCCTCGATTACACCAACCATCGGATTTAGACTATAAAGCACTCGATACTTTTCCGGGATAATGCTCACTGGGTACACAATGGGCGAAAGAAACATCCAAACCTGCACTAGGAAAGGAATAGTATGGCTAACATCGCGATAGCGGACGTTAAGAGCAGACAACCATAAACCGATCCCTAATGCAGTCACCAAAGCAAACCCGAGGAAGATCGGAATCGTCAATACGGCCCAGCCGGGTGCAATGCCATACCAAGCCATCATTCCCAAAAGCAGAACAAATGAAATAGAGAAATCGATAAGACCGGAAATGGCACCGGCAATCGGCAGGATCAGCCGCGGAAAGTACACTTTCGTAATCAGATGCGCGTCGGCGACAACGCTGACACTGCAACGGTTGAGCGCGCTGGCAAAATAGCTCCATGGTAATAATGCACTGTAAGCAAAGATCGGATAAGGCAAACCATCGGAAGGTAGTTTGGCAAAATACCCAAAAATAGCCGTAAAAATCACCATTGTGATCAAGGGTTGGATAACTGCCCAGCCGATGCCGATGGCCGTCTGTTTATAACGAACCTTCAGATCGCGCCACACTAAAAAGTAGAGGAGAACTCGATATTGCCAGATCGCCACCAGGTCGAGATGCAAGAGACCCCGACGAGGCTCAATGATAACGGTCGGTTTAGTATCTGCCGTTTCTGTGTTCGACTCTACTGCTGGAGTATACATATATTCAGGAATTGAATAGTCGAGGCATTGTTAATGCAGCGGTCTATGTGCACTGATGTGTGTGCGCTTCCGACAGTAATAATTGTGGATCCGGAATAGTTCCCATGCGGCTCGAACAAAATCATAATATCGCAGCTTAGAACCCGGGATGTCTCTCCACTGCACCAAAGGAAACTCGTAAATCACCTCTTCGGCTTGCCGGAGTCCCTTGCCACGTCTGGCCCCAATTAGACGAGCGAGGATTTCTACGTCGAATATCCAGCGGGAATGAAACGGCTGCTGAAATAATGCCTCGATGGACGGAGAAGTTCTGAATAATTTCGCGCCGCACTGAGTATCGTAAACATCCAAGCCCAAGCTCGCGGACACTGCCGTAGCGAAAACTCGTCCGAGGTAATGTCTGCTCCGACGCCGTTCGATTTTTCTCCCCAGAAGCTTGACCCGTGACCCAATGATCATTTCTAGCTCGGGCCGACTCTCTGCCACATCCAAGAATTCGAGAATTGCCTCTAGCGGCGTGGCCAAGTCCGCGTCCCAGAACCCTATGTAATCTGGATGAGAATCGATCGCGGCCAAAAATCCTTGTCTGACGGCCTCTGCTTTGCCGCGGTTTTGGGGAATATTCAGCACCGCAAACTTACTCGGGTTGGATCTTTTCAAAGACTCTAACACTCGCGGGGTTTCATCCGTGCTGCCATCGTCAACAAATAAAAATGTGACGTTGTGTGGTGAGCTCGTAAACTTGCTAAACCTGGCGACATCAAGTCTTTTTTCTTCATTGTAACAAGGCACAACAATTACCGCGCTCGCCATCAGAATCTCTATCCGTCGCTACCTGATGTAACTCGATCTTCACAAACCGTTCTTCAGCTCATTGTGTTGCGGAATCGCCTCACTAGCTTGGATGTGGCCCTTCTCGGCGAGATAGGCTGCCAAAGCATCCTGCCAAGAACGCAGCTCATACTTAAGCAGTCCGAAAAGTCTATCGCTTCGCAACGAGGAATTTTTTGGTCGAGAAGCATGATCTGTCGGCGAAGAGATAGGAACGACCTGGTTGGTTAAACCGGTTAGCGCTAATATCTCTTTGGTAAACTCGTACCAGGTGCAAGCACCGCTATTGACCAAATGTAAATACCCGGTGGCCCCGTTCTTCAGAATCGCCGCCAAGGCGTCGGCGGCATCCCGCGTGTAGGTCGGAGACATATGCAGATCGTCAACGACGCGTAAGGACTCGCCCGTCTTGGCTTTGCTAAGAATGGTCTCGATAAAGTTGCCGCCTTTGCCGCGCGCGCCAGTCTTGCCAAACAGACTTGCCATTCTGACGATCAGCCAGCGAGGCGCGGCTTGCCGGACTAGCTGTTCACCAGCAAGCTTCGACGTTCCATACACGTTGATTGGGCTCGGGGAATCGGATTCTGAGTAAGGACTTTCCTTCCGTCCGTCAAAGATGTAGTCCGTGCTCACATAAACGCAAAGCGCCTTGAGCTCCGTGCAACTCCTCGCGATGTTAAAAGCTCCGATGGCATTTACGCGGAAAGCTTCGTCAGGGTGATCCTCGCAATCATCGACCCGCACGTAAGCGGCGCTGTTGATGACAATCTGTGGTTGAGTCGCCAGCAGTACTGTGCGGACGGCATTCGCGTCCGTGCAATCGGCGGCTTCGTGTGTGAGTGGAACAACATCGAAGCTACCGGACTTTCTCAAAGCGTCCACCAGG
>JGI24806J26614_1000067_pt1 | contig 18785 bp, 12 predicted proteins | sample Kansoi200umMDA_FD_26614 | JGI IMG/M metagenome (IMG submission 26614)
AGCTTTTGACGACATCATTGATAAATATGATCTTGAAAAAATAAAGACCATTGGAGACGCTTACATGTGTGCGGGCAATATTCCTCCACCTAGACCGGCTATAACTCCATTAGTGAGCAGATCGGATAAATTACCCGGAGGTAAAACCGAAGACAGCCATCCACTAAATAAAGCAAACCCCTTATCAATCCAGTCCATTGGATAGCTTGCCAATAAAAACACACTTTGAAACAACAGGAAAAGAACAGCTAACAAGATTAAATAACCCCATCGGCGATGCAGCAGCAAATTATCCAGCCGGTCGGTAAATAACGATTTCTGTAACGGATCGGGTTCGGTTACTGCCTGATGCATAATATGCCTGATACGCCCGTACCGAAGTAGTATTTCCTCCGCCTGTGTTTTGGAATGGTTGAATTTGTTGTTTTGTTCGATGTTTTCAATCTTTTCCTGCATTGCATCAGCAAGTTTGAACGACTCATGATGCATTAAGTAGTGAACGGCCGTATAATCGCTTAACCCCGGCATCTCCCTTTTAACGTCCTCGATGGCATCTGAGGCCAATGATCTTATGTCTATAAAATCGTTTACAGGTACTTTATATAAACCGTCAGCGGTATGATCTATCGCTTTCTTTAATTGAGAAATACCTTTCTTCTTTCGCGGGTTGACAGCGACAACCGGCACTCCCAATTCCCTTTCTAATTCGGAAATGTCAATACTGATACCCTTTTTGTGAGCGATATCCAGCATGGTCAGGGCCACAACAACAGGAGTTTTCAGATCGATCAGTTGGGTGCAAAAAAGAAGGTTTCGCTTGAGATTGCTGGCATCTGCCACAGCGATGACGATATCAGCTTTTATATCCAGGTCCTGTTGCAACAATACTTTATAACTTACCCATTCATCAAGACGGCGGGGATACAGGCTATAGGAGCCGGGAAGATCAATAATCTCTGCATCGCCGGATACAAGTTGGGAGGAGCCCGTTTTCTTTTCTACAGTAACGCCGGGAAAATTGCCTACCTTCTGATTCATCCCCGTCAGGCAATTAAACAACGAACTCTTTCCGCTATTTGGATTTCCAACCAGAGCGATATGTAGCTTTCTTTTTCTCAAGTTCGAAGGGTTGCAAAAATAAATACCTCGCTCAAGATAGTTTTACGAATTACGATTTTATGACCAACAAAGCTGTTAAAAGTTCCGGATAAAGGAAATTTCAGAACGTTTAGTCCTGAAAGCCAATTCATCCCTACTACCTTTGCGGTACAACGGTCCCTTATGTTACGATTAAACCTCATACTTTTCCTCACCATTATATTCACACTTCAAGGTTTAGCACAAAAACAGAAAAAAGCAGATAAGATTTGCCGTGACAACCTTGAAGCTCATGTCAGGTACCTCGCTGACGACCGGCTGGAAGGCAGAAGAGCGGGTTCGGCCGGTGAAAAACTGGCAATGGAATATATCAGTGATAAATTTAAAAGCATTGGCCTTTTACCAAAAGGGAATAACGGATATTACCAGGAATTTGAGATCAATGAGGGCTTGCATATCAATGATGGGACCAATTTTATGATAAATGATGCGACGCTTGAGGCTGGTAAAGATTATTTTCCATTTCCCTATAGCGCCAGAAAATCGATTGAAGCTTCTCCCGCTATTGCTATCCAGGAAGCAGATATGCCGTGGTTCGTTGACCTGAAAGATATCTTAGATGAAAACAAACAAAATCCTCATTTTGACCTTAATGATTACATTAAAAAGAACGCTCAAAAAGCCTATGATAAGGCAGCGACAGCTGTGGTTATCTATAACACGTCTGCCGATGACGACCAACTGGCTTTTAATCCAAAAGACAGGTCCGAGGCATTGCCTTTGCCCGTTATTTATGTAAAAAAGAAGCCGCAGCCAAATACTTCAGCGACGCAACTGCGACGCTCAACATTAAGCTCAATGTAGATATCGGCGAGAAGAAAAGAGAGGGACACAACGTGATTGGCTACATTGACAATGGTGCGCCAAGAACAGTTATTCTTGGTGCCCATTTCGATCACCTTGGTTACGGCGAAGATGGTAATTCCATGCTTCGAACGGGGGAAAAGCTTATTCATAACGGCGCCGACGACAACGCAAGCGGAACTGCTGCATTAATTGAACTTGCGCGAATCCTGAAAGGATCCAAATCAAAAAACAGTAATTACCTTTTCATTGCTTTCTCCGGTGAAGAGCTGGGACTGTATGGTTCAAAGTATTTTACTGAACACCCCACGGTAGATCTGTCAACAATTAACTACATGATCAACATGGATATGGTAGGCCGTTTAAACGACAGTACAAAATCTCTGGCTGTTGGCGGCTTTGGAACCTCGCCTGCCTGGGCCACTGTCATCAAACCGAATGAAAAAAAATTACCCTTTTTAATAAAGATTGACTCAAGTGGTACAGGCCCGAGTGATCACACTTCTTTTTACAGAAAAGATATTCCTGTATTATTTTTCTTCACAGGTCAGCATAAAGACTATCATCGGCCAACTGATGATGCCGAAAGAATCAACTATGATGGGGAACTTCTAATTGTGAACTACATAAACAATCTGATCGGCAGCCTCAACAAACAAAACCAGAAACTTGCATTTTTGAAAACCCGGGAAACCCAAATGTCAATGGCTCCGTTTAAGGTTACACTGGGGATCATGCCTGACTATACATTCAGCGGATCCGGGGTAAGAGCGGACGGTGTAACCGAAGGCCGCCCGGCTTCAAAAGCCGGCATTAAAGCAGGTGACGTTATTGTTAAGCTTGGCGAGACCGTCGTAACATCAATGGAATCCTATATGCAGGCTCTTAACAAGCTGAATAAAGGCGATAAGACAAAAGTTATTTATAAAAGAGGTGAAGAGACGATGGAGTCGGATATCCAGTTTTAAAATAGTACCTACAAATCGTGTCAGAGCGAACTTTTAAATTATCCATCAATAATCATGATCTTGCTGAAGCCTTTTTCAGTGACACAAGATTGCTCGGCATCATGGCCCCGTTAAAGAATTATCAATTTTGCTGGCAGTTGAACAACCTCCTCAACATTGATTTTCGCATCAATCATGAGCTCGAGATACGATTGAAAAAAAAGAAACGTGATTATTATTTTTCCGTTTCCGGGTATCATGAGCCTTCAGGATCTTTATCACATTATTTGTACAATAACAAGGATGAGGGAGAATACTTATTGCCCGAGCTGAAACATCTGGACTTCCTGTGGTTAATGAAAGATGATTGGGTCAGCGACAATGATCTTTTACATATCATGAGTGTAGTTCGGAGCATTGCCGGCGTACAATTAGTTATTGAACTTACACCTGAAAAAATCAGCCACAAAGAGCACCTGGTTTTTTAACGTCTTTTTTAAACTATTAAACGAAGCAGTATGTGGGAAGAAACCAACAATAAGCTTTATAAAAAATTTCAGTTCTCCGATTTCAGCGAAGCATTTGCATTCATGACCCGGGTTGCGCTTGAAGCGGAAAAGATGAATCATCACCCGGAGTGGAAGAATGTGTGGAATACCGTTGAAGTTTGGCTCTCCACCCATGATGCAGGAGATATTGTAACAGACAAAGACAGGAAGCTGTCAGTTAAAATTGACTCCCTTGTTGGTCACTAATTTTTTCTATTCCCTCTCGATTAGTATATGAACGTAGAAATCACCAGCAAACTGCCCAGGGTTGGCACTACTATCTTCACAGTGATGAGCGGTTTGGCCAGTCAGCACAATGCCATTAACCTGGGCCAGGGTTATCCTGACTTCCAAATGAATGAAGAACTGATGGCTTTGGTGAATGAAGCAATGCAGAACGGGTTTAATCAATATGTTCCCATGCAGGGTTATTTGCCGCTTCGGGAATCGATCGCCGAAAAAGTTTATTCATTGTACAACACAGCCGTTGATCCTGGCTCTCAAATTACAATCACACCCGGCGGTACTTACGCGATATACACTTCTCTGACGACAGTGTTACAACCCGGTGATGAGGTGATCATCTTTGAGCCGGGATATGACAGCTATATTCCAAATGTCGAGATCAACGGCGCTATTCCGGTACTGGTAAGTCTTCAATTCCCGAAGTACAAGATTAACTGGGAAGAAGTAAAAAAGAAAATTACTCCAAAAACCAGGGTGATAATGCTGAACAGTCCGCACAACCCGACAGGTGCCGTGCTCTCTGAAGAAGATATATCACAGTTAAGATCTATTGTAAAGAATACAAGAATCCTTGTCGTAAGCGATGAAGTATATGAACACCTGATCTTTGACAATATGCAGCATTTGAGCATGCTGCGTTACCCGGATTTAATGGAACGAAGCTTTGTGTGTTTTTCTTTTGGCAAAGTGTATAACTGTACTGGATGGAAACTGGGCTATTGCATTTCTTCTGCTCCGCTAATGAATGAATTCAGGAAGGTGCACCAGTTCAATTGCTTTTCCTGTCATTCTCCGTCGCAGGTAGCTTTATCTGACTTTCTGAAAAGAAAAGAATCTTATCTGTCAATATCTGGCTTCATGCAGCAGAAAAGAGATCTTTTTCAAAAACTTATGCAGCAGACAAAGTTTACCCCGCTGCCAAGCCATGGCAGTTATTTTCAATGTTATACTTATGAAAATATCAGTGATGAAGCTGATTATGACCTTTCAACACGGATAACGAAAGAATACGGCGTGGCTTCGATCCCCGTCTCTGTCTTTTATAAAGATGGAACAGATAATAAGGTGATCCGTTTTTGTTTTGCCAAAAAAAATGAAACGCTTGAAACAGCGGTAGAAAGACTGGCAAAACTATAAGCCAGCATGCTGTGTTTTGAAGGCGGCAAATGATTAAAATATCGGCGGCATTGATGATTGGCGCTCCGCGTTTTGCTTTTCCTTTCCGGCGCTGTGTATTATTTGAAAACCCTCCGTCTGCGATTTTTCATATTCGACATAGTACATATCCAGGTCGCCCAGGTTTTTTGCATAAATCTTACCCCGGTAGCTGCATTCAAACCAAACCTTGACGATCTCATAGGTATCGGAAGAAATATTCACCTTGCCGGGGGTGCCATTGCTTTCCATACGGCTGGCTATATTGACCGCGCTGCCCCAGATATCATAAGCGTATTTCTTTTTGCCAACCACACCAGCTACAATAGGACCGATATGTACTCCTATTCTTATTTCCCATGGCGCCAGTCCTTTTGCTGTCCGGCGGACATTATATCTTTCTACAAAGTCCTGGATGTCTAACGCGGCTTTAATTATTTTGTGGGCATGGTTAGGATTAGGTGAAGGAATATTGCCCGCACACATGTAAGCGTCTCCAATGGTCTTTATTTTTTCAAGATCATATTTATCAATGATGTCGTCAAAAGCTACGAAACATTCATTCAACTCTTCTACCAGTTCTCCGGGAGACATTTTATCAGCAATGGAAGTAAATCCTTTGAAATCGGTGAAGAGAATGGATACTTCCTGGAATTGACGTGGCTTTGATACGCCAGTTGTTTGCAATTCACCTGCAACTTCTTTGGGAAGAATGTTCAGCAACAGGTGTTCGATTTCGTTCTTTTGCCGGTCGAGTATTTTATGGGTCCTTACCTTTACGCGATAACCCCTGAAGATCAGCAACGCAATTATGAAGGCAAGTATCAAACCTGCCAGGAAAGCATTTTTTGCCAGTCTTTGTCTTTTTAAAGTTTGATCAGTAAGTGCCTTATCTTTTTCCAACAAGGTTATCTCACCGTCTTTCTTTTTCATATCAAAATCAAACTGGAGACTTCCCAACTTATTTCTGATTTCAGAAGTATAAAGCGTGTCTTTTATGCCGGAATAAAGCTGCTGATATTTAAAGGCATTTCTATAATCATTCAATGCAGAATACGTATTTCCCAATTCCTGGTAAATAACCTCGAGGTCATGAGCGAGCTTTAATTCTTCGCCGATGAGGACGGCCTTTTTGTAATAGTCCAGCGCGGTCTTGAAATCGTTTTGTTTTGCGTATACATTCCCAATTCCATCCAGCGATTTAATAATGTTTGGCTTGCTCTCCAGTTCCTCGGAAATTTTCAAAGCTTTCTGATGATAGCTTTGTGCTTCAGCATATTTCCCCTGGTCTAAATAAAGTTTACCGAGTCCGTTATATGCGAACGCAGTAACCTCACCGTCAGCGTGACTAATGGACCTATTAAAATACTCTTCAGCTTCTTTGTATTGCTTTTTATTGGAATATATCTCCCCGATATTTTCTGAAAGGGTACCGTATGATGAACTGTCTTTTAACTCTTCAGCCAGCGGCAAAGCTCTTATCAAATACTCGAGTGCTTTATCCTTGGTTTCGTCCTTTCCGTAATAAATGATTGCAACCGCATTCAGGGATGAAAGCATCCGCAGCTTGTTTCCAAGTTTTTCAGCAATGGTAAGGGCGCGCAGGGCATACTCAAGTGCCTTCTCTTCACTGCCCCGGATCGCATAGACGTTTGCAATATTGCTCAGAATGTTGGAGATGCCGCTTGAATCCTTTATTTGTTCAAACACTTTAAGGGACTCGTTCCAGTATTCCAGCGTTGCTATATAATCGCTTTTATAGAAATAGGCGTTCCCAATGTATTTTATTGCAACGGCCTTACCCAATAAAAAATTAAGCTCCTCTGCAAGACCCCTTGCTTTTGTGGCCAAAGCGATAGCACTATCCTGGTTATCCGCGAGAACCGATTTCGTTTGTTCTATTAAAGAATTCACATACGCCGTATCCCGGGCTGGCGGGCTGGCTTCGGTTGAAACGGGTTGCGCATTCGCAAGGAAAGCAAAACATAGAACCCCAATAATCAAACTAATTTCTTTGCGGATCATGGTTTATCGGTTTAAATAGGGATTAGTAGCGGGGCGAATTACACGTTGCCCCGCTAGTTAATGATCATTTTTTTACTGGTTACCTTATTTCCGCTCCATAGCTGGAGCATGTAAACGCCTTTGGTCAATTTGCTTACATCCACAGTCTTAAGGTACAACATACCCGGCTCGGTCCGGCCATTATTTGTTTCAAGCACCTTTCGACCGTCAATAGTGTACAACATAATCTTCGAATTCCCCGATTGTTCCGGAACGAAAGATACCATTATATGATTAGTCGCCGGGTTTGGATAAATGTGAACAATACCTTTTAATTTCTCTTCAGCCGCTTCATTTACAACTCTTGTCACAGGCAACGGTCGCCCTGCAACTTGCGTATTCGCAGATTCCGGGCAAGCGGTAAAGTTGTCGTAAGCGCCCTTACTGCCCGTGTAGTTATTCCCTCCTCCACCACTGCCGCCGTTCACCAGGGTGTTTATTATTGGCAGCGGAGTTCCCGCTTTATATGTGCCATTTATTGGCACAACTTGGCCAGGGTCATCAATCTGGCTGTACCAGAACTGTGGTTGATAAGCAGCAATCGCGTAAGCCCATTGATCAGAAAAAGTCTTATTGCTATAGAACCTTCCCTTTACGTCGGAACTCGTGTTGTTACTTGTTTTAATAAACCCATTAGAAGAATTAATTTTTGCACCGGTAATAAATATATCAGAGGTGCTCGCAAAGTTCAGCGGCACTCTGGTGGTCCATATGTTATTGACAGAATCAAAACTGGTGGTGGGAGCCGCCACATTATCTGCAATAATTTTTCCGTCTGGTATGTCAAAGTTAACTATAGACGGATTAGAGGTTACAAAGTTAAATGTCACCGAACCACCTTTGAATAGCAAGTAATCGTCTTTTTGTTTAAGCTGACCACTCACCTTCGTCGTCATATTTAACCACAAACTGGTAGGTACGGTCGTAGTGTTGCCAAAAACCTTGAACGTACTATGAGTTAACAAGCATTGGTCACTTTGAATGGTTGCTGTACCTGTTACATATATTGGGTCAAAATTTGCATTTACCAGTTTTCCTGGGATGATTTTTTGATCACCCGCATCCAATCCTGTAATAGTATTGATACCAAATAAAGCGCCCAGGTAATTGCCTGTATCATCATTAAGATCCGTTGAATCAATAATAATTGCCGTCTTACCAGCGGATGAATTTCCACCCCCGGGATCACTATTAATTATGGGTTTCAGACTGTAAATTCCGCCATTCGTAATTGTTCCAGCTCCCACATTATTAATCAATGTTTTTAATGAAAGATTACCATTGATCAGCGGACGCAGGGTGCTTATACCGCTTGTACTGCCATTGATCAGTGTAGCCAGGCCTAACTTACTACCCAACAAAAGCACTGCTCCATTTATTAAAGTCTTAAGTGTGAGTCCATTGGTCAGAACGCCGTCTTGGACTTTTATTTGATCGACCCTAATAACCTCGTCTTCCACACCATTTATTAAGTAGTTTAACCGGGTGCCATTTATGATGACAGGATCAGGTACAACGTGTAATGTTGCTAAATTTGGAATCGCTACGTAAGAGCCAACTGGCACATCAATCACTTGATTATTGTCTATATATACCAATTTATTTGTGGAACATCTATATTGAATGTCCGTGTTGTTCCCGGTAGGTACACCATTTACGTCTGCGTATTTTCCGTCTAATCTCACAATCAGCTCGCCATTAATTAATGGCGCGAGCCTTTGGATCCCGGTTCCGGTTCCACTAAGCACGGGTGATGGCGATCCGAGTATTAGCGGTTTCAAAGAAGAAATTCCACCGTTAGTTACCTGTCCTTGGTAATTGTCAAGCGGCACTTCACCCAACACGGCTTTTTTACTAATGCCTGGGTAGGCGGTGTAAAGTGTTGCCATATCAGGATGCAGCTTGAAATCCAAGAATGATTCCGATGCTACATCAACAATGTACTGAGCACTGATGTTGTTATTGTCGGTTTCAGGCACAAGTTTACCGTTTTCAATCTTAAATCTTCGTGAATGGGCCAGGGCATTAAATGAAACCATCGTGTTTAAACCATTAAGGTCAGCATCGGTGAGCACGGTGCCATTCGCCTGTTGTTTCCTGAAATCTTTAATAACTGCGAGTGCATTTTTCGGAAGGAAGGCCTCGTGATATTTTTTAGCAGTATCTTTTAATGCGGCTGCATCTGCCGGTGGATACTGTGTTGTAAAAGCATAATCAAACGCAATCTCGCCTATGTAATTGCCATAAGTTGCCGTAATAGGTTTGGGCGTAATCGTAATAGGCATGGGCTGAATTGTTATATCCCCAGCTTTGAATATATAACGATATTGATCTAATAATAAATTATCTGTAGCACTGTTCGTGTTAAATGTTCGATACACTTTGACAGCATATGTGCCGACATCGGTATAAGTGTCGTTAGCATTAGTCTCAACCAAATTCAACTTGCTTGCGTCAAGACCCACAGCTGCAAGTGTCAGATTAGTCTGCCCTATCGGCGTTCCATCAACCGTTATAACAGTTGTGAATGTTGGATTTGCCTGCCCGTATTTCCTGGTGACATTTTGCGTTTGTACTACAATTTGTTTGCTGAATAATTTTATACTATTGGAGAACCCGCCGTCTGGCGCCCCGTTGGTAACTGGAGGGTTTCTGACAGTTGATGGAGTGAACGCTACTATTTCAGGGTTTCCAACGCAGGTGCTGAGCAAAACTTTTATAGTATCTCGGGTAGGTGAAACGTAAAAGTTTTCTGTGAGCTCCGTCGAATCGCCGGGTGCCTCAACAAGATAGATCTTTGTATTATTACTAAAATTTTCTCCTACGATGGTTAAAGTAATAGGCTCTTCGCAGGGGATCTTATTAGGCTCCTTAATTATTTTAATTTCATAAGGCTTGGGCACAGCAAATGTTCGAATAGCCGCTTCCACATTGATTAACCCCGCTCCTCCTAAATAATCATAACCGGGTGAATTCGGGGCTCTCGTTGGAGTAGCTGTAGTTTGCAAAAGATCTTTCATCACATCGGGTGACGTGGATTGCTTAAGATATTTATTCCTGGCCTGGATTATCAGTGCTGCGCAGGCGGCTACATGTGGAGCAGCCGCAGAAGTTCCAAAGAAATTTGAATATTCATTTAACGCCTGGGCAGGGTAATCCGGTCCCATCAATACTGTCCCGTCGCCACCCTCGGCGCCCGCCCCATCAGGTTTGTTACGATTCAAATTCCCTCCAAGGGATGAGAAACTTTCAACTTGCGGGAATGTTATGCCGGATAAAGAAGAAGGCAGTAACGGATGGCCTGGCACATGGTTGAAGCGCACAGCGCCAACCGTAAATGCACCCTCGGCATTCGCATGACCGACAATTGTGGAATTTCCCTCGTCATATTGAGGGTTAACGACGCTGGACTCTCCCTTGAACACGACATACTTCATGAGAGGATTTGCGGAACCGTTATTTATGATAAGTATATTGTATGCTTTTGGAGGATCGCAGGGACCACCGGGAACTGTATACGGTATGAACTCACTGGCATCAAATCCAATACTGTTTCTGTTAAATCCAATCAAACCGGTACCATCGGTTTTGTCACCAGGGGTTAAGTAAATGTCCAAATCATATAGGGCACCCCCGGCCTCACCTTGTGAAAAATTATTATCCAGCCACTGAAACACAATAAACGTAGTGCCCGGCTTAAGCATTATTTTTTGGAAGAAGACAGGATTACCATTAGCATCATTTCCGAAATTATGAGCCCTCTTGCCCGGAAATCCGATACCGGTAGCATCTCCTCCATTGAATTGTTTTGTATAGGATCTCCTTCCAAAGTTTCCGGCTGAAGTTGCATAGAATACATCGAAATCCCTTCTTACATTGTCAATCGTTTTAGCTACAATACCGTCGGACAGCATGGGCTGATCTGGGTAGGTAACATCGTCTACCATCACCTTGATACCCATATTCGCCAGTTTTTCTATACTTTTTGCAAGATAGCCTGCGGTGAAAACTCCAGTCTGGAAATATTTATCAGCTCCCGGGGCAAGATCCTGCACTATCTGCATCATGGCTCTGCCTTCGTCAGTACGCTTTATGGGGAAATCCTCCACTACGGTTACGTTTGCGAGGTCTTTTTCCTGGAAATCGGTTGTAACGGTATTTACCTTCAAAGTCTGGACTGCACCAGAACATGGATCCGTGATTGTGTTTTTTAGTGGGGCTATAAGTGTACCATAACTGTCCGATATGACAGCAATCTTGATTCCTCTTCCGTCAAGGCTGTCTGTGTCACCTGGTCGGCTATACCCTTTTCTTACAAGATAAGATCGCATGGTGGTGTCCCCCTGCGAGATTACCAGCCCACCATTTACACCGGGTAAATAATAGGGTTTGCATCCTTGTAAAATATCACCCCGAGCGTTTAAATTCATCAAATTCACTACCGGAAATTCCCCGGTTATCGTGTGTTCGCTCAGTCCGTTCGGCAAAACATTTCTTAGCCCGTATTGTGGTGTTTGAATTAATTGCAGTCTTACGTCATGAGTATCTTTATCTGCCCTGCAGATGATATCAATCATTACGTAACCGTCATCAGTTACGAAGAAGGAATCTAATTCAGGATTGTTGGGATCATAGTTCTGATAAATCGAAAGCAGTTCCCCTCCAATGAGGTTGTTTAATTTAGCGACAACTGCAATCGTATCTTTTCCAACACAACTTGCATCAGTAGTATAGGCCGAAACAATGTAAGTGCCGGCCGCGTCCACCACGATCATAGTACTATCTGTATTTGCCGAAGAAATTTTTCCTCCCTTGGTGACTTGCCAGGAAAACTTGGCGCCAGTGGTGAAAGACCGCGCCCTCAATGTAGTATGACCTCCAAAGTCCAACGGAATAGAATCAATCTCTACAAACGGATCGCCAATGCCGGCGTCCACATCGGGAGGAGTGCATGGATTGAATGGCGCATACGTAACCGTAACTCCGCTCTGTAAGGTGATGCTTGACCTGCTCCAAAAGGCACCTGTAAAACTGCTCGTGCCCGTACCCGAACCGACATTGATTCCCCCATTGGGAGCATATACCGTTCCCGACCATTTAGACCCCCCGCCGGATGAGCCGTTGGCAATAATAAAACTGTTACCGGAAATAGACGTACCGGTGCCGTCACCTAGCACTTCCATATAAATTCTTGACGCATTGCCACCCCTGGCAATCGTAGAGTTCAGCTTACCAAGATCGGCATAGGTCCTAATATAGATCACATAATTTCCGGCAGTATTGTTAAAATCAAAAGTGATCGTGTTGGAGTTGCCTGTCATTTTCATACTGTTGAAAATGTAAAGGCCGGGTTTTAACAATGTAAGAGTTTTGCTGCCGCTGTAATTGATATTGCCATAATTCCCGGGCCCAAAAGTCGCGTTTGCGGTTGTTGTCGTGGTAATCACCGGGTAGGTAGTATTGTTAATTACATACGGATCCGGTAGGTCAGCTGGCAGGCTTGGTGGAAGTTGTAAATTGGGGGTTCCCTTGATTACTTTGCTTCCCAGGCTAGAAGGACTGTAGGAGGCACTTGGGGGTATAGTTATAGTTCCCGTAACTGTGCCGCCAAATGAAACGTTTCCGAACACATCACTATTGCCAGTAACCGAAGAGGAACCAACTGAAAGAATAGTACCCGGAGTTATCGGTGAATTCGGATAATTAGCTGCCGCTGATAAATTGCCTTTAACCACATTGCTATTTCCAATAACTATTTTATCAGAAGAATAGATGTTTGAATTGATCGTTGCGCTGCTGCTTGTCTGCACCAACTTAAAAGCGCCAACCGAGCCGCCATTAATTGTAATAGATGAACCAATATTTACAGTGGCGGGGGTATTGCGCCCGGCCAGCAAAACAAATTCCGAACGCTTTCGCTGTGTCGTATTTGCGGTCTGCGCGGAAGCAGTATTTACGAAAACAAGAATTGATAAAATCGATAAGATTATTTGAAATGACTTTCTCAAGTGACTCATAGTGATAAGTGTTTTGGCATAAATAAATTAGTGGCCGTGTCAGCCTGAGTATTCAGGCGACAGTAACCTTGCAATTTCAAAACAAAACAAGCAATCAAAAGATATTTGTGAAATATTGAAGTTCTTTGATAGAGGACGGTACAGGATTTGTACTAAGAACATCCAACAAATCAACGTTTATTCATTAGGGTTGAGCGGGAAAAAAATAATTTCTGCCCGGATTAAGAGAGAAACTCTTATCGGATCTGCTTTGTATTAAGGGTAATTGCCTATCAAGATAAGAAATATTCTAAAGCCGTAGACAGACAACGCTATATATTTCACAGGGGGAAAGCCGATTCCAACCAGAATTCGGTCGATGCGATGCAAAATTAACGGTATTATTCGTTGCTATTAGTGCGCTTGTGATTAAAATATTAGGCGATTGGGAGGCGCTTATGCCGAGTGATTGATAAGATACAACAGGTTACTATTCAATGGTTTACCATAAAACTTGCCTCGAGTTGCTCCAAAAGTTTTAGACCGGAAGGCCGGTAAGATGCTTTTCTATTTGCCACAGTGCTTTCTTACCAGGTCGTTAACCTCCTCCCCATAAACCTTCGTGAATTCATAATCCAACGCCTGCTGCAGGTCTTTACAGGCCTCCTGTTTTTTGTTAAGTGCAAGGTAAACAAGAGCCCTGTTTTTATACGCAAAGGCATTGCTTGGATAAATCTGAATTGACTTATTAATATCACTCAGCGCTCCTTTATAATCTTTCAAATTGTATTTAGTCAGTCCGCGGTTGTTTAGTGTAAGCGGCTCATCCTTTTCAATAGTAAGTGCCTTATTGAAATACTTCAACGCCTCGCGGTACTTTCCGCTATTGTTATACTGAAAACCGAGGTTTACATAAGCACCGATAAATGTCGAATCAATGGTGATTATTTTTTTCAGATACCTTATAGCTTCATCCTGCCGCCCCAATTCATCGAGGGATGTAGCCATATTATTCAACGTTGCGATGCTGCTGGTATCAATCAGGTATGCCCTGGTATAATCTTCAAAAGCACCCTGGAAATCTCTTTTTTGTTGCCGCGCGTTTCCCCTGTTAGAAAAACATATCATCCGAAGACTATCGTCAGTTGCAAGTTCCAATGCTTTTGTATTGTCTGAAATAGCCTCTTCCGAATACGTCATGCGGTAAAATAAGATTGCCCTGTAATGGTAAGCAACGGCAGAATCCGGATAAAGTTCGATTGCTTTAGTGTAATCGTCATAAGCGTTTTGAATTTTGTCCAGCCTGTCAAACAGCAGGGCCCTGTTTACGTAAGAATGATAGTGCGAAGTATCTTTCTTCAGGATCTTACTATATAGTTCAATAGCCTGATCATACTTCTTTTTATTTTCCAATTCATATGCCGCCTTTGTCAATTCCTCAACTGTTTGTGCAAAGCCGGCGGCTGCAAATAACATTGAAAACAACAGCAGGATAGTTTTCATAAGCGAATTCAGTTTAGTGTGCTCTCTGTTTGAATGAAAAATCAAAATTTTTAGAAGCATGCATTAACGAGGCCGGCTTTCTCTTTTTATTTTCCACATTAATGATTTCACTTTTACACCTAATTCCCTTACGTCACTTTTTTATCAATTCTCAATCATTTTAACGTATACTTCGCGGGCTTTATTATAAGCGGCTTCAGCAGCTGCGCGTTCTTCAGGCCTGATATTATCTTTTTTCATTTTCCAGCATTGATCGAGGGCCTTTTTGCACCATTCTGCACTCTTAACCAGTCTTATTGGCTTCTGATCAACAATAACAAAAATGGGATTAGTGTGCACGCTGGGATAGATGCGCAATGCAATCCATGACGATTGTTTCAATTCATAGTCAAATTGCACATTATTCCACTTGCCATCACCAGTTATTTCAGCGGTATCAACCGGCACGCCGTTTACAAGAAGCTCTACGCGCACTTTCCGTGTCGTCCCGATTCGTGCCCGTTCAATATTCCAATAAGGTTGTTCGTGTAATTTTCTTTTTGCAATAGTTGCACCTTCTTCAGTTTGCTTTTCCGAAAGGTTGGCGGTCACTTTCGCAGTTACTTTTAAACTTCCTGGCCTGGCAAGTGACAGTTCACTATTTTTTGTGCCTACCTCTAATCCATTAACTGAAAAGTCGATAATGTGTGAACTTCCATCTGAAATATAGCTTCTGCCTTCTTTGATCGCTTTCATATAATTACTATACGTCATCGGTCCATCGCTCTTGAAATAACTGCGGACAAGGCCGACGCGTTCGTCAAATACACAGGGAAAATCAGTTTCTCCGCTTAACCTGGTCCTGAAGCCGCAATTCAGAGTATGATACCACATATTCAGTTCCCACAAAGCTGGTGTATTGCCGGCGCTAAAAAAGTCTACGGCGTTTTGTGTTACCGTAACAATATATTCATTCGCACCAATGCCATCCATTTTGGGAAGAACATAATTCGGTAGATCGCTCGTAGATTCGGTCGGTTCAAGCCCAAACCCGGAATGTGCATACCCAACAACAGCTCCCTGTCCCTTTGCCCACTGTAGCACGGGCAATGTCCAGCTTGGCCATTGTTCAATCTCTGTCGTGCCTGGATAATCATCTTCCTTTAATTGCAGCAAGGCTACATGACCTGCGTGGGAAGAAGGAAATCCCGACACTTCTACGTCATAGCGCATGATATGTTTATTATTGGAAAGTTTATCATCAGCGCCGGTAAAAAAACCTTTTTGATGATACCAGCTGGGGCCCCAGGTTAACAATGCCGCCATGTTTAAATCCTCTCCGAGAATTTGCCGCCACATATCGCCGGGGGGTACACCTTCTTCCGGGCTTTCATAATGACTGCACCCCGCCGCGTGAATGTGGTGATCGGCACTATACCATCCAAGAGATGCCATGTTGAGCCAGCGCTTCAGCCGAAACGTCGCTTCAAACGAATCCACACCGGCAGGAACAAGCAATGTTTGTGATTGTGTAATGTATTCCGGACCCCGGGTAAATTGTACCTTATATTTTCCTGCAGGCAGACGTACAAATTCCCCGTCTGAACGATAAACCTGCGGCTGAAAAAAGAAATCAGGATACTCATCATATGCTGCAACTCTTCTTGAAGGCAAAGGATAGATACCTGCCAGTTGCTTGTCGCGAACCCAATATTTTAATTCCGCGTAGGTCAGGCGGTAGTCGTCGTCTGAGGACCTGTCATTTGAAATCTCATCCGGCATTCGTTCAATTCCATCTGTAATCAGGAATGATGCCATGGCAGGAGACCCGTCTTCGTCTTTCACCCTGAACCTTACTTTTACAGATGGCTGAACGGTAAACAGTATATGTATAGAATTGCGAAAGCCTATATCCTGCGATCCCTGGCCTACATTAAATCCAAGTTCTGCTTCTCTTTGTCCTGCATCTTTGCAATATACCTGCAGTACAGCATACTCCAGCCTGAGTCCTGAAAGATTTGGCTGCAGCGGGCGGTTATTATACATTACCATTTCCAAAAAACGGTTTTCCACTTCACCCTTGTTGATCAATTTATCCGGGTCTGTTCGTGGCTTACCGGAAGAAACATGCAACAATGGACTGGCGTTGGCGCTTTGCACGTTTAATTTCGGAGTGATTCCTGCCTCATTATAAACTTTTACAAGAAAGCTGGTCCAGCCCCCCTGCATCAGCTTTGCGTTTGCCGGGCCACGGTCGACTTTAACTCTGGATTCGGGATTAATACTAACCAAAGCAAGACAATACGGATCTAATATGTCCTGGATATGTTTTGATGTTTCGGAACCAAGCACTTTATTCTGTAATGCCTTTAACTCTTTGATATCTTCTTTACGTAAAGAACTGCCTAAAAATGATAACGCATCCACAAGCCTTATTGCCTGCGAAACCAAAGGCTGCGGCTCAACATTGTTTATAATTTTAAGTGGTGTCGTGCTGGAGGAGGATTGCTGCGAAAAAACCGGAATATGCAAACAAAGAATAGTAGATATAAATATTAATTGCTTTGGGGACATATTACAAGGATTTAAAAGTGGACGATTGCAGGAAGTCTTATCAAAAAACTTAACCTTTCTTATAAAGCGGGCTGATTAAAGGTACTTTAATTCAGAATTCGCTTCTTGTAGTTCTATTGTTTTGGAAAATTTTCATTCATTTTTATCCTGATAGCCTGGTTGATATGTCGGTGTTCGTGTTGCATCAGGAATTGTAGTGCATCTCTTAAACTGTAGGTTACAATTGACACAGCAGGTGAGGTGATTATTGTTTTGTCGAGGTCAATATTCCGGCATTTTCCAATGAGTTCTGAAAACTCGTCCAGGTTTTTATAGTAACGCTCAATAATTTCAATATCTATTTCGCTAACTGCCGGAAGAAATTTTTTTGGGGCTTTCAGCCTCCTCCTGACCTCCTCCTGCAACTGGTCTTTCATTAATTTGCCGAATAACTTGCTGAACGGACTATAATTCGCCCAAAAACTCATCCGGTAGCTACCATCAATAATATCCTTAAAAAGAGAAAAATAAGAACTATCGGATACAACCAGGTGATTTAAACATTGCGCTATACTCCAGGTTTCGCGTGATGGTTTCCAGTTGATTTGTTGTAATGACAGATTAGAAAACGAAAATTGCACTTTTTCCTTAGCTTCATTCCCCTTTAGTAATATTGTGTTTATAAAAAGTTCATCGGTCATATTATCAAATAGAAAAAATATGATTGGTGATGGTTAACACCTCATCATAAGCCCGCCTTTGCACTTATCTCGAGCATGCGGTCAATTGGTTTTTTCGCAGCCACTCTAAGTTCTTCATCCATGGTTATTTCAGGCGTTTCATATTCCATGCATAGGTAGAGTTTTTCAAGTGAGTTTAGCTTCATATGCGGACAATCGTTGCAGGCGCAGCTATTAGTGGGCGGTGCAGGAATAAATGTTTTATGCGGGGACGATTTCATCATCTGGTGAAGAATACCCGTTTCTGTCGCCACGATATATTCGGTAGCGCTGTCCGCCTGGGTGTATTTTAATAAGCCGGTAGTGGAACCAATAAAATCAGCTAACCGTAGCACGGGCTCTTCGCATTCGGGATGCGCAATAAACTTTGCATTGGGATGACGCACTTTTAGTTTCGTAATTTTTTCGAGGCTGAATATTTCATGTACCATGCACGCTCCATTCCAAAGCAACATCTCCCGGCCGGTTACTTTGTTGATATAAGCGCCGAGGTTTTTATCAGGAGCGAAAATGATTTTTTGATCTCTTGGAAAACTTTCCACGATGATCTTTGCATTGCTGCTGGTGACGATCACATCGCTTAAGGCTTTAATGCCGGCACTGCAGTTGATATAGCTCACTACAACATGGTCGGGATGTTGTTCTTTGAACTTTTTAAAAAGCGGTGGGGGACAACTATCGCTGAGTGAACATCCGGCCTTTAGATCGGGGATCACCACCTTTTTCGCGGGGTTCAGAATTTTTGCTGTTTCAGCCATGAAGTGCACTCCCGCAAACACGATCATATCGGCTTTCGTCTTTTCAGCCTGTTGCGCAAGTCCAAGGCTATCCCCAATATAGTCTGCCACGTCCTGGATATCCGGCTCCTGGTAATAGTGCGCCAGTACTACCGCATTTTTTTCATCCTTCAGTCGTTCAATTTCCGCAAAAAGGTCAATGGTTGGATCCAGGTCAATATCCAGAAAACCCTTGTTGGTTACGTTGGATTTCGCTTCGTCTATTACGGCTGTGTTCATGACATCTGATTTATTCAGGGAGGCAATATTCGGATAGCTTTTTCGATTTTTTCAAAATCATTTTCAACAATCCTCT
>JGI24806J26614_1000068_pt1 | contig 18775 bp, 8 predicted proteins | sample Kansoi200umMDA_FD_26614 | JGI IMG/M metagenome (IMG submission 26614)
CTAAGGAAGTAGGAATCCGAAAGGTATTAGGGGCTTCACTACCGGATATTATTTTCTTGTTTTCAAAAGAGTTTGTCGCACTCATCATTATTGCTTTCGTTATCGCTGCGCCGGTTGCTTATTATGTGATGCATAACTGGCTGGAAAACTTTGCCTATAAGATAGATATTGGCGCAGGAATATTTATATCAGCTCTTGTAACGTCTTTCCTGATTGCAGGATGCACCATCGCTTACCAGGCAATAAAAGCCGGTGTGGCAAACCCGGTGAAGTCATTGCGAACGGAGTGAGACATATATGAGAAATTATGAATTAAGAATTACGAATTAAGAGTTATGAATTAATAGGTGTGATATAAAATAAAAGAGCCATGATCAAAAACTATTTTAAGGTCGCCGTCCGGTACTTGTTGCGTAACAAAGGATATACAGCTATAAATGTGTCAGGCCTGGCTATTGGCGTCACCTGTTGTGTACTGATGATGTTGTTTGTGCGTAGTGAATGGAGTTATGATAAGTTTCATACTAAGGCGGATCGCATTTATCGCCTATGGCAGGAAGAGAAGTATGAAGGGCAGGATTTTATTAATACTGTCACGCCACTTTCTGCAGCCGGAGTTATCCAGGCTACTTATCCTGAAGTGGAGTCAACCTGCCGCGTATTTGCCAGCAACCCGATCATTAAGATCGGGCAAAACTCTTTTACCGATGCGTTGAGAATGGTGGACTCTTCTTTTTTCAGGGTGTTTGATTTTGACATAGTGCAAGGAAATAAAAAGGATCCTTTTTCTTCCGCCAATACAGTGTTGCTTACCGAGGAAACAGCCAAAAAATATTTTGGCTCTTCAGAAGCGATAGGTCAGCCCATAGAGATACAAATGGGAAATGAAAAAGTATTGTTTACGGTGGGTGGCATCGTGAATAACGCACGGGAAGAGTCCAGTATAAAGTTTAACCTGCTTATTTCTTATGCCAATGCGAAACTGCTTTTCAGACCCGGCGCATTAAAAAGCTGGTTCAATGTGCAGACGGAGAGTTATGTATTATTACGACATAATTCCAATGCCACTGACCTGGAAAGAAAATTTCCTTCCATGATAAAACAATACCTGGGGGAAGATTATAAAGAGGGCACCTTTTTTTTCCACCTGCAACCACTTACCGATATCCATTTGAATAATATCTTACCGGTGGGAAATGAGCCGGTTAGTAATCCTAAATATTCTTATATACTGGGAACTATCGGAATTCTTGTATTGCTGATAGCCTGCATCAACTTTATTGTTCTTTCCATCGGGCGGTCTACCACCAGGGCCATGGAAGTAGGCGTACGAAAAGTAATGGGTGCCGAAAGACAGCAACTGATCCGGCAGTTTTGGGGTGAGGCTTTTATCATGACCATGGCATCAGTCTTCATTGGATTGATGGGTTCGGTTATTTTGCTGCGGCCATTTAATGAAATTGTGCAACGCAATCTTGTTTTACAATTTGATCCCGGCTTTCTTCTTTTTTGTATACTCTTGATCGGGCTGATCGCAGTTATCGCAGGCATTTATCCTGCGATCATTTTATCGGGATTTAAACCTGTTGAAGTATTGAAAGGTAAGCTGAAGTTAAAAAGTAATTCAGGCTGGCTAAGGAGATCACTTATTGTTGGGCAATTCGCTACGTCTGTCGTTATGATCATTTGTACCATGGCTGTCGGCAAGCAAATGAAGTATATGGCCAGCAAGGACCTTGGCTACGATAAAGAAAAAGTGGTGGTAGTTTCTACCAGTAAAACAATTAAGGAGGGAACCACCTTGGCCAATTTATACAAAACGGCATTATTGAAAAACCCACAGGTCATCGATGTGGCCGTATCCGTTTATAGCATGGCAGAAACACCCTGGATCGAGCTGGGATTCACCGACGACAAAAAAGTGTACCGGAGTTTCCAATATAACGCGATCGATCCCTGGTTCATTCCCGCTATGCAAATAAAAATGGTGGCAGGCCGGTCATTTGTCGCGGGTAATTCCGCAGATATTTCATCTTCCGCAATCGTCAATGAGGCTTTTGTAAAGGAGTTTGAATTGACAGATCCTGTTGGTAAAAAACTACCCGGTCCGTTCGATCAGCTAATAGTAGGTGTGGTGAAAGATTTTAATTATATGTCATTGCGGGATAAAGTGAGACCGCTCATGATGACGATCCAGCATGATTCCGTGGTGCGTCGCACCGAGAATATTTCGTTTGCATCACCGCCGCAACCACATATATCGGTTCGCCTGAAGCCAGGTAATCTTGCCAAAGACATTGACGCATTAAAACAAGCCTGGATGACAGTAGCTCCCGGACAGGATTTTGATTTTAAATTCCTTGACGAATCTATCGCATCGCTTTACAAAGCTGAGCAACGCACAAGTGCCATCGTACGAATTGCTTCCGCTCTTTCGATTTTTATCGCTTGTATGGGATTGTTTGGACTGGCAACACTTACCGTTGCCAGGAGAACAAAAGAGATCGGTATACGTAAAGTGCTTGGTGCTAATGTTACAACAATTGTCGGCTTATTATCAAAAGATTTTGCCAAACTGGTTATCATAGCGGCGGTAATAGCGTTTCCATTGGCGGGTTGGTTTATCAGCGACTGGTTAAAAGATTTTGCTTATCAAATTTCTGTTAGTTGGTGGATCTACCTGTTGGCAGGAATCCTCGCTTTATTGATTGCATTATTGACGATCGGGTTGCAAACAATTAAAGCCGCATTGATGAACCCTGTTAAATCATTGCGAACGGAGTGACGTTATTGCGATCCGCCGCGGCTAGAAGCAAGCGAACAGAATAACCCACCATCATTTATAAAGCAGAAATCATTGTTAGAAAAAATAAAATCAATATTTACAAAAATGAAAAGTGTACTAATAGTGTTTCAATTGACCGTTCTCTTTATCATTACCGGACATAGCCAAATTACATTCCCGCCCGATGCCAATAAGAAAGCATCGGTTTCTGAGGATATTGGTATCACTACCGTGAAAGTTAATTATTCCCGGCCCCAGGTCAAAGGGAGGGAAGGTAAAATTTGGGGAGACCTTGTTCACTATGGTTTTGCTGATTTGCATTATGGTACCAGCAAAGCAGCTCCCTGGCGGGCAGGAGCCAACGAGAATACAACTATTGAATTCAGCACAGAAGTGTCCATTGAGGACAAGCCACTTCCCGCCGGCAAATACGGATTTTTTATCGCGATGGGTGCTGAAAAAGCGACCCTGGTTTTTTCAAAATTCAATACAGCCTGGGGCAGTTTTTATTATGACCCCAAAGATGACGCATTGCGGGTAGAAGTGCCGGTACAAAAATTAAATGAAAGTATAGAAAGGTTAAAGTATGAGTTCAGTGATCAAACGGAAAACGCCGCGGTGCTTTCACTTCAATGGGAGAAAGTGAAAGTTCCCTTTAAAATTTCAGTGGATCTTCAGAAAATGCAAATCGAAGCATTCAGGAGAGAATTTAATTCAGGAATTTTTTATCGTTTCTGGCAAAATATGCAGATGGCCGCCAATTATTGCCTCGTCAATAATATCAACCTGGAAGAAGGTTTATCATGGGCTGACCGGTCTATCAATACTTTTTTTGGCGAAGCGAATTTCCTTACGTTGTCGACGTATGCCGGTTTGTTAGAAAAATTTAACAGGAAAAAAGAAGCGGATTCCCTGATGCAAAAAGCCCTTCCGATGGCTACCCCGCTTCAATTGCTGATGTACGGGAGCAGTTTAAATAAAATGAAAAAGCACCAGGAGGCATTTAAGATTTTCAAAATGAATTATGATAAAAGCCCAAAAGAAAACTATGCAAACCTGGGCATGGTGATGGGTTATTACTTTTTGGAAAATAAAAAAGAAGCTATCAAATATGCGGAAAAAGGTAAGGCCATGACTACTGAGCCTGGTTGGAAAAGCTACTTTGATTCTTTGATCAGCGATATGAATGCAGGTAAGGAGATTTTTAAATGATGACTATAGCAAAATAAAATCAACGGTTGTGGATCTATCCATAAAAACGGCTATTGCCAACCCTATCAAATCATTGCGAACAGAGTAAAAATATTTTTATGATAACAAGCTATTTAAAAATCGCTTTACGCAATTTATTTCATAATAAAGTTTTTACAGCCATTAACATCGTTGGTTTAAGCCTTGGGTTTGCCTGTGTGATGTTGATAACATTATATGTAAATGATGAACTGAGTTTTGATAAATTTCATAAAAATGCCCCTCAGTTATATCGTGTTGTTTCCGAAATGAATGGTAAACACAAGAGTAGCCGGCAAGGATTTCCTGTGGGGCCGGCATTCAAAAATGAAATCCCGGGCGTTCAGAATTATATAAGAACTGTAAGGGCTGATGCCATTCTTAAATTAAAGAATGAAGTAGTTCATGAAACAATATTTTATTGTGATAAGGATTTCTTTTCTGTTTTTTCTTTCGCCTTACTGCAGGGCAATGCTGCTTCTGTATTGAGCCGGGTGAATTCGGTTGTGCTTACAAAAGAAAAGGCCATTAAATACTTTGGCACAGCGGATGTGGTGGGCAGAGAATTATCATTGAAAATAGACAGTGTATTTGAAAATGTTATGGTTACGGGGGTGGCAGAAACTGTACCGCAGAATTCTTCCCTGCAATTTGATTTTATCCTTCCGATAGCCCGATATGAAAAGCCATCCGTGGCTAATATTAGTAACTGGACTTCATTTAACGTGAGTACATTCGTTTTACTGCAGCCCGGTGTCAACCCTAAGCAAATAACATCCCCTATCACGGGTTTAGTTGATAAATATGTGGGTAAGAAATTGAGCGAGATGACCAAAAGAACGGGCGTTGTTTCTTCTTTGGTATACTCACTTCAGAATATACAGGATATTCATTTGGACGCTTCATTTTCCGACAGCGGTGGTAATGTTAAAACAAGTGATCCCGTTTATTCTTATATCCTTATGGGTATCGCCATATTTATACTTGTCATTTCCTGCATCAACTTTGTGAATTTAAGTATCGGGCTTTCTTTCAAAAGAGCAAAAGAAATTGGTGTTCGCAAAGTGGTGGGCGGTGTAAGAAAGCAATTGATTTTGCAGTTTATCAGCGAATCTTTTCTTGTATGCTTTCTGGCTTTTTTATTTTCGTTATTGCTGGTTCAGGTTAGTTTACCTCTCTTCAATCAACTAAGTAATAAACAACTCAGCCTGTCTTATTTGTACAATGATTATATCCTGATCATATCTTCTGTTGTGTTATTATTAATCACCGGGTTGGCTGCCGGATGTTACCCGGCATTTATCGTATCACGGTTTAAGCCTGTAGATATATTGTATTCAAGATTGCAGTTGAGGGGTAAAACTATTTTCTCTAAATACCTTGTAATTATCCAGTTCGGCTTAACTATATTTCTTGTTACGGTCACCATGATCTTTAAATCCCAATTTAGTTTGTTAATCAATAAAGATTTGGGATATGATGATAAAGACGTCGTGCAGGTTAAACTTCCAACTAGCGGACCTGGTATGGCAGCGATTTTTAAAAGTGAACTATTAAAAAACGGATCCATTCTTGACGTAGTGGCGAGATCCGAAGGTTTATATATCGACGGTGCCCAGGCCAATGGTAAAGACATCGGAGCCGCTATCGAAAGAATTGATGAGAATTACCTTTCTGTTCTGGGTATTTCCATCTTGAAAGGACGCAACTTCAGCCGGAATTTTCCATCTGATACGGCCAATGCGGTTATCGTAAATGAAGCTTTTGCCAAAGAAATAGGATGGAATGACCCTGTAGGGAAGAAGATTTCATTGGGTGATGCTAAAATGATAACCGTAGTCGGAATGGTAAACGATTATCATTTTCAATCCCTTCACGATAAGATAATGCCCCAGGTTCTTCACTGCGGAATAAAGCCACAGCTATTGGATGAGGTTTTGATCAAGATCAGACCAGATGAAATTCCTCAAACTATTGGGTACATACAGGAGACTTTCAAAAAATTATCTCCTTTTGATCCATTTCAGTATAATTTTTTAGAAGAGCTCCACACAAGAGAATATGCCAGTGAACAACAATGGAAAGAAATAATAGCCGATGCGACTGCTTTATCAATTTTTATTTCTTGCCTGGGTCTTTTTGGTCTTACCAGCTTGTCAATTGTACGAAGAACAAAAGAAATAGGCATTCGCAAAGTCCTGGGCGCATCAGCCGGTGGAATCACCTTCCTGGTATTGAAAGACTTTATAAAACTGGTAATGATCGCATTCATCATATCAATACCTTTTACATGGTATTCTGCAAATAAATGGCTTGAAAATTTCGCCTATCGTATAAGTATAGAGTGGTGGATATTTTTGATTGCAGGCCTCGCAACGTTGTTAATTGCACTGCTGACCGTAAGCTTTCAGACCATCAAAGCCGCCATTGTAAATCCGGTAAAAAGTTTAAGAACCGAATAAAACTACCATTATGATAAAGAATTATTTGAAGATCGCTTTTCGAAACCTTTGGAAGAACAGAACCTACTCCTTTATTAACATATTGGGACTGACATTGGGATTAGTCTGCTTTCTTCTTATTGCTTTGTATGTTTTTGACGAGCTTACGTATGATACTTTTCATAAGAACGCTTCCAATATTTACAGGGTGGTGGAAACAAAAGTTTCACCGGCAGGAAAAGAATCCAAAGTAGCGGCTGTCGCTTATAAAATAGCAGAGCAATCGCCGGTGGCGATACCCGAGGTAAAAATGGCAGCACGCTTTGCCTCGTTCGGCAGACTAAATGTTTCGGATTCTGCCGCCACCAACGTTTTTTATGAGTCCTTTTCCGTCGCCAACCAGGAATTTCTAAATGTATTTGATTTTAAATTGATCGATGGTGACCGCAATACCGCGTTGAAATTTCCCCGGTCAGTGTTACTGACAGAAGATATGGCGAAAAAAGTTTATGGAGTAAGTTCAGTTGTCGGTAGAACGTTCAGAGCAGAGAGCGACAGTTTGCTGTACACTGTCACAGGTATCCTGGAAAATTTTCCGGCTAATTCGCATATCTCTTTTAATATCCTTTTTACTGAAGCCGGAAGTGCAGACAAGGAGTACCTCGATTTTATCGCCAGCGACTGGACCTCCAACACGTATCTTACTTATTTATTACTGGACAAGAAGGCAAACGTTGAAAAAGCCACACAGAAATTGAACCAGCTAGTGGCTGCTAACCGAACCGGTGAGAACGCGAAGAAAACTGTATTGAGTTTACAACCGCTTACCTCGATCCATTTTTATTCAGCAGATATAGACGGATCGCCGAGGAAAGGAAATCTTTCTTATATCTATGTTTTTTCTATAATAGCCATTTTTGTTTTACTGATTGCCTGTATCAATTATATGAATCTTACTACCGCAAGATTTGCCAGCCGCGGCAAGGAAATTGCTGTACGCAAAGTAGCCGGCGCGGGACGGAGTAATCTTATTACACAGTTTTTATCAGAAGCGTTTGTCATGACGTTTAATGCTTTGCTGTTGGCTGTCGGAGCTACATGGCTATTACTTCCCTCTTTTAATGCGTTTGCGGAAAAACAGCTTAGCCTTGACGGATCTGCGGATTACAGGATATGGCTGGGCGTATTGATAACTATTGTCGTAGTTGGCCTTTTTGCTGGTGCATACCCGGCCTTTTTTCAATCCCGGTTAAGACCGTTATTGTTACTGAAGAATAAAGTTCAGCAAAGCAAAGGACATTTATCATTGCGAAAAGGACTAGTCGTTTTTCAATTTGCGCTTTCCATTGTCATGATCGTGGCCACCATCGTAGTTTTTCTGCAAATGAAATATGTGAATACCGCGGATATGGGGTTCAATAAGGAGCAGTTGCTGGTGGTGGATATTAACAGTGGTGCCGTTCGGAGTGGTGCCGAAACAATAAAAAATGAATATGCAAAAATTGCTGGTGTTAAATCAGTAAGCGTTACTTCCCGTGTGCCGGGCGAATGGAAAGTCATGCCAAAAGTCAGAGTGCGTCAACAGGGCTCTGGCAGTGAAGGCGATGATATGTATTATTTGGCTGTGGATCACCAGTTTCTTAAGACGTATGAAATGCGTTTACTGAAAGGGAGAAATTTTTCGGAAAACCCGGGAGATTCTTCCAGGGTTCTCATCAATGAAACGGCGGCAGCCATGATGGGTATTAAAGAACCCTCCGAACAAATGATAGAAATACCCTCTATTGATTTCAACGGTAGCGTAAGAAACCTGGATCAGCCATTCAGGGCGCGAGTGGTCGGTATTACGAGGGATTTTAATTTCCGTTCATTAAGGGAAAAGATTGCCCCGATGATCATGGCCTATAAGGATGGCACTCCTCATTCGATTGATTATTTCACGGTCAGGCTTAATACCGGTAAAGCTGACCAAATAATAAAACAGCTGGAAAGTATTCTGTATAAGATAGACGCCGATCATTTATTTGAATACAACTTCCTGGATAAACAATGGGATGTTTTTTACCGGGAAGACCAAAAAAGACAAACGATATTTTTCGCTGTTGCCGTCATGACTGTGTTAATTGCTTGTCTTGGATTGTTTGGGCTCGCCACCTATGCGGCCGAACAACGGATCAAAGAAATTGGTATACGAAAAGTTTTGGGAGCTTCTGTAACGAGTATAGTGAGTATGTTATCCAAAGATTTTTTAAAGCTGGTAGGCATCGCTGCGTTGATTGCCATTCCTGTCGCCTGGTGGATGATGGATACCTGGCTAAATGATTTTGCTTACCGGACGAAGATATACTGGTGGGTTTTTGTCATTGCCGGCACTATCGCCGTACTGATAGCTCTTTGCACCGTGGGCATGAAAGCGCTGAAAGCGGCTATTGTTAATCCCGTAAAATCGTTACGAACGGAATAAAATAAAAATATGATCAGAAACTATTTAAAAATTGCGTTCAGGAACCTTTGGAGAAATAAAGGCTTTTCTCTCATCAATATTTTGGGTTTGGCCATTGGTATCGCCACATGCCTTGTCATCATGTTATTTGTCAATAATGAACTCAGCTATGATCGCTTTAATAAAAAAGCAAATGACATAGTAAGGGTTAGCTTCCGGGGAAATGTGCAGGGACAGAAAATGAATGAATCAACAGTGATGGCCCCGGTAGCGCAAACACTTAAGACCGACTTTCCGGAAGTAAAAGAGGCTACCCGTATACGTGATTACGGGACTCCAAAACTTGTTTATGCTGATAAGTCTTTTAGAGAAGACTATTTCGCGTTCGTGGATTCCAATTTTTTCCAGGTGTTTACATTGCCGCTTGTACAGGGTGATGCAGCGACTGCTTTGACGGAGCCCAATACAGTAGTCATCACCAAAGCATTGGCACGGAAATATTTCGGAAAAGAAGACCCCATGGGTAAAGTGATCAGTTTCAAAGACGGAAAAAATGCTCCTTGTAAAGTAACCGGTGTAATTGAAAAAGTACCGGTAAATTCTCATTTTCATTTCGATCTTTTTGCATCGCTGTCAAGTTTGTCAGAATCCCGGGAAGCTAATTGGATGAGTTCTAATTTTTATACTTACCTCGTATTGGCGGAGGGCAGTGATTACAAAAAACTGCAAGCTAAATTGCCGGGAATAGTGGAAAAGTATGTCGGTCCGCAGCTTTCAGAAGGAGCCGGGATGACGTTAGCCGAATTCCGAAAACAGGGTAACGATATCAGTTTTCATTTACAGCGATTGACTGATATACATCTGTACGCTGATTTTTCAAGTGACCTCAGTCCTTCAGGCGACATAAAATATGTTTATATTTTTGGCGTCATCGCTTTGTTCATGCTATTGATTGCCTGTATCAATTTCATGAATCTTTCCACTGCCGGCGCATCCAAACGCTCCCGTGAAGTAGGCATTCGCAAGGTGCTGGGTTCAATGAAACTTGAACTCGTAAGACAGTTCCTGCTTGAATCTGTTCTGATTACCGCTATTGCTTTATTATTAGCGGTTGTTTTGATGTACCTGATGCTGCCGGTATTTAATAGCCTCTCCGGTCAAAATTTGTCATTAAGTCTTAATGATCACCCTTTTTTAATACCGGGATTGATACTGACTATGGTGCTTACCGGTTTACTGGCTGGGAGTTACCCGGCATTTTATCTTTCCTCTTTTAAGCCGGTGGCAGTGTTGAAAGGAAAATTTGTATCCGGTAAAGGAACCATCGGGTTAAGAAGTGGACTTGTTGTTTTTCAATTTTTTATTTCTATCATCCTCATAGTGAGTACAACAGTTGTATACAACCAGCTTTCCTATATGCAAAATAAAAATCTTGGTTATAATAAGGAGCAGGTGATGATCGTATCTAATACATGGATGCTGGGAAAGAACCGGGAAGCATTTCGTCAGCAGTTGCAGCGTGATCCCCGTGTTGCCGGGATAAGCGGCTCACGGTATCTGCCTGCAGGATCAAGCGATAATAATAATTTTTTTGTTTCTCCCGGTTTAACATCTACCGAACTCACGAAAACGCTCAGGTATGAAGTGGATGAGAACTACATTCCTACACTCGGAATTCAGTTGCTTAACGGACGAAATTTTTCAAAAGACTTTGGTATGGATTCAAGCAGTGTTATTCTAAACGAAGCGGCGGCAAACGCATTAGGATGGAAACAAGAGACGGCAGTAGGTCAAACTATTTCCAGGACAAGTAAACGCGGCGAAAAAGAGAGTTACCGTGTTATCGGCGTCGTAAAAGATTTTCATTTCAGACCTTTTCATGAGCGCATCTCTCCGCTGGTAATGGTATTGGCACCTGACCCAGGGAACCTGATTGTTAAATTAAAAACCAAAGACGTAGCAGGAGTAGTTGCTACATTAAAGAAAAATTGGAATGACTTTGGGCCGGAAGATCCATTGACCTATTCATTTCTTGATGAACGTTTTGAAAACTCATACAAAACCGAACAAAGAATTGGAATGATACTGGCCATTTTCGCCGGTCTGACCATTTTTGTTGCCTGCCTCGGCTTGTTTGGGCTCGCCAAGTTCACCGCCGAACAAAGAACCAAAGAAATAGGTATTCGCAAAGTATTAGGCGCAAGCGTATCGCAGGTATCAACTATGCTGTCAAAAGAGTTTGTAAAATTAGTATTGATCGCCTGTGTCATCGCATTTCCGCTGGCCTGGTGGGCCATGAATAAATGGCTGGAGGATTTTGCCTACAGGGTACATATCAGTGGGTGGGTTTTTGTAGTAGCCGGCGTAGTTGCATTATTGATAGCCTTGCTAACCGTATGCTTCCAGGCTATCAAGGCGGCCATTGCTAACCCGGTTAAGTCACTCCGGACGGAGTAGCGTCATGGCGACTGCGAACAAAGTGACGTCATAGCGGGTACAACGAAGCAGTTCACTGCGGACGAAGCGAAATAAACAACACAAAAGAATTAAAAATAAGTATATGATCTTTAAAAATATTCCTTTCATCCTGCGCAGGTTTGTTCGTCAAAAATTGACTACTTCCCTGCATATAATCGGATTGACACTAGGTGTTACAGTATGCCTGCTGATCGGGTTGTTCATCAAATACGAGATGAGTTTTGATTCCTATGAAACTAAAGCAGGCAGAACCTGGCGTATCAACCAGGTATGGGTGGATTTCGGTAAAAAGGAATTTCATTACTCGACACCCTTTCCATTAGCCGACCAAATTCGAAAAGATGTTCCGGGCCTGGAGAATGTGACCAAAGTTCATCATCCCTTTCAATCAATCATTGAGATCAATCCCACCAAAAGATTCAAACAGGATCATGTAATGATGACCGATCCTGATTTTTTAGATGTGTTTGATGTAAAAGTGATAGAAGGAAACGCTTACGAGGCCTTGCGCAAGCCCTACCATGCATTACTGACCGAGACCACGGCTAAAAAATTCTTTGGAAATGAAAACCCGGTCGGAAAGGTTTTTACTTACAATGATAGCTTCCAGGTGACGGTAGGTGCAATGATCAAAGATTTTCCGGGCAATACTCATTTACCCGCCTCAATGTTGCTTTCGTTTTCAGATAATGAAAAATATCTTATGACCGGAACCACTCATTATGGTTCTGTATCCGGTGGTTCAACTTTTATTGTTTTGCCGAAAGGAGTAAAACCAGGAATTGGGCTTAATGCGGCTCTGCGAAGTATATATGACAGGTTTTTAAATAATCAATCCTGGATGGGAAAAGATTCGCATGTTGAAATGGAATTGCAGGCATTGAGTGATGTTCATTTTAATTCAAAATATGCCGGTGGCGGACAATGGGTACAAGCGATTAACACAACATGGCTTTGGTTTTTTGGAAGCGTTGGATTAGCTGTATTGATATTGGCTTGTATCAATTTTATTAACCTCTCTACAGCACAGGCGCTTAGCCGGGCGAAAGAAGTGGGCGTTCGTAAATCCATCGGGGCAGGTAGATTTCAATTGATCACCCAATTCCTGAGTGAAACATTGTTACTTGTTTTATTCTCCGCACTGTTGGGCATTATTATTTCAAAATTGGCGCTACCTTATATTAATGATTTGACGGGCAAGCAAATCGTCTTTGATATTTTACATTCACCTTCGCTTTTCATTTCGTTGTTTGCCGGTGTTTTGTTCACAGCATTGATGGCTGGCATTTACCCTGCATGGGTCATTGCCAGGTTTCAACCAGCCACTACGTTAAAATCTGGTTCTGTCAATAGTAATCCGCAGTCTGTTCTTCTCCGCAAGGGATTGGTCGTAGCGCAATTCAGCATATCAGTTTGTTTACTGATCGGACTGTTGCTTATCGGTAAACAAATGAATTACCTGCGGGAGAAAAATTTAGGATTTGAAAAAGACAATATCGTAATGGTGCCGTTGCCCCCGGGTGGTAACCTGGTCAAAAAGGAATTGCTGGCGAATGAACTCAAAACTATTTCGTCAATAAAAGATTGGTCCTATTCAACCAGTCCGCCAAGTGGCGGCGAGAATACGCATTGGGGAACATTGATGAGCCTTGTAGGTCGTGAGGACCCTAATCAAAAGCAGGTAACTACTATCATGACCGATGATAAATTCTGTTCTTTATATGGTTTGCAGCTGAAGGCAGGGCGGTTCTTTACTGCGGCTGATACCAGCGCCGTTTCTGCATCTTTGCCCGAAGGACAACGCTTTCCCAAATCGGTAGTAAATGAAAAATTAGTGAAGGAGCTGGGATTTGCTTCGGCGGATGCTGCTTTAGGAAAACGATTCTGGATAGGACTGGACGGATGGCATGCTGAGATAACAGGAGTAGTTGCGGATTTTAATATCGGTTCGCTGCATGAAGCTATCAAACCAACCCTGATTACTCAATACCTTCCTTATTGCGAAAAAATCGGCATTAAAATCAAAGCGGGTTCGGATATACAAACGACAATCAGCAAAATAAATACCAGTTATAAAAAAGCATTCCCTGAAGGAATATTTGAATTTAATTTTTTAGATCAGCAATTAGACGCCCTCTATAAAACTGAAGCAAGGTTATACGATCTTTTCAAAATATTTTCTGTTTTGGCGATGCTTATATCCTGCCTTGGTCTATGGGGATTGATCACTTTCGCCGCGCAGCAACGTGTAAAAGAAATAGGAGTCAGGAAAGTATTAGGTGCATCCGTGACCAACATTGTTTCTATGCTGGCCAGGGATTTTCTTGTTCTTGTTTGTATCGCCATCGCTATTGCGGCGCCGTTAGCTTATTGGGGTGTAAATAAATGGTTACAGGATTTCGCATTCAGAATAAATATCGGGTGGGCGTCTTTTATAATTGCTGCACTTGCAGCTATTTTGATCGCTTTGATCACCGTGAGTTTCCAGGCCATCAAAGCGGCAATCGCCAACCCGGTTAAGTCATTGAGAACAGAATGAGGTCTATTAACTTAAAGTATGCCGACTATTACAATTAAATGCTAAGCAATGATAAAAAACTATTTCAAAATCGCCTGGCGCAGTCTGAAAAACAATAAGGGTTACAGTAGTCTTAATATTCTTGGCCTGGCAACTGGCATGGGGGTTGCATTGCTGATTGGGCTTTGGGTATATTACCAGTTTTCATACGATCGCTTTCTTCCGGATTATGAGCAAGTGTACAAAGCGAGAATTCGCTATGTTGATAATGGTGAAATACAGGTAGGCCCGGCGACACCCATGCCCCTAGCAGAAGCATTGCTGAAAGATGTTCCGGGAGTAAAGTATGTAGCGCAGACTGACTGGATGGGAGAACATGGATTGGTGGTGGGGGAGAAGAAATTGTATTTGGGTGGTGCCATGGCCGGCAGCGATTTTTTGAAAATGTTTCAATATCCTTTGTTAAAGGGAAATGCAAATAACGTATTGAGCGATCCCTATTCTATCGTATTAACAGAGTCCACGGCAAAATCACTGTTTGGTGATGATGATCCCATCAGCAAAATGGTAAGAATTGATAACCAGCATGACCTCAAAGTAACAGGAGTGCTTAAAGATATTCCACGCAACTCTACTTTATATTTTACATTCCTTGTTCCATTCAGCTTTTATAAACAGAATAACAGCTGGGTGAAAGAGACTGAATCAAACTGGGGCAATAATTCTTTCCAGACGTTTGTAGTCCTTGAAAAAAATGTTGCCTATAAACAGGTGGAAGCAGGTTTAAAAACATTGATAAAAAAATATAACCCTATTGCTTATAAGGACTATAAAGCGGAGATAATGATGCAACCTATGAAAGAATGGCATTTATATACGGATTTTAAAAATGGCATTGCTACCGGGGGATTTATTGAATACATAAAAATGTTCAGCATTATCGGAGCACTGGTTTTACTGATTGCCTGTATTAACTTTATGAACCTTTCCACTGCCCGTTCTGAAAAAAGAGCAAGAGAAGTGGGGGTAAGAAAAGCAGTTGGCTCACAACGCAGGGATATCATTTTCCAGTTTTTAATTGAATCTCTTGTTATAACTTTCGTCGCGGCTTTACTTTCTGTACTGCTGGTGCATTTCGCATTACCTGCGTTCAATACACTTACCAGGACAACTATCACCATTCCCTACACCAACCCTATTTTTTGGATGGTTATGATGGCTTATGTGCTGGTCACCGGTCTGTTGGCTGGCAGCAGACCCGCGTTTTATCTTTCTTCGTTCAAACCCGTTAGGGTATTAAAGGGCACCATACAAACCGGTAAGGCAGCCGCATTGCCCAGGAAAATCCTGGTGGTCTTACAGTTCAGTTGTTCTATAGCGCTTATTATAAGTACTATCATTATATACCAGCAGGTACAGCATGCAAAAGACCGGCCAACGGGATATGATGCTAACCGACTGATGATGACGGATGCCAGCAGCGATCTCACGAGGAATTATACTGCATTGAAAAACGACTTGCTTCAAACAGGCGTGGTAACCGATGTTACCAGGTCTTCAAATCCCATAACAGATATCTGGTCAAATAGTGATATCGCTGACTGGCCGGGTAAATTACCCGGTGAAACACTCGGTCTTGCCACTATTGGCGTATGCGATGCCAGTTATTTTAAAACCCTGGGACTACAAATAAAAGAAGGAAGAAATTTTGTGGACGATTCGGGCACCGACTCACTGAGTGTAATACTCAATGAGGCTGCAGTAAAAAGAATGCGTTTAAAGGAAGCGCTAAACCAGACCATCGTATGGGGTGGCTCACTAATACGTATGCGAGTAGTGGGTGTGGCAAAAGACGCCCTGATGGTATCACCTTTTTCTCCGGCCGAACCTACAGCTTTTATTTTTGCACCGGGATGGTCGAATACTGTCACCTATCGCTTGTCACCGAATGTGTCTTCAAAGGAAGCGATTGCAAAAATTTCCTCCATATTCAATAAGTACAATCCTTCTTATCCTTTTCTCTACCGTTTTGTTGATGAAGCTTATGCAGCTAAATTCACGCTGGAAGTATTGATTGGCAAACTGGCCGGACTGTTTGCAGCATTGGCGATTTTTATTTCCTGTTTAGGCTTGTTTGGTTTGGCCGCCTATATGGCGGAGCAGCGTAACAAGGAAATCGGTATCCGGAAAGTATTGGGGGCCTCGGTATCACAGGTGTGGTTGTTACTTTCAAAAGATTTTATCCTGCTCGTCAGCATTAGTTGTGTTATCGCTTCACCAGTTGCCTTTTATTTTCTGCATGAGTGGTTACAGAAGTATGACTACCGGATAGGTATCGGGCCGGGGGTTTTTATTATTTCGGCCATTATGGCGATTGTGATTACCATAATTACGATAAGTTTCCAGGCGATTAAAGCAGCGATTGCTAACCCGGTGAAAAGTTTGAGAACAGAATAAAAAGTATTACTATGATAAAAAATTATTTCAAAATTGCCTGGCGAAATTTAATTAAAAATAAATTTTCCTCATTTATTAATATCGACGGTCTGGCTGCGGGTGTGGCGGTAGCATTGCTTATTGGTTTGTGGATATGGGATGAATTGTCTTTCAACAAATACCATCAAGACTATGATCGCATTGCCCAGGTGATGCAGCATCAAAATTTCAATGGAGAGATTCATAGCGATAAAGCTATTCCTCTTCCCCTGGCTACTTCACTTCACAATACTTATGGGAAAGATTTCAAATACCTGGTATTGTCTTCCTGGACAAATCCTCACGTTTTATCTTTTGATGGAAAGAGCATTACCCAGTCAGGGAATTTTATGGGGCCTGATGCGCCCAACTTGCTGACACTGAAAATGAACAAAGGATCAAAAGCAGGCTTGCGGGACCCTTTTTCTGTTTTACTATCAGCCTCCGTATCCAACGCGGTTTTTGGTGATACTAATCCCATTGGTCAGATAATAAAATTGGATACCATTAATGTAAAAGTTACAGGGATTTATCAGGATTTACCCCACAACAGCACCTTCAGTAATCTGTCCTTTATAGCTCCCTGGGAGTTGTATGCTGACGCTGAAGAAATCAAAAATGCCGAAACTGACTGGAATAACAATTCTTTTCAACTCTTTGCACAAATTGCAGGTCAAAACACAATGTCTGATGTTTCAGCCAAGATAAAAGATATCAAATTAAAGAATACCGGGGAACAGGGAAATAATCTCCAGCCAAAAATTTTTCTCCAGCCAATGAGCCGCTGGCATTTGTATCCTGAATTTAAAAACGGGATTAATACAGGTGGGCAAATTCAATATGTATGGATGTTTGGTATTATTGGCGTTTTCGTATTGTTGCTTGCCTGTATCAATTTTATGAACCTCAGCACAGCCCGTTCTGAAAAACGTGCCAGGGAGGTCGGAATCCGTAAGGCCATGGGGTCTATGCGGGGGCATTTGATCAATCAGTTCTTTAGCGAATCTTTATTGGTTGTCTTTATTTCATTTTCTTTTTCGTTGATTTTGGTACAATTCATTCTGCCATTCTTTAATGAGGTAACTGATAAAAAAATGACCATGTTATGGGATAAACCTTTATTCTGGTTGATAGGTATTGGTTTCAGTCTTATTACCGGGTTGATAGCGGGTAGTTATCCGGCATTGTATTTATCTTCTTTTAAACCGGTTAAAGTATTGAAAGGTAACTGGTTACAGGATTACGACTATCGTGTGAATTTGTCGTGGTGGATTTTCATCGGGGCAGGTGCTGGTGCATTAATGATTACTTTATTAACGGTAAGTTTCCAGGCGATAAAAGCCGGTATGGCCAATCCGGTGAAATCTTTACGAACAGAGTGAGTTTAAAAATAAAATACTAATTATTCAATTACAATATTAATAGGCTATGATAAAGAATTATTTCAAGATCGCCTGGAGAAACCTGCTAAGACATAAAGCGTACTCTGCTATCAACATCGCAGGATTGACAGTGGGCATAGCTGCATCGCTGCTTATTTTCATTGTGGTCAACTATGAGCTGAGTCATGACAAGTTTCAGAAAAATTATGACAATATATTTCGCATAGTCACGAAGACAAAGAACGGTGATGGGTCTGAAGGACATAATCCCGGAATTCCTACACCTGCTTATGAAGCATTAAAGGCCGATTTTCCGCAAATTGAAAAAATTGCAGCGGTGGCTGCTTCAGGTGATAAACAAATAACTGTTTTAGGAAACGATCCGAATAGTGATGTGGCTCTCAGCATAAAATTTATAGAACCCGCCACGATGGCTTTTACACAACCAGAGTATTTTGACATCTTTAATACTAAATGGTTAGCGGGTACTGCCAAAACACTGGGTCAACCCGGCAATGCTGTCATTGACAAACCGCTTGCCATAAAATATTTTGGCGACTGGAAGAATGCCATGGGACAATATGTCAAGCTGGATAATTTTATTCTTCTTAAAGTATCTGGTATTATCGAAGAGACTCCGGCAAATTCGGATTTTCCAATTAAGTTTTTTGCGTCGTACGAAACATTAAAGAATAATCCGGGTAATTATGGCTATTATCCCGGTTGGGGTAGCCTGAGCAGCAATCACCAGGTATATATTACCCTGCAAAAGAATGCAGATGCCGCAGCCATGCAAGCTCAAATGAAGGGATTTGTGAAAAAACATTTTAAAGAAGGAAGACCTGATGAACGTATGCAGGTTTTGCAGCCATTAAAAGAAATTCATTTTGATTCCCGTTATGGCAGTCTTGGTGATCATAGCACCAGTAAAAGTATTTTATGGACACTTAGCTTTATCGCTGTTCTTATTCCCACTTCCTTGCTTCTCCCAACAGACTGTGCCGTTGAAAGATTGATAAAGTT
>JGI24806J26614_1000069_pt1 | contig 18760 bp, 6 predicted proteins | sample Kansoi200umMDA_FD_26614 | JGI IMG/M metagenome (IMG submission 26614)
ATTTACCGCAATGAAAATTATATCCGGTTCAATACTCGCATTCATTTTGTTGATTGGCGTTGGTTGTAAAAAATGGGTGAACGAAACACCCTTATCAGACGGAACGCTGGATGGGTTCTTCAAGAGCAAGTATGATGCGGATGCCGCCATAGCAGGAATGTATGGTGCATTCCAGCAGATGATGTATGGTGAATCACAGTTCAACAACAGGTATACTTTCTGGGGTGATGCCCGGTCGGATAATATGGAAAGACAGGCCCAGTATTCCAACGGATCAACAACCGAGATCCACTACAATAGTCTTACCGCGAATAATAGTTTTGCCGATTGGACCCCATTATACGTAACAATCGGAAGAGCGAACATCAATATTGAAAGATTTCCGCTTATCAATACGATCGCTCCTCCTGCCGATCAGTTGGCCCTGACTACATTGAATAGTTATATGGCACAATCCTATGCCATGAGAGCCATCTGCTATTTTTATATTGCCAGGGTTTGGGGTGGGGCACCCATCCGCACAACTCCTTATAAGGCTGGCGATGTCGAAGGCCCCCGTAAACCGGTTGACAGTGTATTAGCACAGGCAATATCAGATCTTACTACGGCCTATAACCTGACCGTTAAAGGGGCCACTCCAACCGTGTGGTATATCGGGGAAGGAGCCATCGCCTCTATACTGGCTGATATCTATATGTGGAAACATGATTATGACAATGCGATTATCTGGTTCAAAAATGTCTGGAAGGCAAAATCTCCTACAGGTACAACCTATAATGCTGCCGGAGTAAATGCAACCGGCAGTGGCGGTGCTGCAGGTGATCTTGAGGTAACAGGTAACTGGAAGACGATATTCACCAACCCTGGTTCGGTGAAAGAAACAATTTGGACGCTACATTGGGATGTAACGGCAAACGGCTGTCCCTGCATGTCGGGGATCTCATCAGCAGTAAACAACACACCGATGAGGACCTATGAATTTCTTTTCAAGGGACCTTATGCAAACAATTGGATAAAAAGCACTGTGGATGTTCGTCCTAAACAAACAATTGATGTAACAAAAACGGACAACTGGGACAGGTTATTGAAATGGTATGGTCCAAGTGGCTTTACAAATGCAGCCGGAACTTATCTCACCTCCACGCAGGCTGCTGCTGCCGTTGGAACCGATAAAGTGGTGTACCTGCCAATGTATCGCCTTGCGGATATGTATTTATTATACGCTGAGGCATTGAATAAAAAAGGCGACAGGGCCAATGCATTAAAATATTTGAACGTGGTCCACCAGCGGGCAGGCTATACTGCTTATACGCTTGTACAAACCAATACGGAGGGAATGATGGAGGATACCATTTTAGTGGAGAGACAAAGAGAGTTATTTGCAGAAGGAAAACGCTGGTTCGACCTGGTTCGTACAGACCATGTTTTACAGGTCATGGATCCCGTTTTGAAACAAAGGCAATTCCTGGCAGGAGCCGATACATTGGGATTTGGAACAGATAAAAGAAAATATTACTGGCCCCTGCACAGGAATGTATTGAATGCAAACAGCCAGTTAGTTCAAAATCAGCCGTACGGAGGATAATATATTATTTGACCATTATTGAAAATATGCAGCGCATGAAAAAAAACACAAGCATAATTATTTGCAGCCTGGTTTTTCTGACCGCGGTAATGTCGGGTTGTTATAAACTGCAAAAAGATTACAACTACGTAAAGGTGACCATTGACCCGCATTACAATATGACGGCAAAACAATACCTGTTCTCAAGAGATACATTTGCTGCAGGAGGTGTCAATGATACCATCCTCCGCTGGATGAGAAAAGGCATTGAATATGCCGGTATCGAATGGTCGGAATATGAAAAACCGAACAGGACCTATATCTTTTTGCACAACAGCGCGATCCGGGTTCTGACATCAGGAAAAACAACCGGGGGTTTCTTTTTTGATTACCCGATCTTTCCAAAGGATATCAACGGCAACCCGATACCATCGATCTCTTTTCCTGGAACGGATTCAGTCCGGCCCGCCCTTCAATGGAGCGACTATTCTGTGCAAACGGTAAAGAATTATTTTTTGTCACTGATCGGGCAGGGGGAATACACTTTTGAAAACCTGGGTGTGGCCAACACATCGATCCAGAGTTTATTGCCGCCCGGGACTGTTGCAGGAAATGATTCAAAACTTTCCTGGGTAGTTGTGAAAACAACACCTAACCCCGATCCGGCGAATGCCGCTGTCATCGTATTTGATAAACTGACAGGCAAAGGATTTGACCCGGAAGGAAAGTTCAATTTAAAATTGGTAAATAATCAAAATGCGCCGATAAATATTAATGACAGGACAGAAGACCGGACTGCGGGGATACTTTGCACCAACGGCCCCGTACATGTTTATGACAAAACGGTACATCCCTTCCGGTATAGCTGGCAATAAATCAAAAGATCTTCTATAGAGTATAATTAAGCAGAAAGGAACCAGCATTGAATCGCTGGTTTCTTTGTTTAGAGAAGAACGATCTGTTTCGCAGCCGGGTCAATTCCCCAATGCTAACATTAACATGAAAAGATCCATTTTATTTGTTTCTGTTTTTTTCTGTATCCGGGCGGCCGCGCAGTTGCAAAACAAGATCGATTACCCGGTGTTCCTGGCAAAACAGGACCTCGTATTCGACAGCCTTTCCACCAAATGGGAGGAAGGGGCATTCCTGGGTAACGGGTTATTGGGAGTAATGATCTACCGGGAGGAAGCCAATGCTATCCGATTCGATATGGGAAGAACTGATGTGGTGGATCACCAGGAAGGGATCAATCCTTCGATCGGGAGGGCAAGAATGCCTATCGGCAGATTTGTCCTGCGTACTACCGGAAACATAATTAAGATCAGTCTCCGGCTAAGCCTTTGGAACGCTGAATTGAAAGGAGACATTATTACCGACAAAGGCACCATTCAATTCCAGGGACTGGTCGCCGCGACAAAAGATTTGATGATCTTCACTACCAGGACACCGGGTAACGACGAAAAAATTTATAATTGGGATTGGAAGCCCGAACAGGCACAAAGCCCTTTTATTACGATCGGGCGTGACACTGCTTCAAAATACAAACCCAATCCACCGTATGATATTTCTGAAGAATATGGTATCCACTACAATCACCAGCCCTTGTTGGCTGGTGGTGGCTACACAACTGCCTGGAAAGAGTTTAGTTCAGGAAAGGGACAAATTCTATTTGTAACAATCGCGAATTCTTATCCTTCAGATAACTCGAAAAGATCAGCAATGCTGTCACTCAGCAATATCAGCGTTGAAAGTATGGAGGAGCTGATTGGGATACACCGCGCCCATTGGCATGTATTTTATAAGAGAAGTTTTATCGCGATACCCGATAACCGCCTTCAAAGTTTCTGGTGGATACAGCAATACAAGATCGCATCAGCAACCCGTGTTGGCGCTTACCCGATCGACCTCATGGGACCCTGGTATCATATAACGCCCTGGCCGAAATACTGGTGGAACCTGAATATCCAATTGACGTATTATCCATTTTTTTCTTCCAATCATATCGATCTTGTGAAACCGCTATTGAAAATGATCAATGATCATGTTCCTAACCTTATGAAAAATGCGCCTGAACCTTACCAGTCTAATTCGGCGGCACTGGGGAGATCGGGTCCTTATGATATGGTATCAGGGATAAAAGTTTTAAAAGGGAATGACAGCACGGGTCAAAGCCCTGCTTCCCTGGAATTGGGCAACCTGACCTGGCTGCTTCATGTATACTGGCAGGCATATGAATATACCATGGACAGGGAAGTGATGAAAGCAATTTACCCGGTCCTCACAAAAGCGATCAATTATTATCTCCATATTATGGAAAAGGGGGATGATGGGAAATATCATCTTCCATTTACCTATTCACCGGAATATCCCAAAGGAATTACACGGGATGCTAATTATGATCTTTCCTTATTGCGCTGGGGATGCAGGACATTATTATATATCAATGATCAATTGAAATTGAAAGATGCACTGGCAACCCGTTGGCAGGAAGTGTTGAATGACCTTGTTCCGTTTCCACAGGATGAATTGGGGTTAAAGATCGGCCAGGATGCATCCTTCACCGCATCCCATCGTCATTATTCCCATTTGCTGATGATCTATCCTGTTTATGAACTCAATTGGGACCAGGTTTCCAACCGTGAATTGATACGGAAATCTCTTCAGCAGTGGGAAAGTCACAATGACGCCTGGAGAGGGTATTCTTATACAGGCTCAGGTTCTATCTATGCCATGATGGGGGAAGGAAATAAAACGCAGCAATTATTAAATGAAATGATCGATAAAGGCCGCTTCTCCATTAAACCCAATACCATGTATCTCGAAGCCGGGCCAGTTATTGAAACCCCTTTATCGGCAGTTACTACGATCAATGAGATGTTATTGCAAAGCTGGGGTAATGTCATTCGCGTCTTTCCTGCTATTCCCGGTGAATGGAAGGACGTTACTTTTCATGATCTCCTGGCAAAAGGGAGTTTTTTAGTAAGTGCGGTCCGCAAAAATGGGATCACTCAATTCATCAGGATCAAAAGCCTGGCTGGTCAACCCTGCACCGTAAGGACCGGGTGGAACACAGCCGTGAAGACTTCGGGCAAGCGGCCATTCAGGATTACGACTGATCATGACCTGATCTCTATTGATCTGAAAAAAGGAGAAGAAGTGATACTGTATACGGGTGTGAAACCTGCGTCTTTTATCATAAATGAAGTAACAACAGGTGCAAACGATAATTATTGGGGGCTTCATCGAAAATAAATTGATGGGCAAATGATGAGGATTGCTGCTATAATAATACTGACCTGTTTTTTGAGGGCTTGTTCTGCACAAAGTAAAACAGCGAATGTTCCGCCTTCTCCCTTTACAAAAGAAGTGGAAGAAGTCCTGCGCAAACAGGTACTGGAAGAAGCGGAATGGGCGATGCAGCAGGAGCCCGTTACCGTAACCGCCCAGTCATCTCCGCGAAGCGCAGGGGGCAGGCATGATTTTTTTTCCGAAGCTGATTATTGGTGGCCCGATCCTAAAAATGCTGATAGTCCTTATGTGCAGCGTGATGGCATGACCAACCCCGGTAATTTTGTAGCACACCGGCAGGCCATGATACGTTTTAGCAGGATCACGGGTGCATTATCGTCTGCTTATAAAATAACCGGGAATGAAAAATATGTACAGCAGGCATTGAAACATTGCCGCGCATGGTTTATCGATACAGCAACCCTGATGAACCCGTCCTTATTATATGCACAGGCGATCAAAGGGCGTGTCACCGGCAGGGGAGTCGGCATCATTGATGCCATTCAATTGATGGAAGTCGCGCAGGGGTTACTGGTTATGATGAATTCAAAGCAGGTGAATAAGGAAGAACTGGCGGGTATTAAAAAGTGGTTTGAGCAATTCCTGCTTTGGCTCAACACGCATCAATACGGTAAGGATGAAATGAATGCCGCTAATAACCACGGAACCTGTTGGGTGATGCAGGTTGGCGTATTTGCGAAGTTTACCGGGAACATACAGTTAATGGATTTTTGCAGGGACCGGTACAGGAATATATTGCTTCCCCGTCAGATGGCTGCAGACGGTAGTTTCCCGCAGGAACTGCGAAGGACCAAACCATATGGCTATTCTATTTTTAACCTGGATGCAATGGCCACGATCTGTCATACTCTTTCAGATGAGAAAAACGATTTGTGGGGATATCAAACGTCGGATGGAAAATCGATCAGGAAGGGGATTGAATTTCTTTACCCTTTCATTGCCCATAAAGACAAATGGCCCCAACCGCCCGATGTGATGTATTGGGATAACTGGCCGGTCGCCCAGCCCTTTCTTATTTTCGGCGCTTACGCATTTAATAATAAAGACTGGTTGGATACATGGAAAATACTGGATCATTCACCAACTGTGGAAGAAGTGATCCGGAATTTGCCAATTCGTCACCCGTTAATCTGGCTGAATTAATATGAAAAAAATAATTGCTTTAGTTTTCCTGGTCACAGCGCTCCATACGGGGTATTGTTTTTCACAAGCCAGGAATGAGGAAGAAAAAGAATTGCTGGCCAGCGGGAAGGAACGTGACCAGGCTTTTATTGACGAAGCAGTGAATGGCTGGTGGACTGTTTCCATGAAATCGCATGAGCAGCGTATACAATGGTGGCGGGAAGCAAAATTCGGGATGTTTATTCATTGGGGCGTCTACTCGCTTCCCGGCGGTGAATGGAAGGGCAAAAAAGTAAGCGGTTATGCCGAACACCTGATGAGAAAAGAAAGGATAACAAGAGCTGATTACCTGGAATTGGCTCATCAATTCAATCCTGTAAAATTTAACGCGGATGAATGGGTGAGAACGGCAAAACTGGCGGGAATGAAATACATGATCATCACTTCCAAGCATCACGATGGCTTTGCTATGTTCCCATCAGCAATCTCTGATTTCAATATTCATAAACAAACACCATTTCAGCGGGATCCCATGGCGGAACTTTCTGCTGCCTGCAAAAAATATGGATTGAAGTTCGGGTTCTATTATTCACATGCATTTGATTGGGAGCATCCCGACGCCCCGGGTAATGACTGGGAATATAAAAATCCTGCCGGCGATTCGAATTTATACGGGGGAAGGGATTGGTACGACCTGCAACCTGATTTGCTGCAAAAGGCAAAAAAATATGTAGATGAAAAAGCGATCCCGCAGATCCGGGAATTGCTCCTCAACTATCACCCGGATATTCTATGGTTTGATGTGCCGCAGAAATTACCCTTGTCGGAGAATATCCGCATATTGAAATCGATCCGTGCGATTGACAATAATGTAGTAGTGAACGGGAGACTGGTACGGTTTGCAAATTCAAATTTTGGGGATTACAGGAACACAGCCGACCGGCCCGCCGAGTTCTACCCGGTGACAGGAGATTGGGAAGCTATACCAACCACCAATGAAAGCTATGGCTATCATAAATACGACAGCAGTCACAAACCGGTTGCTCATTTTATCCGCTTGCTGGCGAGCGCTGCTTCGAGGGGAGGGAACTTATTGATGAATATCGGTCCCAAAGGAGATGGCGAATTTGATGAAAGGGATAAGACGATTCTACAGGGGATAGGGAAATGGATGGAAAAAAATGAAGAAAGTATTTATGGAACAACGGCGAGTCCCTTGCCGTATCATAGCTGGGGAGTGTCCACCGTAAAGAAAGATAAATTATACCTGCATGTTTTTGACTGGCCATCGGATGGAAAATTATATGTCAGCGGGTTTGCTCAAATAAGCAACGGACAATTGTTGGCAAACCCTTCAACAAAAATTGAGATGCGGCAAACCTCACACGGAGACAAGATATTATTGTTGCCTGAACGGGCCCCGGATAATATCAATACAGTTATTGTTTTTGATTGGAAAGGACAAAGTTATCCTGACTCCATTCATTTTATTGTACCGAACACAAAAAAAGAAAGGTTTTTAGCTTTTGATGCTGATCAAACCGGCAAAGGCTTTAGTTACGGCGATGGTAAGACGGATCGGTATTATGTTGAAGGATGGAAAAGCAAGGAGCAAAACCTAAGTTGGAAATTTAGAACAATCAACACTTCTGCAAAGGTTTTCAGACTTATGATCAAATACCTTAGCCCTGTACAAACCAGTGGTGGTAAATATGTAATAGAAATAGATCAGCTTTATAATAACGATCATACTATAACAGAAAAAAGATATAGTATCGAAGATTCAGTTATAATTGATCCCAAAGGAATTGTACCCGTTACCCGTGAATTGGGAACAATCGCATTGGAACATGGAACCTTCCGTATCCGGATCCTGCCAATAAGAATTGACAAGAGTGAATTAATGAAGTTGCTGGAGGTACAATTAATTCCTTTGGATGCTGAAATTAAATTACCTGCAATATTTGCCGATGCGGAGCAACAGACCCGCAACATGCTGAAGGAAATTCTCCTGGCGAAAGGTAGTAAGGCTGAATTGGTTTCGCCGCGAACATTGGCGAATGATAGCCTGAAGCTGGTCGCTTCCCGGGATTGGACAAGCGGATTTTTCCCCGGTGAATTATGGTATCTCTATGAATACACGGGTAAAGATGAATGGAAAGTGCAGGCGCAGCATTTCACCGCCGGTATTGAAAGGGAAAAGTCAAACGCCACGACACATGACATGGGCTTTAAGATCTACTGCAGTTTTGGGAACGGGTACAGGTTAGCGAAAGACCCTTCATATAAAGAAGTGATCCTCCAGGCTGCAAAAACTTTAACCACCAGGTTTAATCCGAAAGTGGGCTGTATCCGTTCCTGGGATCATCACAAGGAACAATGGAACTTTCCGGTGATCATCGACAACATGATGAATCTCGAATTGTTGTTTGCCGCTACCAGACTGAGCGGCGACTCATCTTTCTATAAGATCGCCGTCACACATGCAAATACGACCATGAAGAATCATTACCGGCCCGATTACAGTTCATATCATGTAGTGGATTATGATACGTCAACAGGTACCGTAAGAATGAAGCAGACAGCGCAGGGTTATGCCGATGGATCAGCCTGGGCCAGGGGCCAGGCCTGGGGCCTGTACGGTTACACGATGTGCTACCGGTTCACGAAAGACAAAAGATATCTGCAGCATGCCGAGCATATTGCTTCTTTCATTTTAAATCATCCCAATCTGGCTACCGACCTGGTCCCTTATTGGGATTTCAACGCGCCCGGTATCCCCAATGAGCCAAGAGATGCATCCGCCGCAGCGATCATGGCGTCTGCCTTGTATGAATTAAGCACATATAGTAAAAATGGCAAAGAATATCGCAGGACAGCGGATAAGATCCTTGCAACCCTTACAGGTCGTTATCGCTCCGGCATAGGGGAAAACAGGGGATTTCTCCTGCTGCACAGTACGGGCTCAAAGCCAGCCAACAGCGAAGTAGATGTCCCCCTGATCTATGCGGACTATTATTATCTCGAAGCGTTATTGCGGATGAAAAAACTGGGAGAGAAAAAGAAATTGTTTTAATTAAAATTAGCTATGCCAAACAGGTACCTATGAAAAAATATGTATTTACTTTTTTACCGCTATTTCTACTTTACTCTTTTGTATCAGCAAAAGAATACAAGGTCTCTTCCGCGGCAGAATTAGCTGCGCTGCATTTAATGCCTGGTGATAAAGTAATCCTGAAAGACATTGAATGGAAGGACCAGCAATTACTTTTTTCCGGGAAGGGAACAGAAAAAGCGCCTATTATACTGGCCGTTGAAAAACCCGGCAAAACAAAAATGACCGGCCATTCTGCTTTAAAAATCAGCGGCGAATGGCTCATTGCCGATGGACTCTATTTTACGGATGGCTATTCCGAAAAAGAGGATGTGATCGTTTTCTCAAAAGAGTCATTCAATTGCAGGCTGACCAATTCGGCGGTAGTGAATTACAATAACCCCGATAAAAAAATCGATTACAAATGGGTATCTGTGTATGGCCATAATAACCGGGTGGATCATTGCTGGCTCGAAGGAAAAACACACCAGGGAACCACGCTCGTGATCTGGCTGGATGAGCAACCCAATTATGACCGGATCGATCATAATTATTTCGGTCAAAGACCGGAACTGGGAGGGAATGGAGGTGAAACTATCCGGATCGGGACGAGCACCTGGTCATTTTACGATTCATATACGCTGGTGGAAAAAAATATTTTTGAGCATTGCAACGGGGAGATCGAGATCATTTCCAATAAATCCTGTAAGAATACGATCCGGGATAATTTGTTTTACGAATCCGCCGGCACACTTACACTTCGTCATGGTAATGATGCGGACGTGTATGGAAATTATTTTATCGGCAATGGACTCCCCAATACCGGCGGGGTGCGGGTGATCTGCGAAAATCATAAGGTGCACGATAATTATTTCCAGGGCCTGACGGGTACGGGCCTGAGCGCAGCCATTTCCATCATGGACGGACTACCCAATCCGCAACTGACCAGCCACTGGCAGGTTAAAAATGCCAGCATTTACAATAACACGATCATCAATTGTAAAGAGTCGCTGAGTATCGGTGCGGGAAAGAATGCGGAGCGCTACCTGAAAGCAGAGAACAGTTCTTTTACAGGGAATACGATCATCACCGGCGGGCAGGCCATCTACTGGGTCGACGATTCTGTCCAGATTAAATTCCTCGACAACCTTATCTGGAAAGCGACCGATGCTGATAAATTACCCGCTGGCTTCAGGAAACAGGACCCGGAACTAAAGAAGGACAAGAACAATCTTTTTTATGCAAAGGGGAAAATACCCGCGACTCCATTCTGGAAAAATGAACAGACCGGGCCGGGTTGGCGGGAACAGGTATTGTCAATTGTCGTCAGTCAATAGTTGCAACCGGGAAGCAGCAACACTTCCAGAAATCATCACCGGGCCATGCCAAAATAGATGAATAAAAAGGAAATGTTTGATAACGGATAGAGCTAAATAATGCTTTAGTTGCAGGTAATTCTTTCCTGAAATAAACGATTTGTAGCAATATGAAAAAGATCCCGATTATTTTTCTATGCCTTCTCTGTTCTACCCATTTTATTTTCGCGCAGGATACTACCCGTGACAATCGCATGAAGTGGTGGCGGGAAGCACGTTTCGGCATGTTCATCCATTGGGGCGTGTATTCCGTACCGGCGGGCACTTATAAAGGGCAAAGAATTAACCGGATCGGCGAATGGATCATGAACCGGGGAAAAATTCCTGTCGCCGAATACCAGCAATTTGCAAAAGAATTCAACCCGGTGAAATATGATGCGGAAGCCTGGGTTCAACTGGCCAGTATAATAGGCGCTTTTTCTGTTCCCTTCCCGGAAAAAAGTAATTGCTGGTCCTTCCATTCAATGTCTTTCAGGATTACTTTATCACCAGGCATTAAATGCAGCGCAGCTAATTCTGCCGCGGAAGAGACCTTGTATTCTTTTGCTGATACAAAAGAGTAAAGTAGAAATAGCGGTAAAAAAGTAAATACATATTTTTTCATAGGTACCTGTTTGGCATAGCTAATTTTAATTAAAACAATTTCTTTTTCTCTCCCAGTTTTTTCATCCGCAATAACGCTTCGAGATAATAATAGTCCGCATAGATCAGGGGGACATCTACTTCGCTGTTGGCTGGCTTTGAGCCCGTACTGTGCAGCAGGAGAAATCCCCTGTTTTCCCCTATGCCGGAGCGATAACGACCTGTAAGGGTTGCAAGGATCTTATCCGCTGTCCTGCGATATTCTTTGCCATTTTTACTATATGTGCTTAATTCATACAAGGCAGACGCCATGATCGCTGCGGCGGATGCATCTCTTGGCTCATTGGGGATACCGGGCGCGTTGAAATCCCAATAAGGGACCAGGTCGGTAGCCAGATTGGGATGATTTAAAATGAAAGAAGCAATATGCTCGGCATGCTGCAGATATCTTTTGTCTTTCGTGAACCGGTAGCACATCGTGTAACCGTACAGGCCCCAGGCCTGGCCCCTGGCCCAGGCTGATCCATCGGCATAACCCTGCGCTGTCTGCTTCATTCTTACGGTACCTGTTGACGTATCATAATCCACTACATGATATGAACTGTAATCGGGCCGGTAATGATTCTTCATGGTCGTATTTGCATGTGTGACGGCGATCTTATAGAAAGATGAGTCGCCGCTCAGTCTGGTAGCGGCAAACAACAATTCGAGATTCATCATGTTGTCGATGATCACCGGAAAGTTCCATTGTTCCTTGTGATGATCCCAGGAACGGATACAGCCCACTTTCGGATTAAACCTGGTGGTTAAAGTTTTTGCAGCCTGGAGGATCACTTCTTTATATGAAGGGTCTTTCGCTAACCTGTACCCGTTCCCAAAACTGCAGTAGATCTTAAAGCCCATGTCATGTGTCGTGGCGTTTGACTTTTCCCTTTCAATACCGGCGGTGAAATGCTGCGCCTGCACTTTCCATTCATCTTTACCCGTGTATTCATAGAGATACCATAATTCACCGGGGAAAAATCCGCTTGTCCAATCCCGGGAAGCGACCAGCTTCAGGCTATCATTCGCCAATGTTCGCGGCGAAACCAATTCAGCCTTACTACCTTTCGCCAGGAGAATTTCCTTCAGCATGTTGCGGGTCTGTTGCTCCGCATCGGCAAATATTGCAGGTAATTTAATTTCAGCATCCAAAGGAATTAATTGTACCTCCAGCAACTTCATTAATTCACTCTTGTCAATTCTTATTGGCAGGATCCGGATACGGAAGGTTCCATGTTCCAATGCGATTGTTCCCAATTCACGGGTAACGGGTACAATTCCTTTGGGATCAATTATAACTGAATCTTCGATACTATATCTTTTTTCTGTTATAGTATGATCGTTATTATAAAGCTGATCTATTTCTATTACATATTTACCACCACTGGTTTGTACAGGGCTAAGGTATTTGATCATAAGTCTGAAAACCTTTGCAGAAGTGTTGATTGTTCTAAATTTCCAACTTAGGTTTTGCTCCTTGCTTTTCCATCCTTCAACATAATACCGATCCGTCTTACCATCGCCGTAACTAAAGCCTTTGCCGGTTTGATCAGCATCAAAAGCTAAAAACCTTTCTTTTTTTGTGTTCGGTACAATAAAATGAATGGAGTCAGGATAACTTTGTCCTTTCCAATCAAAAACAATAACTGTATTGATATTATCCGGGGCCCGTTCAGGCAACAATAATATCTTGTCTCCGTGTGAGGTTTGCCGCATCTCAATTTTTGTTGAAGGGTTTGCCAACAATTGTCCGTTGCTTATTTGAGCAAACCCGCTGACATATAATTTTCCATCCGATGGCCAGTCAAAAACATGCAGGTATAATTTATCTTTCTTTACGGTGGACACTCCCCAGCTATGATACGGCAAGGGACTCGCCGTTGTTCCATAAATACTTTCTTCATTTTTTTCCATCCATTTCCCTATCCCCTGTAGAATCGTCTTATCCCTTTCATCAAATTCGCCATCTCCTTTGGGACCGATATTCATCAATAAGTTCCCTCCCCTCGAAGCAGCGCTCGCCAGCAAGCGGATAAAATGAGCAACCGGTTTGTGACTGCTGTCGTATTTATGATAGCCATAGCTTTCATTGGTGGTTGGTATAGCTTCCCAATCTCCTGTCACCGGGTAGAACTCGGCGGGCCGGTCGGCTGTGTTCCTGTAATCCCCAAAATTTGAATTTGCAAACCGTACCAGTCTCCCGTTCACTACTACATTATTGTCAATCGCACGGATCGATTTCAATATGCGGATATTCTCCGACAAGGGTAATTTCTGCGGCACATCAAACCATAGAATATCCGGGTGATAGTTGAGGAGCAATTCCCGGATCTGCGGGATCGCTTTTTCATCTACATATTTTTTTGCCTTTTGCAGCAAATCAGGTTGCAGGTCGTACCAATCCCTTCCCCCGTATAAATTCGAATCGCCGGCAGGATTTTTATATTCCCAGTCATTACCCGGGGCGTCGGGATGCTCCCAATCAAATGCATGTGAATAATAGAACCCGAACTTCAATCCATATTTTTTGCAGGCAGCAGAAAGTTCCGCCATGGGATCCCGCTGAAATGGTGTTTGTTTATGAATATTGAAATCAGAGATTGCTGATGGGAACATAGCAAAGCCATCGTGATGCTTGGAAGTGATGATCATGTATTTCATTCCCGCCAGTTTTGCCGTTCTCACCCATTCATCCGCGTTAAATTTTACAGGATTGAATTGATGAGCCAATTCCAGGTAATCAGCTCTTGTTATCCTTTCTTTTCTCATCAGGTGTTCGGCATAACCGCTTACTTTTTTGCCCTTCCATTCACCGCCGGGAAGCGAGTAGACGCCCCAATGAATAAACATCCCGAATTTTGCTTCCCGCCACCATTGTATACGCTGCTCATGCGATTTCATGGAAACAGTCCACCAGCCATTCACTGCTTCGTCAATAAAAGCCTGGTCACGTTCCTTCCCGCTGGCCAGCAATTCTTTTTCTTCCTCATTCCTGGCTTGTGAAAAACAATACCCCGTATGGAGCGCTGTGACCAGGAAAACTAAAGCAATTATTTTTTTCATATTAATTCAGCCAGATTAACGGGTGACGAATTGGCAAATTCCGGATCACTTCTTCCACAGTTGGTGAATGATCCAGTATTTTCCATGTATCCAACCAGTCTTTATTATTAAATGCGTAAGCGCCGAAAATAAGAAAGGGCTGGGCGACCGGCCAGTTATCCCAATACATCACATCGGGCGGTTGGGGCCATTTGTCTTTATGGGCAATGAAAGGGTAAAGAAATTCAATCCCCTTCCTGATCGATTTTCCATCCGACGTTTGATATCCCCACAAATCGTTTTTCTCATCTGAAAGAGTATGACAGATCGTGGCCATTGCATCCAGGTTAAAAATAGAATAGCCATATGGTTTGGTCCTTCGCAGTTCCTGCGGGAAACTACCGTCTGCAGCCATCTGACGGGGAAGCAATATATTCCTGTACCGGTCCCTGCAAAAATCCATTAACTGTATGTTCCCGGTAAACTTCGCAAATACGCCAACCTGCATCACCCAACAGGTTCCGTGGTTATTAGCGGCATTCATTTCATCCTTACCGTATTGATGCGTGTTGAGCCAAAGCAGGAATTGCTCAAACCACTTTTTAATACCCGCCAGTTCTTCCTTATTCACCTGCTTTGAATTCATCATAACCAGTAACCCCTGCGCGACTTCCATCAATTGAATGGCATCAATGATGCCGACTCCCCTGCCGGTGACACGCCCTTTGATCGCCTGTGCATATAATAAGGACGGGTTCATCAGGGTTGCTGTATCGATAAACCATGCGCGGCAATGTTTCAATGCCTGCTGTACATATTTTTCATTCCCGGTTATTTTATAAGCAGACGATAATGCACCCGTGATCCTGCTAAAACGTATCATGGCCTGCCGGTGTGCTACAAAATTACCGGGGTTGGTCATGCCATCACGCTGCACATAAGGACTATCAGCATTTTTAGGATCGGGCCACCAATAATCAGCTTCGGAAAAAAAATCATGCCTGCCCCCTGCGCTTCGCGGAGATGACTGGGCGGTTACGGTAACGGGCTCCTGCTGCATCGCCCATTCCGCTTCTTCCAGTACCTGTTTGCGCAGGACTTCTTCCACTTCTTTTGTAAAGGGAGAAGGCGGAACATTCGCTGTTTTACTTTGTGCAGAACAAGCCCTCAAAAAACAGGTCAGTATTATTATAGCAGCAATCCTCATCATTTGCCCATCAATTTATTTTCGATGAAGCCCCCAATAATTATCGTTTGCACCTGTTGTTACTTCATTTATGATAAAAGACGCAGGTTTCACACCCGTATACAGTATCACTTCTTCTCCTTTTTTCAGATCAATAGAGATCAGGTCATGATCAGTCGTAATCCTGAATGGCCGCTTGCCCGAAGTCTTCACGGCTGTGTTCCACCCGGTCCTTACGGTGCAGGGTTGACCAGCCAGGCTTTTGATCCTGATGAATTGAGTGATCCCATTTTTGCGGACCGCACTTACTAAAAAACTCCCTTTTGCCAGGAGATCATGAAAAGTAACGTCCTTCCATTCACCGGGAATAGCAGGAAAGACGCGAATGACATTACCCCAGCTTTGCAATAACATCTCATTGATCGTAGTAACTGCCGATAAAGGGGTTTCAATAACTGGCCCGGCTTCGAGATACATGGTATTGGGTTTAATGGAGAAGCGGCCTTTATCGATCATTTCATTTAATAATTGCTGCGTTTTATTTCCTTCCCCCATCATGGCATAGATAGAACCTGAGCCTGTATAAGAATACCCTCTCCAGGCGTCATTGTGACTTTCCCACTGCTGAAGAGATTTCCGTATCAATTCACGGTTGGAAACCTGGTCCCAATTGAGTTCATAAACAGGATAGATCATCAGCAAATGGGAATAATGACGATGGGATGCGGTGAAGGATGCATCCTGGCCGATCTTTAACCCCAATTCATCCTGTGGAAACGGAACAAGGTCATTCAACACTTCCTGCCAACGGGTTGCCAGTGCATCTTTCAATTTCAATTGATCATTGATATATAATAATGTCCTGCATCCCCAGCGCAATAAGGAAAGATCATAATTAGCATCCCGTGTAATTCCTTTGGGATATTCCGGTGAATAGGTAAATGGAAGATGATATTTCCCATCATCCCCCTTTTCCATAATATGGAGATAATAATTGATCGCTTTTGTGAGGACCGGGTAAATTGCTTTCATCACTTCCCTGTCCATGGTATATTCATATGCCTGCCAGTATACATGAAGCAGCCAGGTCAGGTTGCCCAATTCCAGGGAAGCAGGGCTTTGACCCGTGCTGTCATTCCCTTTTAAAACTTTTATCCCTGATACCATATCATAAGGACCCGATCTCCCCAGTGCCGCCGAATTAGACTGGTAAGGTTCAGGCGCATTTTTCATAAGGTTAGGAACATGATCATTGATCATTTTCAATAGCGGTTTCACAAGATCGATATGATTGGAAGAAAAAAATGGATAATACGTCAATTGGATATTCAGGTTCCACCAGTATTTCGGCCAGGGCGTTATATGATACCAGGGTCCCATGAGGTCGATCGGGTAAGCGCCAACACGGGTTGCTGATGCGATCTTGTATTGCTGTATCCACCAGAAACTTTGAAGGCGGTTATCGGGTATCGCGATAAAACTTCTCTTATAAAATACATGCCAATGGGCGCGGTGTATCCCAATCAGCTCCTCCATACTTTCAACGCTGATATTGCTGAGTGACAGCATTGCTGATCTTTTCGAGTTATCTGAAGGATAAGAATTCGCGATTGTTACAAATAGAATTTGTCCCTTTCCTGAACTAAACTCTTTCCAGGCAGTTGTGTAGCCACCACCAGCCAACAAGGGCTGGTGATTGTAGTGGATACCATATTCTTCAGAAATATCATACGGTGGATTGGGTTTGTATTTTGAAGCAGTGTCACGCCCGATCGTAATAAAAGGGCTTTGTGCCTGTTCGGGCTTCCAATCCCAATTATAAATTTTTTCGTCGTTACCCGGTGTCCTGGTAGTGAAGATCATCAAATCTTTTGTCGCGGCGACCAGTCCCTGGAATTGAATGGTGCCTTTGTCGGTAATAATGTCTCCTTTCAATTCAGCGTTCCAAAGGCTTAGCCGGAGACTGATCTTAATTATGTTTCCGGTAGTACGCAGGACAAATCTGCCGATAGGCATTCTTGCCCTCCCGATCGAAGGATTGATCCCTTCCTGGTGATCCACCACATCAGTTCTTCCCATATCGAATCGGATAGCATTGGCTTCCTCCCGGTAGATCATTACTCCCAATAACCCGTTACCCAGGAATGCCCCTTCCTCCCATTTGGTGGAAAGGCTGTCGAATACGAGGTCCTGTTTTGCCAGGAACACCGGGTAATCGATCTTGTTTTGCAACTGCGCGGCCGCCCGGATACAGAAAAAAACAGAAACAAATAAAATGGATCTTTTCATGTTAATGTTAGCATTGGGGAATTGACCCGGCTGCGAAACAGATCGTTCTTCTCTAAACAAAGAAACCAGCGATTCAATGCTGGTTCCTTTCTGCTTAATTATACTCTATAGAAGATCTTTTGATTTATTGCCAGCTATACCGGAAGGGATGTACCGTTTTGTCATAAACATGTACGGGGCCGTTGGTGCAAAGTATCCCCGCAGTCCGGTCTTCTGTCCTGTCATTAATATTTATCGGCGCATTTTGATTATTTACCAATTTTAAATTGAACTTTCCTTCCGGGTCAAATCCTTTGCCTGTCAGTTTATCAAATACGATGACAGCGGCATTCGCCGGATCGGGGTTAGGTGTTGTTTTCACAACTACCCAGGAAAGTTTTGAATCATTTCCTGCAACAGTCCCGGGCGGCAATAAACTCTGGATCGATGTGTTGGCCACACCCAGGTTTTCAAAAGTGTATTCCCCCTGCCCGATCAGTGACAAAAAATAATTCTTTACCGTTTGCACAGAATAGTCGCTCCATTGAAGGGCGGGCCGGACTGAATCCGTTCCAGGAAAAGAGATCGATGGTATCGGGTTGCCGTTGATATCCTTTGGAAAGATCGGGTAATCAAAAAAGAAACCCCCGGTTGTTTTTCCTGATGTCAGAACCCGGATCGCGCTGTTGTGCAAAAAGATATAGGTCCTGTTCGGTTTTTCATATTCCGACCATTCGATACCGGCATATTCAATGCCTTTTCTCATCCAGCGGAGGATGGTATCATTGACACCTCCTGCAGCAAATGTATCTCTTGAGAACAGGTATTGTTTTGCCGTCATATTGTAATGCGGGTCAATGGTCACCTTTACGTAGTTGTAATCTTTTTGCAGTTTATAACAACCCGACATTACCGCGGTCAGAAAAACCAGGCTGCAAATAATTATGCTTGTGTTTTTTTTCATGCGCTGCATATTTTCAATAATGGTCAAATAATATATTATCCTCCGTACGGCTGATTTTGAACTAACTGGCTGTTTGCATTCAATACATTCCTGTGCAGGGGCCAGTAATATTTTCTTTTATCTGTTCCAAATCCCAATGTATCGGCTCCTGCCAGGAATTGCCTTTGTTTCAAAACATGATTATGACAATGCGATTATCTGGTTCAAAAAT